>ENA-OQES01000763-OQES01000763.1-human-gut-metagenome-genome-assembly--contig:-NODE-763-length-12901-cov-3.039612_pt1 | contig 12901 bp, 12 predicted proteins | sample MGYA00242798_ERZ504641 | MGnify/ENA primary metagenome ERZ504641 (study PRJEB26092, sample SAMD00036327) | human gut metagenome | host: Homo sapiens | study: EMG produced TPA metagenomics assembly of... | reverse complement strand
CGTTTCCATTCTTCCTTCCCGGCTGCTTTTTTCGGTTCCATCGGTGTATTATTCTGCGGTTCATTTCCCTGCTGATTCCAATTATAACTTCCATATTCTTCCATAAGTCATTCCTCCTGTTTATGTAAATGTATTCTTTTGGTTTTTATTTCTTCTTTGTTTATGGCTATAGTATAGCAAAAGGTTTGTGGTCAATTTGTTATCCAAAATATGTTTAATTTTGTGAAATAGTTCAAACTATGTTATAATAGCTTTCAGCGAACAGGTGCAGACACTGCCTGTTTCTGAAAAGAGCGATAATCCATGTACTCCCGAGATCTTTCTGTGTCCGATTTTGTGAGTACATCATTACACAGGAGGTTGTTTTATTATGCAGAAAATTACAAGTTTTACTATTGATCACTTAAAACTTCAGCCGGGCGTATATGTATCCCGCAAAGACCCGGTCGGCGATTCCCTGATCACCACATTCGATATCCGTATGACATCCCCGAACGAAGAACCGGTGATGAACACTGCCGAAGTACACACCATCGAACATCTGGGAGCCACCTTCTTAAGAAATCACCCGGACTTCGGCTCCAAAACCGTCTACTTCGGACCAATGGGCTGCCGCACCGGCTTCTATCTCCTTCTGGCAGGTGACTACACCTCCGCAGACATCGTCCCGCTGATGACCGAGATGTTCACCTTCATCCGCGACTACCACGACGAAGTCCCGGGCGCATCCCCAAAAGACTGCGGCAACTACCTGGACATGAACCTGTCCATGGCAAACTACCTGGCCAACCGCTTCCTGACCGAAGTCTTAACCGACATCAAAGAAGACCGCCTGGTATACCCGGAATAAATACTTTCATTGCTATCCGGCGGTGAACATTGTTGCAAAATATCAGATACTATAAAAAGGAAGATAGCAGTACATCTTAATGTACACAACTATCTTCCTTTTTATATCTTTATATCCAAAATTATTTAGAACTCTTTTCTTCTATTTTTTTGAATAAAATACGCGTTCAAGACACAGCCCCTCTGCCGGCGCCGTAACGCCCGCAAACTTCCGCTCCATCCTCTCAAGCAGCTCCGGCATACTGTCCGCATCCCTCCTATGCTGCCCAACCTCAATCAAAGTTCCGGTTAAGATTCTGACCATATACTGAAGAAAACCATTTCCCGTATACACAATCCGTATCTCATGCTCCGACTCTTCAATCACTATATCCGTAATCGTCCGCACCGTAGATTTCTTCATCTTCGGATTGCCACAAAACGTTTTAAAATCATGGGTTCCCACCAGATCCTGTGCTGCCCGGCGCATCGCCTCTACATCCAGCGCTTCCCCCAGATGATACCGAAACTTCCGGTCAAACACCGATTTCTGCTCATCCGTTCCAATCCGGTAAGAATAACATTTTCCTTCCGCCCAGAGTCTTGCATGAAACCGTTCCGATACCGGTTCCACGGACTTTACACAGATATCTTCCGGCAGATACTGATTCATATATTGCAAAATCTCCTTCGGATCCCATTTCTTTGCCAGATGCACACTGGCTGTCTGATTCTTTGCATGAACCCCGGCATCCGTCCGCCCTGCCCCGTCGATCTCAATCTCTTTTTCTGTCATTCTGGATAATACCTGTTCCAGCTTTCCCTGAATCGTCTGCGTGGTTTTCTTCTGTCTCTGCCATCCTTCGTAACGGGTTCCTTCATATTCTATTGTCAGCAAATAATTCATAGATTTCTTACTCTTTCCAGATTTTTTACTTCATCGAACTCTGCCAGAATCTCCTGAGATGGTTTCTTCGTACAGAGGCTGAAGATCACAATGCAGAGAATACTCAGCGCAAATCCTGCCACCAGTGAATACAGCCCGGTCGCAGATCCAAGCGTCTGTCCATGTACCAGCGGCAGATAATCCCATATCAAAACTGCACCGCCACCGGACACAATCCCCGCTACTGCTCCGGCAAAATTCGTTCTTCTCCAGAACAGGGACATCACTACGATCGGCCCAAACGCCGAACCAAGACCTGCCCATGCGTTAGATACCAGTCCCATAATACTGTTGTTTGGATCCCAGGCAATCAAAAATGCCAGCAATGCAACAACCAGTACCGTAAAACGGCTCACCTTCAGCACTTTTTTCTCATCGGATTCCGGTTTCAGAATATCCTTATAAATATCTTTGGACACGGATGAAGCCGTCACCAGAAGCTGCGAATCCGCTGTGGACATAATCGCTGCCAGGATACCGCACAGGAAGATTCCTCCGACAAATGGCAGATTCGTATCTTTCGTAAACATTTTTGTGATCATCTCGATAAAGACGCTTTCTGTGGAAGCATTTCCCTCCGTTCCAAGAATCGTCGGAAACAGATAGACACGACCGATAATGCCGATCGCTACAGCTGCTGCCAGAGAAATCGTTACCCATATAATAGCAATTACTCTCGATTTTCTCAACTCTTTCTGATTCTTTACCGCCATAAATCGAGTCAGAATATGCGGCATTCCACAATATCCCAGCCCCCAGGCCAGCTGTGAGATAATCTCCACTGCAGTATAAGACCGGTCACCATTCCGAAACAGACTCAGATATGCCGAAGCACCGCCCACAACACCGCTCTGGTCAAGAATCGGTTTTACCTGATCCGCTCCTACCATAAAATACGCGGCAATCGGAACCACCAGCAGTCCTACTAACATCAGACTTCCCTGAATAAAATCGGTCACACAAACCGCCATGAAACCGCCCATAAACGTATAAATCAGAATAACCGCAGCACCGATGGCCAGAGCCACATGATAATCCACACCGAATACAGAGTTAAATAGTTTTCCACCGGCAGACAGTGCAGACGCTGTATATACCAGGAAAAAGATAACGATCACAATCGAAGATACCAGAAGCAGTACCCTTCTTTTATCACGGAACCGGTTTTCAAAGTATGCCGGCAGTGTCAGGGAGTTATTTGCCCTGATCGTATATTTTCTCAATCGTGAAGAAATAAACACCCAGTTGCAGACTGTTCCGAGAAACAGTCCGATCGCGATCCAGGACTGCCCTGTTCCCAGTGCATACACGGTTCCCGGAAGTCCCATTAACAGCCATCCACTCATATCCGACGCCTGTGCCGACAGCGCAGCCACCCAGCCACTCAGTCCCCTTCCGCCAAGAAAATAATCTTCTGAATTATTCGTATTTTTCATGTAGATCGCACCGATCACAATCATCAGCACCAGATATGCCGCAAATGCGATCAGGATTACTATGGTATCTGTGTTACTCATTCCTTTTTCTCATCCTTCCTTTATGTAATTATGATACCGGATTGTTCCGTACTTCGTACTTTCACAGTCCGTAAAAATATTCGTAATCCATTATCCCGAAAACTTTCTGTCTTGTCAATCAATTTTTTGCTTTAGTTTTTTTATCATATTACCATGTTAAAGCGCATTGTATAAAAAAGATACCCGGATACCGATGTATTTTCTCCATATCCGGGTATCTTTTTCCTTTATTTTGCTGCGATTGCTTCGATCTCGATCAGACCGCCCTTCGGAAGTCTTGCAACTTCCACACAGGAACGAGCCGGTGCTGACTCCTTGAAGTATTCTGCGTAGATGGCATTGACCGTTGCAAAGTCATCCATATTATCCAGAAATACCATGGTACGAACAACGTCTTCATATCCAACGCCTGCTGCTTCCAGAACAGCTCCCAGATTTTTCAGTGCCTGATGGGTCTGTGCCTCGATGCCTTCCGGCAGAGTTCCGTTCTCCGGATCCAGTCCCAGCTGGCCGGAAGTGAATACCATATTTCCAGTTTCTACAGCATGTACATAAGGTCCTACTGCTGCAGGTGCTTTTTCAGCAAAAATTGTTTTTTTCATGTTTGTATCCTCCATTCCAATATTCGCATTTGCTTTTTATTATAACATGCTGTGTTCGTTCGTCAAGCATCGGAAACGACTTCATCTTGCTCTTTTTTGCACAATAGAATATAATAAACTCACCAAATATTTATGCCAAAAAAACGAAGGGAGAACGAAATGAAACACGAAAAAGACTGGTATAAAAATCTGGTGATCTATCAGATTTATCCAAGAAGTTTTAAAGACGGCAACCATGACGGAATCGGAGATCTGAAAGGAATGATTGAAAAACTTGATTATCTGCAGGAACTTGGCATCAATGCGGTATGGATGTCACCGGTGTTCGCTTCACCAAATGTGGATAATGGATATGACATTTCCGATTATACCGCCATCATGAAAGAATTCGGAACCATGGAGGACTGGGATGCTTTCCGGGACGGGGCTCATGCGCGGGGGATTGCAATTATCATGGATCTGGTGTTGAATCACTCTTCTGACAGACATATCTGGTTTCAGGAATCCAGAAAATCCCGCAACAACCCCTACAGTGATTATTATATCTGGAGAGATCCTGCTCCTGATGGTGGTGCACCGAATGGCTGGATGTCTGTGTTTGGCGGCAGTGCCTGGGAATATGTAGCGGAGCGTGGACAGTATTATCTGCATTTCTTCGCAAAAGAACAGCCGGATCTCAACTGGGACAATCCGGAGACAAAAGAAAAAATCTTTGATATTATCCGCTTCTGGAACGATAAAGGCGTGGATGGCTACCGCATCGATGCCATCAGTTATCTGGACAAAGGACTGGATGGCCGTGCCAATCCAAACGAACAGTTTGGTACTGTCGCCTGTGTGAACCTGGAAGGAACACATCGTTATATCCGGGAAATGGTTGCAAAAACCATGACACCCGACCATCTGATGAGTGTCGGAGAGGTTAATATTAATAACGATCAGGATGCTATCCATTACTCGAGTGCTGCCAGTGAAGAATTTAACATGGCAATTCCTTTTGTACCGCCGATTGTGGAGATTCAGACCTGGTCACCGGAAAAAATTGAAACGGGATCTTCGTCACGATTATGAACTGCTGAAAAAATGACGGCTGGTGGGCACGATTTTTAAGTAATCACGACAAGCCACGCCAGGTTTCCCTCTACGGAAATGATACAACCTTCCGGGAAGTCTCCGCAAAAAGTGCTGGCATCCTACCTCCATACGCTCCCGGGAACTCCTTTTGTCTTTCAGGGGGAGGAACTTGGTATGACCAATGTTGCTTATCCTTCCATTGAAGATTATGACGATATTGATACCAGAAATGCCTACCATACCATGCTGGAACAGGGAATTGCTCCCGAAAAAGCACTGGCAGAAGCTCAACGAATCAGTCGCGATAACGCACGGACACCGATGCAGTGGGATGACAGTTCAAATGGTGGATTTTCTGATCATACCCCATGGCTCGGTGTCAATCCCAACTATAAAGAAATCAACGCAGCCAGTCAGCTGGCAGATGATTCTTCTGTCTTTCGTTTTTATCAGAAACTGATCTCGCTGCGAAAAGAACACCCTGTCATGGCACACGGTGATCTGCAGCTTTGCTGCCCGGAGGACGGACCGGTGATTGCATATACGAGAAGTTATCAGGGTGAAACCTGGCTCGCTGTACATAATTTTTCGCAGGATGTGCAGAAATTCCAGTACGCCGGAACCGGTTTGCAGTTGGATACTTCCGTACATTTTATCTAATTATCCGGAACATGATATTTGTCCGGAAGATGAAATTTTAACACTGAAACCATACGAAACTGTGATCTTCCGGTTATCGTAAGACAGCATTGTGTCAACCACCACACATGCATAACAGAAAAGTCTGAACCATTAACTTGTTACTCTTGTTTTTCTGACATTTACCGATTAGAATAGATATAGCAGGTGCAGACAACTAAACATTGCACCTTTTAGAAGGAGGGTTTTTCTTATGAACTGCAAAATTATTTTCAGGATCCTTCCTCTTTACACATCGGAACAGAACCGCTTCGTGCCTACTATGTTCCATGTAGAGAAGAAGCAGAAGCCAACGGCGCAGACATGCTGAAGGCTTCCCGGGCAATCAATTTTAAATGGTGACGACTGGAAATTTAAATTCTATGAAAGCTATCACCAGGTTCCTGAAGGATGCACTGAAAAAGCTGCGGATACCACAGGCTATGATACCATCCCGGTTCCTAGCTGCTGGCAGATCCTTGGATATGATCAGAATCAGTATACCAATGTCCGCTATCCGATCCCTTTCGATCCGCCTTATGTGCCGGATGACAACCCGGCAGGTGTCTATGTGAAAGAATTTTCACTGACTGAAGAAGAAGCGGCGCAGAAAATTTATCTGAACTTTGACGGCGTGGACTCCTGCTATTATGTATGGATTAATGGAACTTTCGCCGGCTACAGTCAGATTTCCCATTCCGGAAGTGAATTTGATATTACTGACAAAGTAACCGCCGGCAATAACCGCCTGACTGTCCTGGTTTTAAAAATGGTGTGACGGAACCTATCTGGAAGATCAGGATAAACTTCGTTTTACCGGTATCTTCCGCGACGTTTACCTGCTGGTTCGTCCGACGGATCATATCCGTGATTATTTTGTCCATACACCGGTAAGCGAGGATCTTACCAAAGCTGAGATTCTGGTCGATCTGGAACTTTGTGGTTCTCCTTCCGTCACTGTAAAGCTGTATGCACCAGACGGAGATTTCCTGGCTGCTGCCACTCCTTCTGACGGAAAAGTGCGGTTTGCCGTAGATGATCCGGATCTGTGGAATGCAGAACATCCGGCACTGTATACGCTGATTCTTTCCACACCGGATGAAGTGATCGCTCAGAAAGTCGGCCTTCGCCGGATCGATATCAAAGGAAATGTCATCTATATCAACGGTGTGAACTTCAAGATCAAAGGTACCAACCGCCACGACAGCAATCCGTTTACCGGAGCTGCAGTCACAAGGGAACAGCTTCTGACTGATCTGAAGCTGATGAAGGAACATAACATCAATGCGATCCGTACCAGCCATTATCCAAATGCTCCATGGGCCACACAGATGTATGACAAATACGGTTTTTATGTTATGGATGAAGCAGATCTGGAATCCCACGGATGTACCACACTCTACGGAAGTAAGAGTGAACATGTCGATATGGGAGAAGTACAGTACGAAGAAAGCTATGGCTATCTGATGCGCGATCCTTCTTATGAAAACGCTGTCGTAGATCGTATCCAACACCTGGTTCACAGAGACAAAAACTGCTCCAGCGTCTTCTCCTGGTCCATGGGAAATGAAAGTGCCTACGGTCCTAATCTGGAAAAAGCCGCCGCATGGATCAAATCTTACGACCCGGATCGTGTTCTGAACTATGAGAACAGTATCTGGCAGCAGACCAATACTGATTATGTCAACGATGTACATGATCTGGATGTCTTCTCCCGGATGTATGCACCGGTGGAATTTATCGATGAATTCTGCTCTAAAGAAGGTCAAAAAACCATTTATCGAAGTAGAATACTGCCACGCTATGGGTAACGGACCTGGAGATCTGGAGGCTTATTTTGAACGTCTCTACAAATATCCCGGTTATATCGGTGGTTTCGTATGGGAATGGTGTGACCACTCCGTCTATATGGGTAAGACCATCGAAGGCAAAGATAAATTCTTCTACGGCGGTGACTGGAACGAGGAAATACATGACGGAAACTTCTGTATGGATGGTCTGGTATACCCGGATCGTACCCCACATACCGGTCTTCTGGAACATAAAAATGTAGCCCGCCCGATCCGTGCCATTCTTCTGGATGCTTCCAAAGGTCTGGTCGAACTGGATAACAAACTGGATTATACCAATATCAAAGATGGATTTACAATCACTTACGATGTACTAAAAAGACGGTATGACTGTTCTTTCCGGTACACTGGATCCGGTAGACTGCCCGGCAAAAGAAAAAGTAACGATTACATTACCATTTGCTGTAACTGTAGAAGCCAATACCATCGTTAACCCTGCATTATCTGCAAAAAGAAGATGCTCTGCTGACCCCGTCAGGATATGAAGCCGGTCACGATCAGCTAATCTTTTCTACCGATGCCACAAGTGCTGTCGCCGCTGTTGCCAAAGCTTCCGGTGCTTCGACCGCATCTGCTGCATCTGCTGTATCTGTAGAAGATCTGGAAAACGAACTGGTAGTCAGCGGCTCTGCTTTCCGTTACGTCTATGACAAGTGGAAAGGAACTTTCACTGCTCTTGTAAAAGATCAGAAAAACCTGATTGCTCAGCCGATCCAGTTAAATATCTGGCGCGCACCGATGGATAATGACCGCCGGATCCGCTGGGAATGGGAAGCTGCAGGCTACGACAGAGCACGCACAAAAATTTATGCTACTGAATGGACTAAGGACGAAGACGGTGTAACGATCACTTCCACCTATTCTCTGGCGGCCGTATATCTGCAGAGGATCATCGAGGGAACTATTACATGGAAAGTTGTCAAAGACGGTACTCTGACCGTTACCGTAGACGGTGAGCGAAAACCGGTTCACGTACCGCTTGCAAAAACTCCGCTGCCAAAGATGCCGTTTCTGCCTCGTTTCGGTCTGCGCCTGTTTCTGGAACCGGCCTTTGCCGATGTTACTTATTTCGGTTATGGACCGATCGAAAGTTATCCGGACAAACATCACGATGCAAAACTTGGGCTTTATACCTCTGATGTAGACAGTCTCCATGAAGATTATCTGCGTCCGCAGGAAAACGGAAGCCATTGGAACTGCTCCGGACTGGCACTGACCACTTCCGATCATCGTTCTCTGCTGATATCCGGTACACAGAACTTCAGTTTTAATGCATCCCGGTACACACAGGAGGAACTGACTACAAAAGCACACAGCTTCGAACTGGAAAAATCTCCGTACACAGTGCTGTGCCTGGATGGATATATGTCCGGTTGTGGCTCTAACAGCTGTGGTCCTGCTCTGGCAAAAAAATTATCGGGTAGATCAGGACAAACTGACGTTTACCTTTACTCTGAATTTCTAAGACTTTTATACTGCTGATCAATTCCTGATCTGACTCACACCGGGTCACGAGACGTGTAAGCACGGACTCCGACCCGGTGTTTTTTTCGTGACCGAACATTCAAAAAGGTCAGCCTTTCATAACCTTACCCAATAAAAGGTATGATTCTTACACCTTGACCAAATCTGGTTTTTCCGTTAAACTAAAAGGCAGACATAATGGTAATGATCAAAAAAGAAACAGTCCGAAAGGACTGAAACAGTATAGTAAGGAATTGGTGAAAAAGGAATGAAACAGACACTACAGCAACCACACATACATACCTCCGCAAACAGCGAGATAGAAACCTGTGACATCTGCCACCATCATCATCCGCATCTTCCGATGGAAGCACCGGCTGATGAGACATTATACCGTCTGGCAGACCTCTACAAAGTGTTCGGGGATCCTACCAGAATCCGCATTCTATATGCATTATCCGGTGGTGAACTTTGCGTCTGCGACATCGCAGAACTTCTGGGTATGACACAGAGTGCCATCTCCCATCAGTTACGTGTGTTAAAGCAGTCGGCGCTGGTCAAATTCCGAAGAGATGGGAAAACCGTATATTACTCTCTGGCTGACACGCATGTGGCAACTATTCTCGCACAGGGACTGGATCATGTACAGGAATTAAACATGAACTTTAAATCAAGATTGGTCCACCGGACTAATTATGGATATACCGAAAAAGAGAGAAGACAGAACTCCATAAGAGTTTCATCTTCTCTCATTTTTGGTATATCCATAACATTTTTTCTATTTCTGATGATATCCATCCAGAAATTCTCCCAGTTTCTTTGTCGCCTTCTCAAGATCTGCAACTCTCGGCAGATATACCACACGGAAATGATCCGGCTGTCCCCAGTTGAATCCGCCACCATGCACGATCAGGATTCTCTTTTCTCTCAGCAGATCCAAGGCAAATTTCTCATCGTCGTAGATATTGAATTTTTCCACATCCAGTTTCGGGAAAATGTAGAATGCTGCTTTCGGTTTCTTCGCTGATACACCCGGGATATCGTTTAACAATTTATAGATGACTTCTCTCTGTTCATAGATTCTTCCACCCGGCTGCAGATACTCTTCCACACTCTGATAGCCACCAAGTGCGGTCTGAATGATCGACTGAGCCGGTACATTGGAACACAGACGCATATTGGAAAGCATCTTGATTCCCTCGATATAACCTGCTGCCGCTTTTTTATTACCGCTCAATACCATCCAACCCACACGGAATCCTGCGATCATATGAGATTTGGACAGACCGCTGAACGTCACACAGAATACATTTTTCGGTGCAATCGATGCGATGGAAATATGTTTCAGTCCATCCATCACCAGACGGTCATAAATCTCATCTGAGAAAATGATCAGTCCGAATTCTTCTGCCACTTTCACGATCTCTTCCAGGATCTCTTTGGAATACAGCGCACCTGTCGGATTGTTCGGGTTGATAATAACAATTGCTTTTGTTCTGTCTGTGATCTTGCTTCTGATATCCGCGATATCCGGATTCCAGTCGGACTCTTCATCGCAGATATAATGTACGACTTTTCCACCAGCCAGTGTAGCTGTTGCTGTCCACAGCGGATAATCCGGTGCCGGGATCAGGATCTCATCACCATCATTTAACAGTGCCTGCATGCTCAGATTGATCAGTTCGCTGACACCGTTACCTGTATAGATATCGTCCATCGTCACACCCGGAATTTTCTTTAACTGACAGTACTGCATGATTGCTTTTCTTGCGGAAAACAGTCCCTTGGAATCTGAATATCCCTGACATTCCCACAATGACTGTCTCATATCCAGAATAACTTCTTCCGGTGCATTAAATCCAAATGGAGCCGGATTACCGATATTCAGTTTCAGAATACTGAGACCATCCGCTTCCATTCTGGCCGCCTCGTCCACCACGGGTCCTCTTACATCGTATAATACGTTATCCAGTTTGGAAGATTTATCAAAGTCTTCATTGTATCTGCCTCCATTCGATTTTATTTCTTTTACTTTAGCACACTAATTCAGTGATTATATATCGTTTTCAATTGTAGCTCATTACCTTCATTTTGTCAAACCCGGAATCCTTATGATTTATATGCTATTTCAGGAGTTTTTTCAGTTCATCCATAAAGGTATTCACATCTTTAAACTCCCGATACACAGAAGCGAAACGGACATAGGCAACCGCTTCCAGATCTTTGAGTTTATCCATCACGATTTCTCCGATCACAGAGCTTGGGATCTCACGCTCTTCCAGATTAAACACCTCTGTTTCCACATCATCTACCAGCCGGTGGATCTGTTCTGCTGATACCGGCCGTTTGTGGCAGGCACGAAGGACACCGGCCTCTATCTTGGATCTGTCAAACTGTTCCCTGTTCTGGTCTTTTTTGATCACGATCAACGGAATCGTCTCCACTTTCTCATAAGTGGTAAATCGTTTTCCACACGCATCACACATTCTTCTTCTCCGGATGGCAGTGTTGTCATCCGCCGGGCGTGAATCCACAACCCGGGTATTATCCTGATTACAAAACGGACATTTCATCTTTTTCCTCCTGACTGTGCCTTGTGTACTTTTCATTTCAAGTCGAACGCACGTGAGACTTGGCACGCGATTCTGGTCAGCTTTGCTGACATTTACCCAACAGAATCACTGTGCATTCTCGCGGAGCGTTTATCTTAGTCGGAGATTGCACTCCCACTAAGACAAATTTGTTGCTCGCCACTTATAGAAGTGGGAGTCTTCTCCGACTAAGATAAAAAGACAGAGCCGCCGTGACAATGATAACGTCACATGCTCTATCTTTCTTCTTTCAGCACTGTAGAAAAGTGCTGTCATTTTGCTTTCTGTATGCCTGCCAAAAATCCTTATTCGCTTTCTCAGGATTTTCTCTTGATTGTCTGCTGTTTCTTGGCAAATCCTTTAAATTTATTTCCGGATGCACTTCCTGCTTTCTTTCCGATCAGTTCGATTCCACGATACAGTTTCTTATTCTTGTTTTTGGAAGTGTTGATGATCGTATTTCCATTGATCCTGCTACCCTTGCTGGAAATAACGCGGACTACTGTTCCGCCTGATTTACCGCTTGCTTTTTTCGGCACCTGCATATTGATCACGTTATTGTTTACGCGGATTTTTGCCGGTTCCATTTAACCAGATGCCGTAGGAGCATTCTTCAGGGTGATCTCATTGCCATAAACCTGCACACCGTATACACGGTAATCACCTTTCGGAATGTTGCCTTTTTTGCTTTGAACGATACTCACCAAGAAGCTGGATGCCGTAGTTTACGTTTTTATATTTCTTGTCTGTGATCTCGATCTTGTTGTTTGCAATCACGGATTTGCTGGAAATCTTCGGTGTCTTACTCTTGTTTCCTTTTTCTGACGGATACAGTGTGATCGCCATGTCACGGAAAATAATACCGGAAGCACAGTCTGTGATTTCGTTATTTTTGATGCTGCTGTTGATATAGTTTGTCGCAATGATCGCATAACCTGGAATGTTGATGAATTTATTGTTTTCGATCCTGATGTTGCTGTGATAACATCCTACGATCGCCGCATGGGTTCCGACGCCACGCTGTACGTTTTTTAAATGTACAGTTCGTGATCGTGATATTGCGGTTTGGTGTCTCATCGTATTTGCCGTAGGATGCAAAATGGTCTCTCTGCAGTGTCTCAATCTGGATCGCTTCGTTGTTGCTGTCTGCTTTTCCATGATAATTCGGAGAATACGCAGTTGTTGATCGTTACATTCTGAGCTGCCGCAAACTCGATGCTGTGAGAACTGTAGGTATTTGTCAGTGTCATATTTTCGATCGTCACATCGCTTGCATGTGCAAATCGCAGAATAGTGGATTTATAACTGTGCTGTGCACCCTGACCATCGATAGTACCGCCATGGAAAGTGA
>ENA-OQES01000761-OQES01000761.1-human-gut-metagenome-genome-assembly--contig:-NODE-761-length-12917-cov-10.107037_pt1 | contig 12917 bp, 13 predicted proteins | sample MGYA00242798_ERZ504641 | MGnify/ENA primary metagenome ERZ504641 (study PRJEB26092, sample SAMD00036327) | human gut metagenome | host: Homo sapiens | study: EMG produced TPA metagenomics assembly of... | reverse complement strand
TTCTAAGAAAAAAGCTAAGATTTGATTGTGGATTATTCCTTGCAATTTATAAGTCTATCGTATAAAATGAAATTTATAAGTGGTAAGAAGTGGTGGAAAGTGGTGATGTCCATGTTTATGGGGGAATTTAATCACACGATTGATGCAAAAGGCAGGCTGATCATTCCTTCACGATTCCGGGAAGAATTAGGTCAGGAATTTGTGATGACAAAGGGATTGGATGGATGCCTGTTTGTGTTCCCCACGAAAACGAATGGGAAAGCTTTCAAGGAAAGCTAAAAACTTTGCCACTTATTAATAAAGATGCCAGAAAGTTTTCGAGACTTTTTCATGGCAGGGGCAGCTCCATGTGAGATGGACAAGCAGGGAAGAACCTTGATCCCAGCGACACTTCGGGAATTTGCCCAGATGAAGAAAGAAGTTGTATTAACAGGAATGGCTGACCGCATCGAAATCTGGAGTAAGGAGAAGTGGATTGAGAACAATTCTTATGAGGATATGGATGATATCGCAGCCAGCATGCAGGAATTAGGATTAAGCATATAAGTTAGGTGGATTATGGAATTTAAACACATTTCCGTTTTATTAGACGAAACGATCGAAGAACTACATATTAAACCAGACGGAATCTATGTGGATGGGACTCTGGGCGGAGGCGGACATGCATATCATGTATGCCAGAAACTATCAGAGAAAGGAAGATACATCGGGATCGACCAGGATGCGGATGCGATTGCTGCAAGCACGAAGCGGTTAGAACCGTTTAAGGACAAAGTAACGATCGTGCGTGATAATTATGTAAACATGCCGAAAGTGTTACATGATCTTGGAATCGAACATGTTGATGGAATCTTGTTAGATCTTGGGGTATCATCCTTTCAGTTAGATGAGAAGGAACGTGGATTTACTTACAGAGAAGATGTTCCGCTTGATATGAGAATGGATCAGAGACAGTCACTGACTGCAAGAGATATTGTCAATGAATATTCCGAGATGGAACTATTCCATATAATCAGAGACTACGGCGAAGAGAAATTTGCAAAGAACATTGCAAAACATATCGTGAATAAGAGAAAAGAAAGTCCGATCGAAACGACCGGACAGTTAATAGAAGTCATCAAAGGTGCGATTCCGATGAAAGTCAGAGCCGTTGGAGGACATCCGGCGAAGAAGACATTTCAGGCGATCCGTATCGAATGTAACAGAGAATTAGACGTATTGAAAGACAGCATTGATGCGATGATCGATCTTTTAAATCCAGGTGGAAGATTATGTATCATTACCTTCCATTCTTTAGAAGACCGTATCGTCAAACGAGCTTTTAAGAAGAATGAGAATCCTTGTACATGCCCGCCAAACTTCCCAGTATGTGTATGTGGCAACGTATCGAAAGGAAAACAGTTAACAAGAAAACCAATCATTCCAGGGGAAGAAGAACTAGAGTACAATAAGAGAGCAAAAAGTTCCAAGCTTCGAGTATTTGAAAGGGCAGAATAAGGGAGAGTATCAATGGACAAGACGAGACAAGAACGATATAACATGATCTATGGCAACACAGCAAGGAAGATAGAAGATCTTGCTGCAGAGCCAGTGCGCAGACAGCCAAGGAAGACAAGAAAGACAAGACCAAGAAGAGAACATCAGGTAAAGGAGTCAACAAGACAGAATCAGAAGAGAGCGATGTCGATCGATCTGGCCTTTATCAAGGTATTAGTTGCGGGACTTTGTGTGATCGCAGTTGCAAGTTTCTTTTATCTGTCAGAGCGTACGAAAGTTTTGAATCAAAAAGCGGCTCTTACGGATGCAAAGACACAGTTGAACACGCTGCAGGTAGAGAATGAAGATCTGAATCTTGAGATTGAACAGAGTATTCGTTTTGATACTGTAGAAACTGCGGCAAAGAAATATGGAATGGTGAAACCAGATTCCAAACATACTCTTCGTTATGAGAGCCAGGATGCAGAATACATACGCCAGTACGGGAAGATACCAAAAGCAGACTAAGAGGTGGCAAACTTGAAGAAAAGAAGAAAACCTATCAAACGATTAAATGATGCTATGAAACGACGTACGATGATCGCGTGCGGAATCATAGCACTTCTTTTTGTTCTACTGATTGGAAGATTGATCTATTTTAGTATATTTAAGAACGGAATTTACAAAAGACAGGTATTATCACAGCAGAATTATTCTAGTGAAACGCTTCCGTATAAAAGGGGAGATATCTTAGATCGTGATGGAAATACATTAGCAACCAGCCAGAAGATGTATACATTGGTTTTAGAACCAAAGAATATTTTAAGATCCGAAGAGGTACAGAAATCAACCATTGATGCACTTCATAAATATATGAAGTTAGATGAAGATAAGCTGTTAAAATTTATAAAAAGACATAAAGATTCTTACTATTCTGTATATCGAGAAGAACTTTCTTATAGTCAGATCGCAGATCTGAAAGATTTTATCGCTTCAGACAAAGCAGAGAATGTCTCAGGGATCGTATTTAATGGAAAAAATACAAACGTCGTTATCCGAATCAGTCACTGGCAAGCCAGGTCATTGGCTTTATATCAGACGGTACGATCGGAACTGGAGGGATAGAGCAGTATTATAACAGTACTTTATCAGGCGTCGATGGAAGAAAATATAAATATTTAAACGAAGAATTAGAACAGGATAGCTCCATTGTGGAGCCAGAGAATGGGAAAACAGTTGTCACAACGATTGACTCCAATATTCAGAAACTGGCAGAAGATCAGCTTTCTAAGTTTGAAAAGAAATATGGAAGTAAGGGAAGCAGCATTCTTGTGATGAATCCCAATAATGGAGAGATCTATGCAATGGCAAATTCTACTTCCTATAATCTGGAAAGCCCAAGAGATGATAAGAATCTCTTAAAGAAATACTCACAAAGTCAAGTTAATAAGATGAGTGAGAAAGAAAAGACAAAAGCATTTAATGAAATCTGGAAGAATCCAATTGTATCAAATGCTTTTGAACCAGGTTCAACATATAAGCCATTTACGGTAGCAGCAAATGAAAGCGCCCAGGTAGAAGAAGAGGGCGTAGGCGAAGTAACTGAGGAAGGTGGAAAAAGTAGAGGCAGAAAATAAAAAATGCTTCTGATGCCGATGACAGCAGCAAGGCAGGAGACAGTGCAAAATCAGACGAAGACAATAAAGAGACATCAGTGAAGGAGGAAGAAGACGGAGATTCTTCAGGGAAAAGATTCAGATGATGAATCAGAGGAAGATGCTGAGGTAACGGAAGCTTCTGCCGGAAAGATAGGTGTGCTTCTTTCTGATGACGATGAGGATGCAAAAATTGACAGCGAAGAGATGACTTCGCAGATTGAAGATGGAGGATATGAGGCAGATGTGAAGAATGCCGGCGGCGATCCTGCGCTTCAGATTTCTCAGATTCAGGAATTTATTGATGAGCAGGTTTCTGCCCTGATCATTGATCCGGTAGATTCCTATGGTCTGACAGATATCTTGAAAACTGCCAAAGAGCAGGAAATACCGGTTATTTCCTATGACAGTCTGATCCGGGATACTGCGGATATCAATTATTATGCAACTTATGATACCAGAGCAATAGGAAAGGATATTGCCAAAGAAATTATCAAAAAAATGGATCTGGATAAAGCCAGAGAGGATAAGAAGTCTTATACAATAGAATTTCTCATGGGATCTCCGGATGACAATGCTGCACTGTTTCTGTGTAATGGAATCCAGGAAGGGCTTCAGGAATATCTGGATGATGGAACACTTGTATGTAAATCCGGAAATACGTCATTTGATGATACAGGAATCATGAGATGGAGCGAGACATCTGCAAAGACAAAACTTGATTCGATTATAAGTGAGTTTTATGCAGAGGAGAAAGCTCCGGATATTATCTGTACTGCATATGACGGATTTGCTTATGCTGCAGAGGAAATTTTAAGTGACAGTGGTCTGGAACCGGGAAGTGATGAATGGCCGATGATCACAGGATATGGCAGTGAGGCACAGGCAGTAAAGGATATTGCAGCAGGTAAAATGTCATTTACCATGTTTATGGACCGTAAGGAACTGGCTAAGGGCGGAGCACAGATGGCCATTGACTATCTGACAGGAGAGAAAGTTGACGTAAAAGATTATTCACAGTATGATAACGGAGTAAAGATTGTGGGAACTTTTACATGTGGAGCACAGATGATCGACAAGGATAATTATCAGATTCTTGTGGATAACGGAACTTATACGGAAGATGAGATTGCTCCTGATCCCACACCGACACCGGAGGTGACACCTGCGCCAGAGGCAACACCTGTGCCGAAAGTGACATTAAAGACAGCCTCAGAGGAAGATTCAAAAGAAGTGACACCAACTCCTGAAACAGAAGATAAATCAGAAGGTGAAACGAGAGAAAATCTGATCTATGATTCCGAAGATAACTCAAAAGTGGAGAAAACATCAGATCAGAAAAAATAAAGAATTCATAGAACAAAAAAAGGATGGGTTTTCCCATCCTTTTATAGTTAATCTCTGAAGGTTAAGGAATCGTCTGTCATGGAATCAACAATGGCAAGAGATTCAAGACGGATTCCCATATCGCGGATCTCCTGACCGCCATGCTGGAATCCTTTCTCAATAACAATACCGGCTCCTTCAAGAGTTGCCCCTGATTTCTTAACAATATCGATCAGGCCGAGAAGTGCACATCCGTTAGCAAGGAAATCATCAATCAGAAGTACATGATCTTCAGGTCCGAGAAACTTCCTGGAAAGGATCACATCATATACTTTCTTATGAGTGAAAGATTCTACTTTAGTTGTATACATTTCTCCATCCAGATTCACGCTCTGTGCTTTCTTGGCAAAAACTACAGGTACATCAAAGTACTGTGCAGCAATACAGGCGATACCGATACCGGATGCTTCAATTGTAAGGATTTTAGTGATTGGACAGTCGGAGAAGCGGCGTTTGAATTCTTTGCCGATTTCATTGATGAGGGTAATATCCATCTGATGATTTAAGAAACTGTCTACTTTTAAAATATTTCCCGGTTTTACAACTCCATCCTTAAGAATTCGGTCTTTTAAAAGCTTCATAGATTTCTCTCCTTTATATATGTAATTAGTTTGTAGCTGTCGGTAACTATCCGGTACACTGCTTCCCGAAAGTACTGAATAGTTACAGTTACTGTGAATATGCAGAATTCAAAAAAACATCAGGCTGCAAAATGAACAGTAACATTGCTGTTTTGATAATTATAGACTATGATACGCTATAATTCGTCTTCATGCAATTATTTTTGACAAAAAATCTAAAAATAATTATAATAGTCTCAGACTGGTTGGGAAAAACCGCAGGACAATCTGTGCAGATTGCCGTAAATCAGCCGAAGAGGGCTAAATAGTGAAACGGATTGTGAATATCCGTCTTACGGACTGGAGATGGAATATGAAAGAATATGAACTGATATGGGAAATTTTTAATAAATGTCCGCGGAATCAGATGCGTGATGTTTTTGTGGAAGAGCTGGAACTTGAGGATCCGGAAGAATATATCAGAAATAAATTCAAAGGAAAAGAAGTTTCCTATGAAAAAACTGTCCTGGAGGATGGAACCATTATTTTTGATATTACGACTTCGCAAATAAAACAGCGTTGCTCCTTTACAGAAATTTGACAAATGTGGTATAATATCATTTACGCTGTACGGAAGTGCTGTAAGCAGGAAAGTCACAGACAGTGTGTGAGGATATAAAGACAGATAAGCGGTAAAGAATCGGATATTCTGAAAGAGAAAGGGGAATGTTATGGCCGAGGAACAAAAGACACATACGCATGTACTGGAGGATGGGACGGTAGTTGAACATTCTCATGGGGAGCATGGGCATCATCACAGTCATGCGCATACAAAGGCAGTGCTGAATCGTATGTCCAGAGCAATCGGACATATGGAATCTATCAAACGTATGATAGAGGACGGAAGAGACTGTGCGGAAGTTCTGATACAGCTTTCAGCAGTGAAATCTGCTATCAATAATACAGGTAAGATCATTCTGCAGGATCATATCGAACACTGTATCGTAGATGCAGTGGAACATGGTGATAAAGAGGCAATTAAAGAACTTGAGGTAGCAATTGACAGATTTGTAAAGTAATATGCGTACTCCAGACTGGCAATAGAGAATATTTTGTTATTGTTCACACACCACTATCCCGCGAGGTGTTTTGGCATGAATATGCCAAAATCCCGAGACATACAAGCCAAAATTCCATTGCCGTAGGCAATCTGGAATGAATTTTGGCTATGTTACTGTGAACGGAGTGAACAGTAACAGTATTTTGTCAGTACAGCAGTGCGTAAATATAAAGGAGAAGATTAATTATGGCAAAAGAATGTAACAACACTTCATGCGACAAAGCAAGCTGCGAAGGTTGTTCCAGCAGCAAGAAACAGCAGAGTTTTCAGGCAGAAATGAATGCTCAGTCAAATGTAAAACATGTGATCGGGGTTGTCAGCGGAAAGGGTGGCGTTGGTAAATCCTTCGTAACAGGCTCTCTGGCAAACATGATGGCAGCACAGGGATACAAAGTCGGTATCCTGGATGCGGATATCACAGGACCGTCCATTCCGAAAATGTATGGATTAAAGGGTGCAGCAATGGCAAATGATGAAGGTATCTACCCGATGATCACAAAAAACGGAATCAAGGTAATGTCCATCAACCTTCTGCTTCCTACAGAGGATACTCCTGTAATCTGGAGAGGTCCGGTTCTTGCAAATATGGTAAAACAGTTCTGGACAGATGTTATCTGGGGCGACGTAGACTATCTGTTTGTGGATATGCCTCCTGGAACAGGTGATGTTCCGCTTACAGCATTCCAGTCTCTGCCGATCGAAGGAATCGTGATCGTAACATCACCTCAGGATCTGGTTAAGATGATCGTTAAGAAAGCCTTTAATATGGCTGAGATGATGAAGATACCGGTACTTGGAATCGTAGAGAACTACAGCTATGTGAAATGTCCGGACTGCGGAAAAGAGATCAAAGTCTTTGGTGAGAGCCATATTGATGAGATCGCAGCAGAGCTGAAGGTTCCTGTACTTGGAAAAATGCCGATCGATATGGATTATGCAACCAAGGCAGACGGCGGATTCTTTGCAGCAATCGATAATCAGTATATTACTGATGCACTGGCTGTAATGCCGAAATAAGAAAAAGAAGTTCTCATTCAGTAAGAAACGCGATTATAAAAATTGTTGTTTCAGTACTGAGTGAGGACTTCTTTTATTATATGGAAGTAAACATTTCAATAAAGCGTTCAGCAGCCTGAGAGACAGTAAGACTGTCATGCTGGGCAAGTATAAGCTGACGTCCGGGAAGAGGCTCTTTTAACATGAGCGGTGTCAGCTGATCATTTTCTTTTAACATATAATCAGGAACACAGGCAATCCCCAGTCCGATCCGTGCCAGATCCAGAAGCAGGTCATTACTGTTTAATTCTACTTCAGGAAGAAGCTTGAGATTATGGGCTGTGAATGCCTCTCGCAGATATTCACTGGTGGTACTTTTGGGGGAAAGCATCAGGATCGGATAGTTCAGAAGCTCCTGCAGTTCGGTCTGAACAGTGTGTACAGGAAAGTAATCTGTATTGGCAACGAATACATCGTGGAATTCTTTTAGCACACGTGTCTGAAAATGGCTGCCAAGTCTGGAATTAGGACAGTTGCATACAATCAGATCTGCCTGACCTTTCTCCAGAAGCTCTGCACAGCCGATGGAGGTACTGTTTGTGACTTTGATACGGACATCCGGGTAGGTTTGATGGAATTTCTGAAGATAATCAATGAGAAAATACCGGCAGATCGTATCGCTGGCAGCAATACGCAGCTGGCCTTTCAGCAGATTGTCTCCTGACAGGAGAGATTCTCCCTCGTCCAGAAGTTGGAGAGCCGGTTTTACATGCTGGAGCAGAAGTTCTCCTTCAGGAGTTAACAATACTTTCTTGGTACTGCGGATAAAAAGAGGATGATTTAGCTTCTTTTCCAGAGTTTTAATGGACTGGCTGACTGCTGACTGGGAGATAAAAAGCTGGCGGGAGGCCTCTGAGAAGCTGAGGGTGGTGGCAACATAGTAGAATACTTTGTATAGTTCAAGATTAATATCCATAGAAATAAATCCTTTCATAAAATAATGTGATGATACAAATTGTCGGCAGCAATGGAACTTTAGATTGTATGTCTCGGGATTTTGGCATATTTATTCCCCAATATCTCGTCGACAGTGGAGTGTGAACGGTGATTAATTAACTGTATTAATAAAAAAGTATAAGATATATTAATTTTACTAATGATATTTCCTATGATACTATAAAAGAAGCAATAGTCAAGCATTTTTAAAACAATGCATACATAAGAAAGGAGTTTCTATGAGTAACGTAAGACGTGTCTATGTAGAAAAGAAACCGGCCTTCGCTGTACAGGCAAAGGAATTAAAACATGAGGTCAGCAGCTATCTGGGAATTAAATCCGTAACAGCAGTACGTGTGCTGATCCGCTATGATGTAGAGAATATTTCTGATGAAGTTTTTGATAAAGCATGCAAAACTGTTTTTGCAGAGCCACCTGTAGATGATTTATACCTGGAGAATTTTGAGGCAGCAGAAGGCTCCCGCATCTTCTCTGTAGAATTCTTACCGGGACAGTTTGACCAGAGAGCAGATTCTGCTGTTCAGTGTGTGCAGTTCCTGGATGAGAATGCACAGCCTATCATTCGTTCCGCAACTACTTATGTAATTGAAGGAACTATCACAGATGAAGAATTTGATGCTATCAAGCATCACTGTATCAACCCTGTAGATTCCCGTGAGACAGGTCTGGAGAAACCGGAAACACTGGTAACTGTATTCCCGGAACCGGAAGATGTTAAGATTTTTGACGGATTTAAGGAAATGCCGGAAGCAGAATTAAAGGAACTTTATGATTCTTTAAATCTTGCAATGACATTCAAGGATTTCCAGCATATCCAGCATTATTTCAAAGAAGAAGAGAAACGTGACCCATCCATGACAGAAATCCGTGTACTGGATACCTACTGGTCTGATCATTGCCGTCACACAACCTTCTCCACAGAACTGACAGATGTAAAATTTGACGAAGGTGATTACAAAGCACCGATCGTAGATACTTACAAGAAATATCTTGCTGACAGAGAAGAACTTTACAAAGGCCGTAAGGACAAATTTGTCTGCCTGATGGATCTGGCTCTGATGGCTATGAAGAAACTGAAAGCAGAAGGAAAGCTTGCTGATCAGGAAGAATCTGATGAGATCAATGCCTGCAGTATTGTAGTTCCTGTAGACGTAGACGGTAAAGAAGAGGAATGGCTGATCAACTTCAAGAATGAGACACATAACCATCCTACTGAGATCGAGCCATTCGGTGGTGCAGCTACCTGCCTTGGCGGTGCGATCCGCGACCCACTTTCAGGACGTACCTATGTATATCAGGCAATGCGTGTAACAGGTGCGGCAGATCCTACTGTTTCTGTAAAAGAAACTCTCAAGGGTAAACTTCCGCAGAAGAAACTGGTAAGAAGCGCAGCTCATGGCTACAGCTCCTATGGAAACCAGATTGGTCTTGCAACAGGTTATGTAAAAGAAGTTTACCATCCTAACTATGTAGCGAAACGTATGGAGATCGGTGCTGTTATGGGTGCTGCTCCCAGACGTGCGGTTATCCGTGAGAATTCTGATCCGGGAGATATCATTATCTTACTTGGAGGACGTACAGGACGTGACGGTATCGGTGGTGCTACAGGTTCTTCCAAGGTTCATACAGAAGCTTCTATTGAAGTGTGCGGTGCTGAGGTACAGAAAGGTAATGCTCCTACTGAGCGTAAGATCCAGCGTATGTTCCGCCGTGAAGAAGTCAGCCATATTATCAAGAAATGTAATGACTTTGGTGCAGGCGGTGTTTCCGTTGCTATCGGTGAGCTGGCAGCAGGTCTGAGGGTAGACCTTGACAAGGTTCCGAAGAAATATGCAGGTCTTGACGGAACTGAGATCGCAATCTCCGAATCTCAGGAACGTATGGCTGTAGTAGTTGACCCGAAAGATGTAGATACTTTCCTTGGCTATGCAAATGAAGAGAACCTGGAGGCAATTCCTGTTGCAGTTGTAACAGAGGATCCTCGTCTGGTACTTGTATGGAGAGGAAAAGAAATCGTAAATATTTCCCGTGCATTCCTTGACACTAACGGTGCACATCAGGAGACAACTGTAGAAGTAGAAATCCCTAACAAAGAAGGCAATCTCTTTGAAGAGCGCCCGGATGTAGCTGATGTAAAAGCTAAATGGATGGAAACTCTGGCAGACTTAAATGTATGCTCTCAGAAGGGACTTGTGGAAATGTTCGATGGTTCTATCGGAGCAGGCAGTGTATTTATGCCATACGGTGGTAAATATCAGCTCACAGAGACTCAGTCCATGGTAGCAAAGGTTCCGGTACAGAATGGTAAAACAGATACTGTAACCATGATGAGCTATGGCTTTGATCCGTATTTATCTTCCTGGAGCCCATATCACGGAGCTGCTTATGCAGTGACAGAGTCCGTTGCAAGAATCGTGGCTACAGGTGGTGACTATAAGAAAATCCGTTTCACATTCCAGGAATACTTCCGTCGTATGACAGAAGATCCTAAGAGATGGAGCCAGCCTTTCGCAGCACTTCTCGGTGCTTATGCAGCCCAGATGGGATTCGGACTTCCATCTATCGGTGGTAAGGACAGTATGTCCGGTACATTTAATGATATTGATGTACCTCCGACACTGGTATCTTTCGCTGTTGACGTTGCGAAGATCCAGGATGTGATCACACCGGAATTAAAGAAAGCAGGAAACAAACTGGTATGGCTTCGCGCACCGAAGGATCAGTATGATCTGCCGGATTATGCAGGAATCATGGATCAGTATGAAAAACTTCATAAAGATATGCAGGACGGCAAAGTTGTTTCTGCTTATGCACTTGACCGCCATGGTATTGCAGCAGCAGTTGCAAAGATGGCATTTGGTAATGGCATGGGCGTAAAGATTGAGCATAACCTTGATCCGAGAGATTTCTTTGCACCTGGATTTGGCGATATTATCCTGGAAGTTCCGGATGGTAAGGTTGGTGAGCTTTCCATCACTTATACAGTGATCGGTGAAGTAACTGCTGACGGTAACTTCTCCTATGGAAATACAGTGATCACTGTAAACGAAGCTGAAAACGCATGGAAAGGTACTCTGGAAAAAGTATTTAAGACAGTTTCTTCTGAGAATGACAAAGAGGCAGCTGACAGAGATGAGAAGCTTTATCGTGCAGACAGCATTTATGTATGCAAGAACAAAGTTGCAAAACCTCGTGTATTTATTCCTGTATTCCCTGGAACAAACTGCGAGTATGACAGCACACGTGCATTTGAGCGCGCAGGCGCAGAGGTGGATGTAAAAGTATTCAAGAACCTGACTGCTGAAGATATCCATGACTCTGTAGAGCTTTTTGAGAAAGCAATCGATCAGGCACAGATCATCATGTTCCCGGGCGGATTCTCCGCAGGTGACGAACCGGATGGTTCTGCGAAATTCTTTGCAACTGCATTCCAGAATGCGAAGATCAAAGAAGCTGTTATGAAGCTGATCAATGAAAGAGACGGTCTGGCACTTGGTATCTGTAACGGATTCCAGGCTCTGATCAAGCTTGGTCTTGTACCTTACGGTGAAATCTGCGGACAGAAAGCAGATTCTCCTACACTGACATTTAATACTATCGGACGCCATATTTCCAAGATGGTTTATACGAAGGTTGTTAGTAATAAATCTCCTTGGCTGCAGAAGGCACAGCTTGGCGGTGTATACTGTAACCCGGCTTCACATGGTGAAGGACGTTTCGTTGCAAATGAAGAATGGCTGCAGAAGCTGTTTGCAAACGGACAGGTTGCAACTCAGTATGTAACTCCGGATGGACAGCTCAGTGTTGATGAAGAATGGAATGTCAATGGTTCTTATATGAATATTGAAGGTATTACCAGCCCGGATGGACGTATCCTTGGTAAGATGGCACATAGCGAACGTCGCGGGGACGGAGTTGCTATTAATATCTATGGAGAGCAGGATATTAAAATATTCGAGTCTGGTGTGGAATATTTTAAGTAAAATAGGGGAAAACTTTCCAGACGGAAGGTTCCCAGAGGAAGGACAGAAGCGCTGTCCCTCCTCTGGACTCCACCCTTGCGCTTTCTTTTTAGGAGCGCCGGGATTGTGGTGTGGAGGAGTGTATTAACTTTGCGTATTCGCCTGGTTGGGTAGCGCCCTTTTTTGAGTGTGAAGGTCGCCACTCAAGTTTGACACCAAAACTAACGGGAAGCCAGTAAAATCAAGGCTTCCCGTATTTTGTCTGCATGTGGTATATTCGTCCGATTTAGACATGAGCAAAAAATTTTTTTAATATTTTAGCAATCTGCGCATCTGCTCTTGGGTACGGTATTTATGGTTTAATTCCAGATTGAAAACATGTCCGCATTCTTTTAGGATTTCGTCATAATAAACGAACTGGTATATGTTCATTCGTCCATACAAATACCGGTCTGGATTCAAATTCTGTCTTCGATATCTTGAAGGTCTCTTCTATCCGTGCAAGTCCTCTGTAAGTATCCCTGATTTCATAGTCGCTCATATTCAACTCGCTGGTGACGACTGAATAGTATCCATCGTATTTTTCTTCTTCTGTAATCTTTTCTGTATCGAGAGTTAATTCTCTTCCTTCTACAATCTCACCTGTTGCCTTGTCAAAAGCAATATTCCGCACATATGCTCCGGAACCGGCATCTGCACCGCGAACCAACTGTCCATACACATATCCGTCTCGTGGATTATAATC
>ENA-OQES01000760-OQES01000760.1-human-gut-metagenome-genome-assembly--contig:-NODE-760-length-12935-cov-4.506246_pt1 | contig 12935 bp, 16 predicted proteins | sample MGYA00242798_ERZ504641 | MGnify/ENA primary metagenome ERZ504641 (study PRJEB26092, sample SAMD00036327) | human gut metagenome | host: Homo sapiens | study: EMG produced TPA metagenomics assembly of... | reverse complement strand
AAAAAAAGAGCAGAGCCGCACAACAGCACAATTAAATGCAACAACCTATGGAGAACGTATAAAGAATGAGATTATAAATGGAATAGAGATTACAGATGTTCTGAAACAGCTTTTTGATCAGCGGAACTGGAGAAATCAATCAATTTGACACAATTGCCAAAAAATATTATGTCGGATTCTGTTGAAAGCGTACAGCTTGCTCCGGCTGGTATTGTAACGGATATTTATCCGGCCGAGGGAAATGAGGCAGGTAAGATTGATCTGATTCATGATAAAGAACGTGGTGAAATTTCCATATATGCAAGAGATCATCATACAATCGTTACACAGGGACCTTTTGAATTGAAACAGGGTGGATATGGAATTGCTGTCCGCAATCCTATTTATCTGAAAGATGAAAACGGGCAGGAATATTTTTGGGGATTTACCATTGTTATCCTTCGTGTTCCGGATATTTTTTCAGATGCGACAAGTGCACTTTCGAAATTTGGATATGAATATAGTCTTTCAAAAACGGATAATCCATGGAGTGATAATTATAAAGTTGTTTATCAGTCAGATCGTCAATTAACGAATCCGGTTTCCTATGACTTTACGATAGGAACGGAGAACTGGAAGTTTGAAGTAATGCCTGAAAATGGCTGGGGAAACAATACATTAAATAGCAGTAATCAGTGTTTTCTTTATTGCGATTACCATGCTTTTGGTAACTCTTACCCGGATGTGGCTGGTATCAAAAGAAAATAAAAAACAAATTTCAAATACTGGCACACACAGATTCTCTTACAGGTATTTACAATCGCTATGGATTCGATGAACTGGCAGAAAAAGATGATTAATAAAAAATCCGAAAAGCGAAATTTGTGGCTGTACTTCTTGATATTGATGATTTTAAATTTATTAATGATATCTATGGACATGTTTACGGAGACAAAGCATTAAGGAGTCTGGCAGACAGTATGAAAGCTTTTTTACCCGTCTGATGCGTTACTAGGAAGAAATGGTGGAGATGAGTTCTGTATTCTTTTAAAAAAGTTATTCCTACGAGGATGTAAAAGAGAAGCTACAGCAATTCACTATGGCTCCAAAGACATTTTCATATAAGGGAAAAGAATATCCATTTTATATTTCTCTTGGATATTCGGAATATCCGACATTTGCGTCTAACCGTTCACAGCTTATGCGCTGTGCAGATGCAGCCCTTTACGAAATAAAACTTCATGGTAAAAAATGGCTGCATGGCTTATAGGGAAGGACTTGAATTAAGGGTTCGTAAACAACTGGGATTTGCATTTAGGGATATCTCCGAGCACCTTCCAGGAGCATTTATCATATACAGAGCAGACAAAGAAGATGATGAACTCTTTTATGCAAATCAGGAGTTTCTTCATATGGCCGGATATAAAGATATGGATGAACTATTCAGACTTACAAAGAAAAGTTTCAGCAACCTGATACGGGAAGATGAGAAGAAGAAGATAGAAGCAAGCATTTGGAAACAGATTGATAATGGCAATGGAAATGACTATATCCACTTTCATTTACGAAGAGCGGATGGATCGTATCTGTCTGTGCTTGACCATGGGAGAATTGTTGAGAGCCAGCAATATGGCAAAGTATTTTATGTATTGTTCATGGACTGGGAGGATATGAAAAGTCATTACAGTGAAAATTTTCCGAATAATCGAAGGAATATTGTAAAAAATATCGTTGTAAATAGTAAAAATCCTGCTCATATTCATATATTGAACAGGAGTTTTTTTAAATCGCATGTGGAGCTTCTATTTTATTTGCCACGGTATGATCTGTTTTTGCCAGTGAATTAAGCAATGCCCGCATCTTTGGATCCAGATTCTTTTTCCCATAAAATGCTTCTTCAAAACCCATGATAACTTAGAGGATGACACCCATCAAGGTATCCACCAAGTTAGCCACCAAGATTCTACGCCGTCAGCAGTTATACTGCTCCTAATAAAAATTGTGTTAATAGGGTTATTTAAATACAGCAGGTCAGCATGAGCAAAAATGTGGGATTCCAAGCCCGCGCTGGACGAGCATGGTTGCCGTGGAGCGTGAGGACTTTGACCGACTTTCCACTCTGGCAAAGAAGTACGTTACAGCAGAGAAAAAGGAATCCAAACTGCAAAAGGCGGTGGATGCGGCAAACAAGCTAATTGCAAAACTCAGGGCTGAGATTGACAGTTTGAAACAGGAAATTTCTGATTATAAGTCTGTCCACAGCAAGCTCCGTGCGGCGGAATTGGAGCGTGAAAATACGGAGAGGGACGCCGCAGGGCGGCAAGCGAAGCAGCGAAAAACGAATAAAAGGGTTTTAGGGCTTCGTTGATTGTTGCGTTGGCAACCCCACCGCAATGGTAGTGCCCTTCTCCGAACTTTTCTCCACCCAAACGGAGCCGCCGTGGAGGTCGGCGATCTCCCATACCAGTGAGAGCCCCAGTCCTGCGCCGCCGTATTCCCGGCTGCGAGACTTGTCCACCCGGAAGAAGGGCTGGAAGATACTGCGCTGATACACCTCCGGGATGCCGCAGCCGGTGTCGGAGACGCGGAGCAGGAGCTTTTCCAACTCCTGAGTGACAGAAACCCGTACCGAGCCGCCCGGCCGGTTGTACTTGACAGCATTCTCCGTCAGGTTGAAGATCAGCCGGTAGATCAGTGCATCGCTGCCGGTCATAATGCCGTCGCCCTCCGCCGTCAGCGTGACGCCGAGCTTATCTGAGAGCGGCGCAAGATCTGTGAAGATCTCCTCGATCATGGGAGCGAGCTGGATCCGCTCGTTCCGCGCCACCTGCCGCAGATTGCTCATCTCCAGCAGCGTCTTGGTCATCTGTGCCAGCCGTTCCGTCTGCTCACGCAAAAGCGTGAGGAACTCCGCCGTCTCCGGCCGCACATCAGGATGCTCCGCGGAAAACAGCTCCAACTGCGCCTGCATTAGTGCCAGTGGCGTGCGCAGCTCGTGGGCGGCGTTGCCGGTGAACTGCCGCTGGGCGGAAAAGGCGTTGTTCAGCCGCTCCAGCATCTGGTTGAACGAGCGGCTCAGCTGCCGGAACTCCGAAATAGCGTCTTCATCGATCCTCATATCGGCAAGATTGTTCAGCTGCACCTGCTCCACCTGCGAGGTAAAGCTGCGCAGGGGCTTGAGAGCGCGTCCGCTGACGAAATAGGCGAGGATGCCGCTGAGCAGCGTTACCGCCGCCGTGATGTACCAGTTGGTGGTGCGGAAGCGCCCCTGCACCCCATCGACGACGATGGTCAACTCCTCATTGGGCGCTATGAGCTGCGGGTCAAAGCTCGCCGCTCCGCCATCATTCAGGATCACCGTGCCGCCGCCTTGCAAGCTGTCCGCAATGGTGTCCATATAGTACACACCGGAGGAGCACAGCAGCAAATTCATGGCCACGCAGGTGATGCCGATGAGCAGGACGGTCATCAGCGTGATGCGCCACTGCAGGGAAAGCCGCTTCATTCCTCCTCGCCTCCCATCAGATAGCCCTCGCCGATGCGGTTGCGGATGGGGTCATAGCCCAGCACGGCGCGGAGCTTTTTGCGCAGGGCGGAGATGTGGACGCGAATGGAATTGCTGAAGCTGTCCACGCTGTTGTCCCAAACGTGATCCATCAGCTCTTCCTGACTCACGGGCCGCCCCTGATGCACCATCAGATATTCCAGGATCCCCGTTTCCTTCCGGGTGAGCGTCAGCGTCTGCCCGTTGACGGCGGCGGTACGGGAGCGGGTGTCAAAGGTCAGGCCTCCGCAGCTTAGCAGCACATCCTGCTGGGTGAACTGCCGCAATGTCAGGCTGCGGATGCGGGCCTCCAGCTCCGCCAAGTGGAAAGGCTTTGCCAGATAGTCGTTCGCCCCGGCATCCAGCCCCTGCACCTTGTCCTCCACTTCGCTGCGGGCGGAGAGGATCAGCACCCGCGTCTCCCGGTCGGTCTGCCGCAGGGTGCGCAGCACCGTCATGCCGTCCTTTTTCGGCAGATTCAGATCAAGAAGCACCAGATCGTATCGTTCCACGCCCAGAAGCGCCAGCGCCTTTTCCCCGTCATAACAGTAGTCCACGCTGTAGGCCAGCCGCCGCAGGCTGCGGACGATAGTCTCGCACAGGGCGCGTTCATCTTCAATTACTAAAAGGTGCATGAGAGCCCTCCTTTTTATTTCTTCGTTTTTTGTGTTGCTTTCATTATAGCAAAAAATCAGATAAGGTTTGCGTTAAGTTTTCGTTCTTAACAGAGACTTTAACTCTCCCGCGCTATGATGGGGGTCAGAAAATCGGAAAGGGTGATGAAAAAATGAGCTGCGGGAAAAAGGCAGCGGCGCAGATCGTGCTGCTGATGGCCGGAGCCGCCATGCTGTGCTTCGGTGTCTGGCGGGGCGAGGCGGCGACAGTGCTGAGCAAAGCAATCAAATTATGTCTGGAGTGTGTGGGCATTGGGTAAAAAGTTTTCAGGCGTTTCACAGACCATGTCCCGCTTCCGGGGCTGGATTCAGGCGGGGGCGACGCTGCTGACCAACCTGCATCTGCCGAACTTTCTCAAGGGCGGACTGTATCAGGGGGTCGGGGCAAGACCGTCTGCGTGCCGGGGCTGAACTGCTATTCCTGCCCGGCAGCCTCCGGTGCCTGTCCCATCGGTGCGTTTCAGGCAGTGGTAGGCTCGTCAAAGTTCAGTTTCTCCTATTATATCACAGGCTTTCTCATTTTGCTGGGAGTCCTGCTGGGACGCTTTATCTGCGGCTTCCTCTGTCCCTTCGGCTGGTTTCAGGAGCTGCTGCATAAAATCCCGACAAAGAAGCTCTCCACAAAGAGGCTGAAGCCGCTGACATACCTGAAATACGCTGTCCTGCTGGTGATGGTTTTCCTGCTGCCGGCGTTCCTTGTGAACGATGTTGGCATGGGAGACCCGTTCTTCTGCAAATACCTCTGCCCCCAAGGCGTGCTGGAGGGAGCCATCCCGCTGTCCCTTGCCAATTCCGGCATCCGGGCGGCGCTGGGCAAGCTGTTTACATGGAAATTCAGCATCCTGCTGTCGGTGATTGCGCTGAGCGTACTGTTCTACCGACCGTTCTGCAAGTGGCTCTGCCCGCTGGGCGCGTTCTACGCGCTGTTCAACCGGGTGTCCCTCTTCCAGATGAAGGTGGATAAGAATAAGTGCGTTTCCTGCGGGAAATGCGCCAGAGCCTGCAAGATGGATGTGGATGTGACGAAAACGCCCAACCATACCGAGTGCATCCGCTGCGGAATGTGCATCCGCGCCTGTCCGACGAACGCCGTGTGCTTCCGCTACGGCTTCGGCGATGGAAAAGAGAAAGAAAACGCAGCGACACTGCGAGAAAACAACAACAAAGCTTAAGGAGAAACGAATATGAACGTAAAGAAGATACTGGCTCTGATGCTGTGCGCGATGATGCTGCTCTCCCTTGCAGCCTGCGGCGCAAAGGGCAACGACAAGCAGGCGGATATGAGCGGAGACAGTTCCGCCATGACCGGCGAGCCGAAAACCGCCGAGGAGGCGCTCGCTCTGCACAAGGAGCTGCTGGAGCGGGAAAACGCGCTCCTGTCGGAAAATGCCGAACTCTGGGAGAAGGTGTTCATGGCGGCCGATAAGGGCATGACCATGCAGGAGGACGGCAAAAACTACGGCGACTTCCTGCTGGATACCGTCGAGGCCGCTAAAGAGCAGTTCACCGACAAGGAGTATGCGTGGCTGAAGGAGTCGGCCACGGAGATCAGCGATATTGAAAACAAGCTGACCGAGTTGGAAGAGAAGTATCCCGAGATCATGCAGAAATCCATGGACGGCGATATGAGCATGCCCGCGGGCAGCGACACGAGCAACCCTCCCGACGACGGCAGTATGCAGAAGTTCCCCGCCTTTGAGGGCAAGGACCTGGATGGCAACACGGTGAAGAGCAACGAGCTGTTCTCCGCCAACGCCGTCACCGTAGTGAATTTCTGGTTCACCACCTGCAATCCCTGCGTAGGCGAGCTTTCCGAGCTGGATGCGCTGAACAAGGAACTGGCGGAGAAGGGCGGCTCCCTCATCGGTGTCAACACCTTCACGCTGGACGGCGACGAAACGGCAATTTCCGAGGCGAAGGATGTGCTTGCCAAGAAGGGCGCCACCTATCAGAATGTGTATTTTGACTCCGACGGTGAGGCGGGAAAGTTTACCACCAACATCTTTGCCTATCCCACCACCTATGTGGTCGACCGCAGCGGCAATATCGTGGGTGAACCCATCGTAGGCGCCATCACGGAAAAGAAGCAGGCGGAGACGCTGCAAAAGCTCATCGACCAGGCTCTTGCCGCCGATATGGGCTGACCCGAGATTTAAAAGTGCCTGCTACGCACCATTGCATTGCCCTCGGCGGGCAAGGGGCGGAGTGAGCCCTGATTCCCCTGAAAGGAGGAAACGCAATGTATCGAAGTGTATTGGCCCTGCTTTTCGCCGCAGTGCTGCTGCTGGGCGGCTGCGCCGCCGGGAAGCAGACTGTGCCGAAGGAAAAGAGCGGACAGGAAACAAACATGGACGGAGCGGCTTTTGACCGGTCCGACGAGGAGATCACCTATATGGATACTACAGACAATGTCATCTATCTGGCGGGCGGCTGCTTCTGGGGCATGGAACAGCTGATGCAGTCCATCCCCGGCGTTATCGACGCCGAAAGCGGCTATGCCAACGGCACCTGCGAGGCGGACGCCGATTACAAGACCGTCTGCAAGGGAGAGACCGGCTTTCGGGAGACCGTGCGGGTGGAATACGACCCCGAGCAGGTGAGCCTCGACGCGCTGCTGATGGCGTACTTCTATGTGATCGACCCCACGGTACAAAACCAGCAGGGCAACGACCGAGGCAGCCAGTACCAGACCGGCGTTTACTTCACCAATGAAAGCGCGAGAGAAACGGTGAAGCGCATCGCGGAGATCGAGCGCGGCCGCAGCGAGAAATTCTTTGTGGAGATCGGCCCACTCAAGAACTACTATCCCGCCGAGGAATACCATCAGAACTACCTCGAAAAGAATCCGGGCGGCTACTGCCACATCCCGCGCGCGGAGATGGAGCTTTTTTCCCGGCTGCGCATCGACCCGGGCGACTATCAGAAGCCCGCGGCGGAATCCATCCGGGACAAGCTGACGGCGGAGCAGTACCGTGTTACGCAGGAGAGCGGCACGGAGCGCCCTTTCACAGGCGAGTTCTGGGATAAGTTTGAAAAGGGCATCTATGTGGATGTCGTCACCGGCGAGCCGCTCTTTTCCTCCACGGATAAGTACGAGAGCGGCTGCGGCTGGCCGGCTTTCACAAAGCCCATCGAGGAGCCTGCCGTGGTGGAACTGGAGGACCTGAGCCATGGCATGCGCCGTACAGAGGTCAGAAGCCGTGCCGGAGATTCTCACCTTGGTCATGTGTTCACCGGCGATCCGGAGTCCCCCAATGGCGTGCGCTACTGCATCAACAGTGCGGCCCTGCGCTTCGTCCCCTATGAAAAAAATGGAGACCGAGGGCTACGGATACCTGCTGTACCTGTTTGAAAAATAGGACGCAAACGGTCGGCAGTTCTCATGCAAGGAACTATCAGCACATCACAGCATATCGGACTGCCACCGGGCAGTCCGATATGCTGTGAATGGAACAGAGAAGCGCCCGTATCAGCATTTATGCTGGCACGGGCGCAAATCATTTAAGGCATGCTTTACACCCCTGTTTCTTTCATTATATCAGAAACGGGGAGGTGACTTTGTGGATTTTTTGACAGGCTGAAGAAGGCTCCGGCGCTTTTGGCACCGGAGCCTTCCTTGAGTCTTACTTCGCTAGTACAACGGAAATTTTGATCTCCTTTTCCGCCTCGCTCAGGTCGAACGCACCGCCGTCTGCGACGGTCACGCGCAGCTCATAGAGCGTACCGGCGGTAAGTTCCGTTACAGCCTTGCCGTCCTCGTCCGTGATCGACCACAGCGCAGGCTCGACCTTTGCCAGCTTGCCGTCTGCGCCGTAGGCGTAGAGGGTCAGCGCGGAGGTACTTCCGGACAGGTCATTCATGCGGAAGGCGACGGTGGTGTTGGGGTGGACGTTTTCGACTGTCGCGGTATTGCGCCAGCTTGCAACAGTGCCTTCGCCGCCGTCCTGTTCAAACTGTGCCTGCGTCAGCACGTTCCGTGTAGCCTTGTCAAGATCGACCTTGCGGTAGGGCATTTCGGGCAGATAAACAAAGCGGTCCTGCAGGCGCAGCAGCTCCAGATAGCCGGTCGGGCAGTAGAGCGCGTTGCCGCTGTTTCCGGCATACATACCGATTGCCATGTTGTTGTAACCGTATTTATTGGAAACATCCATCGTGAAAACGGTCTCGCCGGTCTCAAAGTCCAGCACGATGTACTGCCACATGCCGCTTTCCAGATCCTGCACATAGCCGTAGATATAGCCCGTCGCGGTGGAGAGCTTGAGAATCGATGTATCGCTCAGGTCATTTCGAGACCAGATGCTCTTCATCTCATAGCCGGAATCGGTTTTGATGGTATCGACACGTTCGACGCCGGGCGCAATCATGCAGTTGCCCTTTGTCAGCCAGTTCATGTCATAGATGTTGGCGTAGCTCTGGATGGAGGAGTCGTTGTTGGGGTCTGCCAGACCTGCGTTGCCCGCGCCGAACCAGTTGCAGACGATGGTGCTTACGGTGCCTTCGCCGTCATCATAGACGATGGCAGAGTTCTCAACGGCTACCTGATAGCCCTCGGGCAGATCATCCAGCACCGGGGTGCTTGCCACCACCTCGCCGGTCTTCATATCGAGCGCAAGAAGGTTCACGGGGTCCTGATTGTCGGTGAACAGCACAAGGTTCGGCGTCAGGGTGGGAGAGCAGCCGCCGCCCCATGCAAGACCGCCGCCGGTGGTCTTATCGCCTTCGCCGCTCACCTTTGCGCCCGCGCTCTTGTACGGCGTGCACCAGACAGCCTCGACACCGTTATTGGCACGCAGCAGATAGCAGTTCTGGTTGGTCAGGATGACCGCACCCTCCTTGGAGGCGGCGATGCCGTTTTCTGCACCCTCGCCGAGGGTCAGTTCGTGGACAAAGACCGCCTTGGAAAGGTCTGTCTGCTTGCCGTTCAAAATTGCATCAATGGCGGAATGGGCAATATAGCCGATAACGCCCTGCTGCTGGCGCTGCGGATAAATGCGGAAGCCGCCCGTTGCAAACCAGAGGTTTCCATCGTAGTCGAAAAACCACGGACAGAAGATTCTGGGTCAGCTCCTTGCCAAGTGCAGCCTCGGCGGCAGCCTTGATGTCGATGTCCAGCACCTTTTCAAATTCGGGCAGCACGTTTCCTACTTCATCGGTTGCCCGCAGCATCAGCACATGGTTGTTGCTGGTGGGGCAGACGATGCGGTTGGACGCATCTAAGAAGGTATAGGAACTTTGGATAACGTAACCGCCGCCGTCATGCTTCTTCGGGGAGAAATAGCCGAGCGTCTTTGTTTCTTCGGCGTTCAGATCCCGGATGGCGATGCCGCCAAGCAGCGGCACAACGGCATGACCGTAGCTGTCAAAGTAGATGGCGGGAGAAGCGTTTGCGTTCGTTTTCTCGTAGGAAATGTTGATCTCGGGGTAGATGCCCAGCGGCAGGATCTCATCCGTCGAGTCAGTATTGTAGCCGTCATGGTGGATGTTGGCATCGCTCTTTGCCATGTAGGGGTTCTCATCTACCTGCTTGGGGTGCAGGGCTTTCACGGGCAGTGCCGTAGAGGTGGGTTCCTCCGCCGCGGGCTGTACCGCAGCAGGCTGTGCGGGAGCTGCCGAAGCGGCGCTGCTGTCCGCAGGGGGCTGCGTTCCGCCGCAGGCAGCCATGGAAAGGCACAATGCTGCGGTCAGCGACAGGCTTAACGCAGAATGGACGATGTTTCTCTTTTTCATAAACCGTTCTCCTTGTTGTGTTCGTTGCGGTCAGACCGGAGCGGCGCTTTCTTGTCCAGCCAGCTGCAAAAGCCCTGCCGTAAAGCGTCTTCGGTCACCGGCTCGAGCAGAAAGTAGTCTGCGCGCAGCCGGAAGGCGTGGAGCGAAAAATTCAGGTCACTGCACCAGATGATGCGCGTTTGGGGGCAAAGTGTGCGCAGATGCTCTACCGCGTTCAAGCCATCGACACCCGGCAGGGCAATCAAGGCATTGGTCAGCGGCTCGTTGTGTGCGGCTTCAAAAAAGCTTTCCTGATCGCGGTAACAATCCATTTGCGGAAACAAACAATGCTCGGCGCAGAACCGTAGGAGCTGCTCTGCTAAAAAGGCTTCCTGCGCCATGCTGTTTGTCAGCACGGCGATTCGATGCACAACACCCCTCCTTTCCTTCTGCCGTCGTTGGTTTTTTTTTCTGTCTTCAGTATACGGGCAGGCGCAACCTTTTCAAGGCATTTGGCACGAAAGCCCGGTTTCCGGCACGAAATCCCGGTTTCTGCTGCGACAGAACCGGGCAACTGTGCTATAATCAGGATGAAAGATTTTATAAAGGAGGTTGGAAGCTGTTTGTAAGCAGCTTTCCGGTATAGCATGAGAATTGCAATTGTCGATGACCTCGATGCGGAGCGCGCGCAACTGAAGGAGCGCCTGGTGCGGCAGCTGCGCGCGCGTGGCACAGAGGCGGAGCTTCTGGAATTTGACAGCGGAGAGGCTTTTCTGGCGGCAGAAAACGAGCAGCTTTTTTTGCCGCCGCATTTCTGGACATTTACATGGAAGGCTTAAGCGGCATGGAGGCGGCAAAGGAGCTGCGAAAAAACCGATGCAGACTGCCTTCTGGTTTTTTCACCACGACCTCGACAGACCATGCGCTCGAGGGCTTTCAGGTACGGGCGCTGCACTATCTGGTCAAGCCCTTTACCGAAGCCGAGCTTTCTGCCCTGCTGGATGAGATGCTCTCAAAGCTTCCGCGCCCCGAGCCGATTCTGACGGTGAAGGTCGATGGCAGTGACATCCGTTTGTGCTACCGGGATATCGTTTCCGCCGAGCATTTTGCCCACATGATCAGCATCCGCACCACCGCCGGCAAAACGCTTGCCACGCGCCAGAGCTTCAAGGCGTTCACAGAGCCGCTCAAAAAAGACCCTCGGTTTTTCGTCTGCGGTCGCGGTGCAATCGTCAATATGGAGAACGCTGCCGATTTTCAGGATGCCGCCTTTTGTATGACGGACGGCAGCCGCATCTATGTCAGTCAGGAGCTTTTAAAGGCAGCCCGGCAGGCATTTATGGAGTTTCTATTGCAAAGGGGGCGTGTGGGTTGAAGGACCTCCTGCGCCCGATTTTGGAGCTCACCGTGGTCTTTCCGGGTCTGCTGCTCGCGTATTTTCCGGTGCGCTCTTATTTGAAGCAGCCGCCCGCAAGGCTTGCGGCATGGGCAGTGCCGCTGCTGCTCGGGCTTTGCCTTGGAGGCGGACTGCTTTGCTATTGTTTCAACAGCCCGACTGCGCTCCCCCCTGCTGGTTATCACACTTGCGGCGAGCCTTCTGTATGTCAAAACATTGCAGACCTCTCTCTGGAAGTCCGGAACGATTGCGCTGGCGGTCTGCGCGGTATTCGCCTGCCTGAACAGTTTATCCCGCGCCATCGGCACGGCGATCACACTGCGGCAGCAGCTGCCGCCGGATAAGCCGTGGTTCTGTTTTGCTGCCTGCATTTTTTATAATGCGGTCTGCTGGCTGATCACTGCCGCAGCGTATTATCCCGCCACCCACGCAGTGCGCATGATGGTGGAGGATGATAACTTTGCGCAGACATGGTATGCGTTCTGGGTGCTGCCGCTTGTGTTCATTCTGCTGAACCTTTTCATGATCCCGCGTTACCCGGCGACGCTTCAGACCGGGCGGGTCTTGCAGGTCTACATCGTTATGAGCATCGCGCTTTTGTTTTTGATGCTCTTCTTTAACGCGATCTTCCTTCTTATGGCGATCAGCATCAACCGGAATGCGAGATTGCAGCAGGAGAACCAGTTTCTTTCCATGCAGCAGCAGCGCTACGAAAGCCTGAAAGCCGCCATCGAGGAAGCCCGGCAGGCACGGCACGATATGCGCCACCAGATGAATCAGCTCTCCGCGCTGGCTGAAGCGGGAGATTTGGACGGTCTGAAGGCTTATCTTGCAAAAACCGTCTCCCGCATCCCGGAGCTGGATATGAGCTTTTGCGAAAACCGGGCGGCGGACAGTGTTGTAGGCTATTACTGTGCCCTTGCAAAGCGTGAGGGGATCCCCTTCTGTGCCAAGCTGGATCTGCCGCAGGCGCTTCCCGTGGACGAGATCGATATGTGTCTGGTGCTGTCGAATCTTCTGGAAAACGCATTCGAAGCCAGCCTTCGCACCGCTCCCGCCCGGCGGAAGATCGAGGTCACCGCGTATGTCCATGCCGCGCGGCTCGTGCTGATCGAAGCGGAAAACTCCTTTGACGGGGAGATCAACGAAAATAGCGGAGTTTTCCGCTCGTCCAAGCGCAAGGGAAACGGCATCGGAATCCAGCCCGTCCGCCATATCGCAGAAAAATCCGGCGGGGCAAGTACGGTTACCTATCAGGACGGTCTGTTCTGCGCAAAGGTCATGCTTCGTGGATAATTATGTCCAGCCTTTCCAAAACGGCACGACTACAAATTTCAGCAGTCTCGCTTCCGGAAATCCCTGTATGTACCGGATCGCCGTTTTTGCAAAGATGTTGGACGTTGTCGTGTTCCAATCTGCCAGTTTTACTATCTCGGCTGTGCCGTTCTCAAAGTCAAACCGCAGCTCGCCCCATTCGCCGTCGTTGTCCGCCTGATACAGGTAGACCGCGGCGGCTAATTTTTTGTTCCTTTTGCGGCACTCGGTCTGTTTCAGTGTCACGGTATGGATCACACCGCTTCCCAGCAGCTTCAGCCGTACTGCGTGCCACGAGCTGCTTTTTCGTTCAACAGCGGAA
>ENA-OQES01000759-OQES01000759.1-human-gut-metagenome-genome-assembly--contig:-NODE-759-length-12941-cov-4.150851_pt1 | contig 12941 bp, 8 predicted proteins | sample MGYA00242798_ERZ504641 | MGnify/ENA primary metagenome ERZ504641 (study PRJEB26092, sample SAMD00036327) | human gut metagenome | host: Homo sapiens | study: EMG produced TPA metagenomics assembly of... | reverse complement strand
GCGATGCACAGCAGTGCCAGCAGAATCGATATGTCGATGCCGATGCGGCGCGCAAGGAACGTGACGAGCGGGCTGACCACGGCGGAAGGCGATCAGCGGAATCGCCGTCAGCACGCCTTGCACGCCCTCGGCCCCACGCAAGGTCGGTTCCCATTTGGGCGAGGACCGGCCCGACGGCGGCGATGGCAGGGCCGCAGATTCAGCGATACGAGGAAGATCAAAGCCACCCACAATCCGGTGGAGGACCGGTCGTACGCCAGCATGTTTCGTTTTGAATTCATTCCGTTCCCATTCCCGCTTCCACTTCCGTTTACCGCCGTTCCAACGGGACGTGCCGCGCCTAGATTTTCCCTATCAATCTTCAAGCTCATTGAGCGCATCGAAGCAATCGTTGATGCCTTCGATACGCGCGTGCACCTCGTCTTCGGTATCGACGAGGCATTTTCCGACTTCGTCCATCATCAGGGCGATCAGGGCGAACGCCGCGGTGAAGCTCGTCAGCACGTGGGAGTTCAGCACCACTTTGAAGAAGGCGACGTTACGGCCGATGACGGCGTTGCGCGCCGAAATGTCGCCAATCACCACCACGGTCAGGCCGCGCTCAAGCATCACGTCGATGAGCCGCGAGAAGAAGGGAAGACGCCGGCCCACGCCGATGATGACGATTACGTCGCCTGCCGCATAATCAACCAGATCTTCGCCTATGGACTGGCCTGGATTCGGCAGAATATCAACGTTTCCGCGTAGCCGCATCAGCTGTTCGCGCATGTGCAGCGCCACGGGATAGCTGCTGCGGTACCCGACCACCGCCACATGCGGGGCCGTGGCCATGGCTTGGCATGCGGATGACAGTTGCGCGCGGTCGATGCCTTCAAACGTGCGTTTCAGGCTTTCCTCGTCACGGCGCAGATGGTCGGCGACCAAATCGTCGCACTGGGTGTGCCGTGAAAGCTCCGGAGAGCCAGGACGATGGACGCGACGCACGTCACGTCTGAATTCGCCCGCGTTCGCATAGCCGAGCTTGCGGTACAGGCGGCTGAGCGTCGGCTGCGAGATGCCGCTCAACTGCGACAATTCCACGGAATTGCAGACCAGCACGTCGGTCAGATGACCCAGAATGAACTGCGCGGCCTCACGTTCCGTCGCAGTCAGCGAATCGAAGGATTCCCGGATGCGCGCCACCAAGCCGAGGTCCGCGGCAGCATTGCCTTCCTCGTCCATGGCGTCCTTCGAAGCCCCCATATTGTCTGAAAGCATAATTCCAGAAGTCACGCTCATCGCCCTTCCCTGCAGTACATTCTCACGCGGCGCATCCGCTCTCCTGACGATGCTACCCCCTTGCTTTCCGGGTTTCACCAGGTTTGGCCGCCGACAACTGTCACGACGAATGAAGAATTTCAGATGCCGTAAGCACTGAAATGCATCCATCACAGGCAGTGGCGGCGCCTCTTGGCAACGCGACCCACCATCAGGAGATGACCGACCATGGCAAAAAGCAGATTACCCCACACAATCAACATCGCATATCGGGCGGATTCGGCATAGAAGAAACGGTGCCAAACCAGCGAAATGGGCGACTAACGCGGCAACAAAATCCCCGACTGTTGCGAACACTGTTGAACGCGGCATCGCGCCCGGCCGAATGCGAGGCGAACGCGGTGCGCAAGATCGTACGGCTGGTGGCACGCACCGGCTGCCGCACGCATATTCTGCACGTGTCCAGCGGTCTGAGCGTGGACGTGCTGCGGCGGGCGAAGGCCGAAGGACTGCCGGTCAGCGCGGAGACCTGTCCGCATTACCTCACGTTGGATTGCGACCATATTCCCGACAACGCCACCGCGGTCAAATGCTGTCCGCCGATTCGTGATCTGCATGAGCAGGACGCGCTATGGGCGGGGCTTGCCGACGGCACGTTGGATGGTGTCGTCACCGATCATTCCCCGGCCAGCGCGGATATGAAAGCCGGCACGCTCGCCACCGCGTGGGGTGGCGTTTCCAGTCTGCAGGTCGGATTCCGCGCGGTGTTGACGGGTGCGATGCGGCGCGGCTTGAGTTTGGCCGACGTCGTGCGGTGGATGTCGTGCAACACCGCACGGCTTGTGGGACTTGACGATCGTGGCGATATAACGCCGGTATTGCGGGCCGATTTGGCGATTATTCGCCCGTACGAACGGTTTGTTGTGGATGCTACCGCTTTGGAAAGCCGCAATCCGATCTGCGCCTGCGATGGCATGACGCTTAACGGCGTCGTCACGCGCACGTTTGTAGCGGGGCGGGACGCGCTCTCCGGAGTGCGGGAGGGGAATCTTATCGTTCGTCCGTGAATCGGAATCCGTAAATCAACCATTCAACAAAAATCCCCAACCCGCCGACGGCCGGATGTCATTCGATGTCGGCAGATTGGGGACGGACGAGAATCAGGTCTCAGCCCAGGTAGGCGGCCGGGTTCTGGGCGAACTTGTCGGCGCAACCGGGGTTGCAGAAGTAGTAGGTGACGCCGCCGTATTCGCGGGTCGCGGCCGCGGTGGCCGGATCGACGCTCATGCCGCAGACCGGGTCCTTCGCAACGTTCGCCGCGGAATCGCCCATATTCGAAGCCATGCCGTGGCCGTCATGACCGCCGCAGCAGTGTCCGGCGCCCATCGCGCCCATGTTCTCGGCTTCCTTCTTGGCCTTGTGATCGCTGAACAGTCCCATGATCGTTCCTTTCCGACTGTGCTGGTTGCCATTATTTTTGCTCGGATCGGGCTTGCGTACCCGATACGTCTTGTTTTTTCGCCGCCTCCGCGTCCGGATCGAACAGGCGCAGCCGGCTTGCGTTCGTCACCACGCACAACGATGAGAACGCCATCGCGGCGCCGGCGATCATCGGATTCAGCAGCGTTCCGGTGAACGGATACAGCATGCCGGCCGCGATCGCGATGCCGATGCTGTTGTAGCCGAGCGCGAATCCGAGGTTCTGCGCGATGTTGCGCATGGCGGCATGCGTCAGGTCGAGCGCGTGCACGAGTCCCATCAGCGATCCGCCCATCAGTGTCACGTCGGCGGATTGGATGGCCACGTCGGTGCCGGTGCCGATGGCGAAACCGACGTCGGCTCGGGCGAGGGCGGGCGCGTCGTTGATGCCGTCGCCGACCATCGCCACCGTATAGCCTTGCGATTGGAGTTTTGCGATTTCGTCGGCCTTGCGTTCCGGCCGCACGCCGGCGATCACATGACGTTCGTCGATACCGACCTGGCTTGCGATGGCGCGTGCGGTGGTCGGATTGTCTCCCGTGAGCATGACGGCTTCGACGCCACGTTTGCGGAGCAGTTCGATGGCTTGGCGCGAGTCGGCTTTCGGCACGTCGGTGACGGCGACGATGCCGGCGAGATGGCCGTCGATGGCCGCTAGGATCGGCGTTTTGCCTTGCTGCGACAGGAGTTCCATGTCGGCGATGATGGCGTCGAGGTTCGTATCGTGGATGGTCTCGGAGGCAATTTCGGAGGTATCGGACGTAACGTCGGGCATGTCGATGTCGAGGTCGTCGATCAGGTCGGTGTTGCCGACGGCGACGGTGTGCGGCAGGCCGCGGAAGGTGACGCGCGCGGTGACGCCACGGCCGACAATCGCCTGAAAATCGGCGGCTTGCGCGAGTTCCGCAACGTCCGCGACGTCGGCTTTTTCCGCAGCTGCGGCAACGATCGCAGCAGCGAGCGGGTGTTCGGAATCGCGTTCGGCGGCGGCGACAATCGTCAGCAAATCATCGGGACGCCGATGCCACACGCCCAACGGCAGCACATCGGTAAGGGTGGGTTTGCCGGCGGTGATCGTGCCGGTCTTATCCAATACGGCGGCATTGACTTTGCCGCATGTTTCCAACGCTTCGGCGGAACGGACCAGCACCCCCATGCGAGCCGCGCGGCCAGTCGAGACCGTCACCGACAACGGAGTCGCCAGTCCGAGCGCGCACGGGCAGGCGATCAGCAGCACCGATACCGCGGCGACCAGCGCGTGCGTGACACGCGGTTCGGGGCCGAACGCGAACCACAGCGCGCACGACCATACGGCGATGAGTACCACGGCCGGCACGAAAACGCCGGAGATACGGTCCGCCAATCGTTGCACGGGGGCTTTCGAGCTTTGTGCGGCGGCCACCATGCCGATGATCTGCGCGAGCACGGTGTCCTTGCCGACTTTCGTGGCGCGGTACCGCAGCGAGCCACCACCGTTGATGGTGACGCCCGTCACTTCGCTGCCCTCGGTTTTGGCGACCGGCATGGCTTCGCCGGTGATCATCGATTCGTCCACGGTGGAGCTGCCGGATATGACGATGCCGTCGACCGGCAGCTGCTCGCCGGGGCGGATGGCGATGATGTCGCCGACGCGCACGTCATCGATGGCGATGCTGGTTTCCTTGCCGTCTCGCACCACGCGGGCGGTTTTCGGTTGCAGACCCGCCAATGCGCGCATGGCTTCACCGGTGCCTTTGCGGGCGCGCGCTTCGAGCAGCTGGCCGACAAGCATAAGCGTGACGACCACACCGACCGCTTCGAAATACGGTTCGCGCGCGTTCTCGGGCAGGACGTTCGGTGCGAAGGTGACCACGCAGGAGTAGGCGAATGCGGCCAGCGCGCCGAGGCTGACGAGCGCGTTCATCTCCGGCGAACGGTGGGCGATCGCGGCGAAACCGCTGCGGAAAATCGGCAATGCCGCATAGCCGACGATTGGCAGCATCAGCAGGAACTGCAGACAGTTCGGCATCGGATACAGCATGAGCATGGTGGAGCCGAATACCGGAATCGTGCAGACGGCCGCCACGATAAGACGGGTGATGAGGGCGCGAATTTCCGATTCCGATCCGCGCGATTTGCCCGAATCACCCGAACCGGACGTTTGGACGGCGCCATTTTTGCGCGCATTGCACGCCTGTTTCCGCGGAACCGGATGCGTGGGCACCGTCAGCAGTCGCGCGAATGTCCGAATCGCCGGAATCGGACATACTGGCGCCGACGGAACCAACCGCGGAACCGGCGGCGGCACCGACACTTGCATGCTTTCCCGGCAGTATGCGCAACGTGCCGTGCAGCATGTTCATACCGCATGCGAAGGGATACTCGCCCGGCTGGTCGGGATGAAGCGTCAGCGTGGTCGTGCGGAAGGCGGGCAACGCAAGATCGACCCCGAAATCGGAGAACACGACATGCGACGAGCATTCGCCGTCTTCCTTGCGATCGAAGATCAGCCGCAACGGCATGCCCGCTTCGGCTTCGATGACGGCTGGGTTATACCCGCCTTTGACTTCGATGACCGCTTCCTGCACGCCGTCGCGCACCGGCGCACGATACGCTTTGCGCGGCGCGAAGAAGAACCACAGCACGCCCGCAGTAACGAGCAGCGCCACAATAAGCGCGATTGCGATGTGCATATTCCAGCCGCCTTCCGTCCGTAAATTGGCTTTCGATTTCGGCAAACACCATCACAATATACCCCTATAGGGTATATTGGCAAGAGGGACGAGCAAACTTCAGCCGTAGATAAAAATTTTCAGCGCAGCGAGGAGGACGATATGAACGCCACACAACATGGGTACGCAAGCGACCAGAAGAGGATCATCGCACGATTGAATCGCATCGAAGGGCAGGTGCGCGGCATTCGGCAGATGACGGAAAACGGCGAATACTGCATCGACATTCTGACGCAGATTTCCGCAGCGGACAGCGCGCTGAAGTCGGTGGCGCTACTGCTGCTCGACGACCATCTGCACCATTGCGTCGCCAAAGCCGCGGCGGAGGGCGGTACCGTCGCCGACGAAAAGCTGGCGGAAGTCAGCGCCGCCATCGCACGCCTTGCCAAATAATCGGAACAGATCCGCCATAAAAAACCTGCCGACGGGAGACACATGCACCCGTCGGCAGTTTGAAAAAAGAATTACGATTACAGGTCGAGGAAGTGGTCGAGGCCGACGGTCAGACCCGGGTAGGTTCCGGTGGAGACCTTGCGCACGGCCAGCAGCACGCCCGGCATGAAGGAGATGCGGTCGAAGCTGTCGGCGCGGATGGTCAGCTGTTCGCCGGAGTTGCCGAACAGCACCTCCTCATGGGCGTTGAGGCCACGCAGACGCACGGCGTGAACGTGGATGCCGTCCACCACCTGGCCGCGGGAGCCGCCATCGGTTTCGGTGGCGTCCGGAACCGGACCCAAGCCGGCCGCCTTGCGCGCTTCGGCGATGCCCTGCGCGGTATGGAAAGCGGTGCCGGACGGAGCGTCCACCTTGGTCGGGTGGTGCAGTTCGATGACTTCCGCGGATTCGAAATACGGCGCCGCGACCTTTGCGAAATGGTCGGCGAGCACCGCGGAAATGGCGAAGTTCGGCGCGATGAACACGCTCTGGCCCTCACGCGGAGCTGCTGCGAGCGCGGCGCGCACCTGGTCGAGCTTCTCTTCGGTCCAGCCGGTGGTGCCGACCACCACGTCGACGCCCTGCTTGACGAGGGCGAGCACATTGCCCAGCGACACGCTCGGCACGGTGAATTCCACCACGACGTCGGTGTTTTCGGGGGTGATGGCGGTCAGGTCGTCACCTGCGTCGAGCGCGAGCGCGAGTTCGGTGTCGGCGGCGGAATTGACGGCGTCGACCACATGCGAGCCCATACGGCCCTTGGCGCCGACTACGGAAACCTTGATCATTGCAGCTCCTTGATGTTTTCGCGGACGCGCATGTTGCGCATGTCGTACGTTTGCCGTGCGCATGTGTTCGAAATCGCGTGTCCGCGTCCATAACGTGTTCCACTTATGAATCTAAAGAGACGCTTCGACGCGGAGGCAGGCGGCTATGACGCTTGACGATCGAACGTCGGTCAGCCGCGGCGGCGCACCAGCACCCAGCCGAGCAGCGCGAACGGAATCGAACAGCCCACGAACACGGCGGGCAGGCTCAATCCCGCGCTTGGATTGAAATGGTCGAGCACGATGCCGGTGATCATGGAGCCGAACGACGCGCCCATCGTGCCGGCGGTGCTCACCCAGGACAGGCCTTCGGTGAGCGATTCCTCGGGCACGGTCTCCTTGACGACGAGGTTGCCGGAGGCGAACACCGGCGAAATGGTCAGACCGGTGAGGATCTCCACCAGTCCCATCACGATCAGGTTGCCCTGGCACAGGTGGATCACCACAAAGCCGACGGTCATCAACGCAAGGAACATGATCATGTGACGCCAACGGGAGCCTTTGAGCTCGCGCGAGCCGAAGACCAGCGCGCCCATGCAGGAGCCGACGGCCAGCATGGCCAGCTGCACGCCCAGCACGGAGTCGAGGTGCAGCGATTTCATGACGGCGGTCATGGACGTGTCAAACGCGGTGAACGCCATGTTGAACACGATGAACACGGCGAGAAGCGGCAGCACACCCGCATAGGTGAGCACATTGCGCTTGTTGCGGTCGCGATCGCCCGTCTTGAGCCGATCCAAATCGAAACGGTCCGCGGAAACCGCGGCACCAGCGGCACCGCCGGCCGCCAATCGCACGTCAGCATCGTCCGTATCGGCCGCGACGACCGTGATTTCGCGCAATACCGGCGGTTGAGTGTCACGCAATGCGAAGAACACGGCACCGCCGAACGCGCAGGCGAGGGTCGGCACGAACAGCTGTGATACGGGATGCACGGACGCGGCCAGGAAAGCCGCCAGAATCGGCCCGAAGATGAACACGATCTCGTCGATGGCGGATTCGAGCGCATACGCGGTGTTGAGCAGGTCCTCCTTGTCGGCGCGGTCGAGCACGTACGCCCAACGGGTGCGCACAAGCGCGCCGAACGAGAACTGCGTCATGCCCATGACCACGGCAAGCACGAACAGCAGCGGAATCGGCACGCGCATCAGCGCGGCGAACGCGAAGCCCAGCATGACGATGATCTGCACCGTCAGGATCACCGGACCGACCTTGCGCTGGCCGAACCGGTCGAACAGGCGCGCGTACAGCGGCGTGACCGCGGCGGTGGCGAGCACGTACGCGGCGCTCATCACGCCTGCGATCGTCCAATTGTCGTACATGTGGTTGAGCGCGAGCACGATACCGAGGCCCATCATGGACATCGGCAGTCGCGCGATGGCTCCGGACACGCAGAACGCCTTCGTGCCGGGAATGCGGAAAAGCTGCGCGTATGGCGATTGCGTTTTCTGCGATTCGTGCGGTTCGTGCGATTGCGATTGCGGTTTCGCGCCCGTCACGCCGTCACCTTTCCCCGGTAGATGAACATGTCGTCGAACAGTGGCGGCACTTCGCCGTCGGCACTGCCGCCGAGCCGGGCGACCGTCTCGCTTGCCGTGCGGTGCGCGATGCAGTCCAACCCCTTGTGGTCGTAGAAGCTCACGTCGCAGTCGGAATCGGTGTGCAGGTAGAACGCGGGCACGTCCCATGCGGCGAAATGCTCCTGCATGCGTCTCCAAAGCCGCCCGCCCACACCGTGGCCGCGCACGTCGGGGTTGACGATAAACAGTTCCAGCTCGCCCATGGTGGTTTCGTTGGCGCGCCCTTCGCGTTCCAGATCGAGTTCCACCGAGAAGCCGGATTTCAGCGCCGCCATATGCTTGGCGGCCTCCGGATCGGCGTCGATGCGGCGTTCCAAGGCCTTCATTTCCTCGCCGACTTCGATTTCGTCGAGCTGCGGCGCCTCGCCGGCGACGCGGATGAACGTGACGCCCGCGAGTGTGCCGTCGGCGGCGAACGCGCCGTTGGCGAACGTGGTCGGCAGCAGGTAGTGCAGCACGAAATATCGGGAGATCAGCCGCGACATGTCCGCGCCGACCTTGTCCACATCCTGCGGCCAGGTACGGTCGAACAGGTCGACCACCGCGTCCAGATCGCCCCAGCCGATGGGACGGAAGACGATTGCCGATGCGTTGTTTGTTCCGGCACCCATGCCGGCGTTCGGGATTGCGGTTGCGCTGTTCGCAGCCATATCAAACACTCCTTAACTGTCGTTGCGTCCGGCATGTGCGCCCGCCCACACATGCTGCACGAGGGTAGCGGCGTTCCTCCACAACGCTGCCTGCATAGCGGTTTCTCCCGCAGGCAGGCCGGAAAGCGCCGCTCCCCCGCTTTCTTCGGTCAAGGAGCCATTGCGCACCGGCACTAGTCGTTGTCGGATTGCTGCGGAATTCCGTAGCTCAACTCGGCAAGGATCTCTTCTTCTGTTTTGTCGAGGGCGTCAAGCTCCCGATCGGCCTCGTGAGGCTCACTCACATAGTAGAGACAGGCGTCGATTGCATCCAACGGCACCCCTTCCATCGCCGCGAGCAGCAGGCGGTACAGGTCGAGCTGTGCGAGCTTCTCCTTGATTTCGTCCGGTTTGCGTGGTTTTACGCCGGTTTTCCAATCGACCACGGTGTAGCGTTTCATCTCGTCCGTTTCGTCGAGACCGCCGAAGAACACCGCGTCGAGCTTGCCGTTGACGATGGTGCCGAGCTGGGACATGTCGACGACGAGCTGGCGTTCCGCCCATGCTGGACGTCGTTTTGCCCACGGCGAAGCGACAAGACGACGCTGCCAAGCGGCCAGTTTCCGTTCGTCTCGCAATTGGGCGTCCTGCGATGGTGCGTCCTGCGATTGCACGCCGCCGTTGTCCGCGTCGACTTGCGTATCACCTATCAATGCGATCAGTTCCGCACGCGACTGCGCGGCCATACCGGCAGCACCTTCCGTACCACCGATGCCGTCGACGTCCGCATCCGCCATGATGAAACGCTCAGCCCATGCGTGGAACCGCGTGCCGAGCTGTGCCGCCGGCGAGGCGACGTGCGGAATCGGACGGACCAGACCACGCCAGTAGGCGCGGGAGTCACGCTCGCCCATGGAGCCGGCGCGCGCTTGCAGCGAGGTGACGTTTTGGCGGCCGGCAGCAAGGATACGTTCGCCTTTGGCACGCACGGCCTCGTCGAAGGCGTCCTGCGATTCGCCTGCGTCAGCCGCGTCCGGTTCCGGCATGAGATGTTCGTCGGCGACGAGCAGTTTGGCGAGACGCAGCAGTGAGTTTCCGGTTTCCGGCGATGGCGTGGCGGATTCATCGGCAACGTCGCCCTGCGTTCCCGTGGATTCAGCGATATTCGGTTCGTCGGATTCGACGGCACGTACCTGTTCGGCCGCGGCACGCAGCTTGTCGGCGACATCGGCGCTCAGATCGCACGGCCAAGGCAAAGTATGGTCGTCCGAGACCGGTTCGAGCGGCGTGTTCCACGCATCGCCCACCACGGCATTCTCGAAATCGCGGGCGTGTTCGCCTACGAAATAGCCGTCGGGCAGGTCAAGTCCCAGCGTGTGCGGGGAGCCGTCCACATCGTCGGACAGGTTGTCCGGTTCGCGTACCGCGGTGACGATTCCGTTCATCGAATCGCGCGTCTCCAGCCAGAAATTCGACGGCGCGGCGCTTTTCTTTCCCTCCGCCAGGCGGGAGTCGCGGCTCGTCTCGTTGCATCCGCTGTATACGAGCAGCGCCTCGTAGCGGGCGCGCGTCAACGCCACGTAGGCGAGACGGCGTTCGTCGGCGTGCAGTCGGCGGCCGTATTCCTCCTGTTGCGTCAGGTACAGGCTTGCCGGATCCATTCCTTCCATATCGTCGACGGCCATGGTTCGCAAGGTGCCGAACACCTCGTCGTCGATCACTTCCGCATCGTCCAATCCGTCGAGCGATTCCACGGGATTGCCCCCGATGGGCGCGTCGTGCGGGAATCGTGGCAGGATATCCGCGTCGGCGCGCACCGGAACCGGCACCGCGGACGGGTCTTCCAGCCAAGTGTGGGCTTTTTCGAAGTATTCCGGCGGCTCCCATACGCCGTCGCGCCGACCGCCCGGATGGTCTTCGTCCGTTTTGACGCTCAGGCGGTCGCCTTGACTGGACGGGAAGGTGCCGTCGCGCATGCCGACCACGGCCACGGCGTCCCATTCCAGGCCTTTCGACTGGTGCACGGTCATGAGCACCACATCGACGGGGGTATCTGGTGCGGTGGCGTTGTCGTCGGACGCGTCACGCAGCGAATCCACCCACGAGATGAACGCGCGCAGGCTTGGCGTGCCCTGCGCGGCGATTTCCTGCAAGTAGGTGTCCACCAGAGACAGCATCGCGTCGAGTGACGAAGCGGCATGTGATGTGACACGATTGCCGGCATCCGGATGCCGCATCCGTTCGGCGAGCAGCAGGTCGATGTCCAGTCCGAGCGCGGTGATGGCCGTGCGTACCACTTCCGGCAACGGATGGCCGGCCGTGCGCTGCACCTGTTGGATGACGCGACCGGCGTGGATGACGCTCGCGGCTCCCGTACGGCTCAATACGCCGTCGACGAGGTGCCGCAGATCGCCGCGCAGCAGCACGTCGATCAGGAAGACGGCGTTGGGCACTTGGTCGCGGTAGGCGCGCACGGTGGCGCGGATGTCGGCGTCGGACGGATTCGCATCCGCCTCCACGATGCCGGCCGACACGAGCGCGCGGTAGCGTTGCGCGGTGTTGAGCCGTTCGGCGATGCCGGCGAGCGCCTGCAGATCGTCGGCGGACAGACCGAATCGTGGCGTGGCGAGCAGCCGCATGAGCGCGGCGCTGTCGGTGTGGTCGCATACGACGTGCAGCAGGGCGAGGATGTCTTTGATTTCGGGACGTTCCAGGAGTGCGGCCTGGCCGACGACGAGTGTGGTGAGGCCGGCTTGTTCCAGTGCGTCCTCGTAGGCTGGCATCTGCGTTTTGGAGCGGAACAGGAGCGCCACGTGCGGACGGTTGTCTTTGGCTCCGTCGGCGAGCTCGTTTTCGGTTGGCGTGTGCAGTGCGATCGCTTGTTTGGCGAAGCGTACGATGGCGTCGATTTCCTGGCCGAATGTGGCGTAGCCGAGCACGCCGAGCGTACCTTCGGGGGCCATTGTCGATGTTGGCGAGCGGGGGCACGTCCACTTCGCGCATAAGCGAGCTGCCGCGACGTCTGGCGGGCAGGCGCAATGGTTTCGTCAGATTGTTGGCCGCTTCGAGCACCATGCGCGAGTTACGTCGGGTGACGGTCAGCGTGTAGGGCTTGTCGGTGGCGTCGTGGCCGAAGTCGTGTTGCAGCATGCGGAATGCGCCTGGGCTGGCTCCTCGCCATGCGTAGATCGATTGGAAGGGGTCGCCGACGGCGTTCACCGCGCTGCGATGGGTGGAATCGGCGTGGAACAGTGCGGTCAGGAGGGCCGCCTGCGTGGTGGAGGTGTCTTGGTATTCGTCGAGCAGCACGTGCGTGTAGCGTTTGCGGTAGGTGGCTCCGATGGAGGGGAATCGGGTGACGAGTTGGAATGCGGCGATGGTGAAGTCGCTGAATTCGGCCATGTTGAGGGCGCGGTTTTTCGGCGTGGTAGTCGGCCACGAGGTCGAGTAGCAGGTCGCGTTTGCGGGCCGTGCCGGCCAACTTCGCGGTCTTGTGGACGCACAGTTGGTGGCATTGGGCGCGGTATTCGCGTTTGCGCGCTTCGAAGGCGGTGTCGGATTCCCTTTTTCTTCTGTTTCGGAGCCTTGCCCACTTTCGGCTCGTCATCGGGAACGTCCTCGTCTTCAAGCGCTTTGGCCACTTGCGCCACGAACGCCTTATCCCATGCGCGCACGCGTTCCACGGCTTCGTCGAAGCTGGTGCAGTCGCTGCCGATCATGGCTCCTGCGATGGCGTTGGATAGGGTGAACACGTTGCCGGCGATGGTGGAGAATTTGCCGAGTTCGTCGCCGCCTTGGTCGAAGGCCATGAGCTGGTCCATGTGCTTGTCGAGCACGGTGTGGATGAGCTGCAGCGCTCCGGCTTCGCTCAATGGCTGCGTGTTTTGGTCGAAGCCGACGAGCAGGCCGTATTGGCGCACGATGGTTTGGAAGAACGCGTCATAGGTGGAGACTTCCGGTTTGAGGAAGGCGACGCGCGTACCACGTCCGGCCTGGTTGCGCGTCACGGCAGCGGAAACGCGC
>ENA-OQES01000758-OQES01000758.1-human-gut-metagenome-genome-assembly--contig:-NODE-758-length-12952-cov-4.715400_pt1 | contig 12952 bp, 14 predicted proteins | sample MGYA00242798_ERZ504641 | MGnify/ENA primary metagenome ERZ504641 (study PRJEB26092, sample SAMD00036327) | human gut metagenome | host: Homo sapiens | study: EMG produced TPA metagenomics assembly of... | reverse complement strand
ACAGAACTCGCTTCCTTTGCACAGAAGATAAAAGAGAAAACAAACAACACTGTAAGAACTGATTTTCCACCAGTACATGTTCCGGGTGACAGACCTTACCGCGAATACGGTACGATTCCGCTTATCCCTGGTGCTTCACATACCTGTGGTTCCTGTGGATTGTGCGCAGCGAAATGCCCGTCAGGAGCAATTCCATCTGACAATCCTACGCAGACTGATAAGGACAAATGTATTTCCTGTATGCGCTGTATCAGCGTCTGTCCAACGCATTCCCGCAAGCTGAATCCACTAATGCTGGCTGCTGCTTCCCAGAAGTTCAAAAAAGCTTGTTCCGGACGAAAAGAAAATGAACTGTTTTATAAATAAGACTATAAAAACACCCGCTATTTTCATCCTTCTCAAGATAAAATAACGGGTGTTTATAAGTGTTTGCACTATACAACTACTTCTACCAGTATCTTGTCACCAAATTGGATTTTCCTATTCGTTATTCTTCATCCTCCAGCTTCACGCACGGCAGATTCCATCTGTAATGCGCAGCTCCGATACGAATCACAAGCACAACCACTGTTCCGATCACAAGTGCCGGAATCTGACCCAGGTTTCTGTACGCCAGCACGCAACAGATTGCCCCCGCAATCGATGCACAAGCATACACATGCTTTACAAAAATGTATGGTGGAACCCCTGCCATCACATCTCGTAGAAGTCCTCCTCCAACTCCTGTCAGTACTCCAAGGAAACTTAAGAAAAACATATTATCATGATATCCTGCTGTCCATCCTGTGGATACTCCGACTGCTGTAAAAATCCCAAGTCCGACCGAATCCATCAGGAACATTAGTCCTGCATAGAGTGCCTGGTATTTGCTATGCAACAGTCTCTTATTAATAGAAAGTAAGAGAAATGGCGCTAATGCAGAAATCACTGCCACTTCTACATAAATCGGCTTCACAAATGCGCTCGGTGTCTTCCCCAAAATCACATCACGCATCATTCCGCCTCCTACTGCAGTCACCACACCAAGCACCAACACACCGAAAATATCCATCTTTCGCCGGATCCCAACCATTGCCCCCGAAATTGAAAATGCGATCGTTCCGATCAACTCGATGATCAAAACGATCAATGTCTGTAAATCCATATTGTTTCTTCCCCATTTCTATACCGATATTTCGACTAATATCAGTAGTTTCTGTTTGAAATTTTATCATAAAGGATTTGCATTTTCAATAATGTTACACATGTTTTGATTCCTTTTTAATTTCGTCATTTTTCTTCTGAAGCATCCTTCCGAGACACTCATTCCCGCCATTTTCACAACAATTCCCTGAATATTCCCGTTATACAACCTTAATTTTTTCATTTATCACACCTTTTTCAACCTTCAAAACCTTAATTTTTCACCCTACAATTCTCCCTGCTTTTCCCTTCCCCTTGACACCGGGTGCTATAGTGTAACTGTAGCAAAGAAAAAGAACACTTAACAAAACCTACTTATTATTTTGACAAGTTGAAGGCTGCTAAGCGAATTCAGTAATTTGGAGGAAAAGATAAATGAATACTTTAAAAGCTGAAAAAAGAGACATGTCAATCAAAGCAAAAAAATTTAAGACGCGAAGGATTTGTAACAGGAAACCTGTTTGGTCGTGAACTGGAAGATTCTATTCCACTGAAATTTGATAAAGGTGAAATAGAAAAACTTCTGAAAGTCGAAAACAAAGGTGGCCAGGTTATGCTGGAAGTTGCCGGTGAGACTTATGATGCACTGATCAAGGAAGTTGATTACAATCCTTTGAAGGGGTATATAGATGAAATAGATTTCCAGGCACTGGTAAGCAATGAGAAGGTTCACTCTGTAGCAGAGATTCACCTTGTAAACCTCGAGAAACTGTCTTCAGGAGTACCACAGCAGATGCTTCAGGAGATTTCCTTCAAGGCTCTTCCTGCCGCATTGGTAGAGAAAGTCGAAGTTGATGTTGGACCTCTGAAAATCGGGGACACAATTCGTGTTGCTGATCTTCCAATTGCCAAAGACAAAGATGTTGATCTTATGACAGATCTTGATGCAACAGTAGTTACTATCACAGAAGTACACGTAAAAGCTTCTGATCTTACTTCAGATGAAGAGGAAGAAGAAGCCGCAGAATAATTTTAACTTAACAAGCGACAGGCGCAGAGCTTCATAATTGATTCCCTGCGCCTGTTTTTTGCTTTCACTTTTACATCGCTATCTTCCCTTGTTTCTTCCACTTCCGTGTCACATAGATATAATACGGGATCAGTGGAATCAATGCGGAGATCCATGCTGCCGGGTCTGACAGACACACTCCTGCAAAGCTTGTTTTTCCTGCCACAAGAACTACAATTGCAGATCTCGCCGCAAGTTCAAACACTCCTCCGAGCATCGGCACAAGTCCATATCCAAGTCCTTGCAAGGTATTCCTATATAGGAAGATACTTCCCAGGAATGGATAACACCAGAATACTGTATGGAAATACAGCACTGATACTTCAATAACTTTCGTCTCTGATGGGCTGATAAAAAGGTAGGTCAGATATTTACTAAAGAAAAATACCAGTATCATCGCAATTACGCTGTAAGCCAGAATCATAATCTGTGTACAGCGCACACCTTGTCGTACACGGTCTACTTTTCCAGCTCCCCAGTTCTGTCCCACATAAGTTGCAATCGTTGCACCGAAAGCAACGAATACTGTGCAGATTACATTCTGAATCTTTGCTGCCGCAGAGAAACCTGCCATATAATCTTCCCCGTAAACATTTACAGCACCCTGTACAATAATTGTTCCGATCGCTGTAATAGAAAACTGTAATGCCATCGGAACTCCAAGAGCCATCAATTTTCCGCAAGCTGGAAGAGAAAATCTGAAATTCTCATTTTTTAAGATGCAGAATAGGGAACTTCTTCACGATATATATAAAGCAGAGTACTGCTGAGATTCCCTGTGCGATAACTGTCGCATAGGCACATCCTTCTACACCCATGCCGCCATAAATAATGAACGCCACATCAAGTCCTACATTGATTACTGCTGAAATAATCAAAAAATACAATGGGGATTTCGAATCACCCAGTGCACGCAGAAATGCAGCCAGCGCATTATACGCTGCCGTTACAATCAGACCTGCATAAATAATTCCCATATATGCCTTTACGTCCGGCATAATGCTATCCTTATAATTCATCAAACGTAAGATTGGCTCATTTGCAATTCCAAGACCAATCGTCATAAGCACAGCCCAGCCAGCAGAAAGGTAAATAGACATCGCCACATAATGCCGCATCCTCTCATATTCTTTCGCGCCAAACCACTGTGACACCAAAATAGCAAATCCACTACTCAGACCGTTCAGCCAGCCTGTCACAAAGAACATCAAAGATCCCGTACTTCCAATTGCAGCCAGTGCTCTTACACCAAGAAACTGTCCTGCTATGATTGAATCAGCAATGTTGTAAAACTGCTGAAATATATTTCCCAAAAACATTGGTATCATAAACTGCATGATCAGGCGGGCCGGACTTCCGGTCGTCATGTCATGAATCGTTGTGTTTTTCATTGTTGCATTGTCACTCATACTGTCATTATTTCCTCCAATTCATTACATCCCTCACCGATTTTTGTCGGTTATTCATTCTTTTCTGCACCTTCAAGTCTCGCACCTTCCATCATGGCCAGAACAAACTCTTTCATCTCCTGTGCATCCCAGATCTCCGGAACCGGATAAACCGGATTCGCCTCTTTCTGTGCCCATTTTACAATCTGGTTCACATCTTCTTCCCGGATCATATCCGGATATTTCGGAATTCCAAGTTTCTCTTTTAACTCTTCCATCCACTGGAGAAATGTTTCGGCACGAACTTCGGCTGAGATCATACCATCCGGTGTATCTACTTCCATCGCACAGATATCACACAAATCCGCAAGCTTATCATACACAGAAGATCCATAGGCACGCATCACATGCGGAAGCAGAATCGCCATCGCAAGCCCGTGAGGCACTCCATAGAGTCCGCTGAGCGCATGGCCAATTGCATGAACATAACCCACACTTCCTCTTGTAAATGCGCGTCCCGCATGAAATGCAGCCTCCTGCATATCCTGTCTCGCTTGCAGATTTGTCCCGTCTTCATATGCTGTCAGAAGACTTTCATGAATCAATCGTACTGCCTTACTACACATCAGACGCTCAAAATCACTGTTATATGTATCATTCGTGTATGCTTCCACTGCATGACACAGCGCATCCATTCCTGTCTGTGCTGTTACCTGTGGTGGCAGTCCTACTGTAAGGCACGGATCAAGTACTGCAAAGCGTGGCATCAATTGCAAATCATTGATTGATGCTTTATGATGTGTCTGAACCTCGGTAATCACCGCTGCAATCGTTGTCTCAGACCCGCTGCCTGAAGTTGTAGGCACGGCGAAGATTACAGGAATCGGACGTAGCACACGGAAAAGTCCCTGTAAGTTCCGAATTGCTTTCTTCGGTCTCGCAACTCTGGCTCCGATCCCTTTTGCACAATCCATCACACTTCCGCCACCAAATGCGATCATGCAGTCACACTTTTCTCCAAGAAATATTCCTACTCCATTTTCAACTTCTTCATCCGTAGGATTTTGAGAAATGCCGTCAAAGATAACATATTTCAACTTCTTCTCTTTCATCTCTTCCAGCAGTTCATTAAGAAGCCCCCTCGCACGAATCTTCGGTCCTGTTACAATTAATACTTTATGAAATCCTCTATCTCGAACCGCCTCTGGCAGCTTCTTCACTGCTCCTGATCCACTGAGCATTTTCGGTGAACGCCACGGAAGTGCAGCCATCAAAAGCTTCGCCCCCGCCTGATATACTCTGCAATATTTTTTCATTAAAACTGATTTCACATTTGCTTTCATCTCACACCTGCCATTTTCATGAATACTGTGATTTGTATTTTGCCACACTCCTGCTTTGAAATCAATCAATTCTTTCTATATTAAAGGAATTTTTTTCAATGTTCCTTTTCACTTGTATATAATAATGCCTAAAAATCTGTCTGATTTTCCTTATTTTCTTTTTTGTGAAAAATAACAAATGATTTTCGATAAACTTTTCCATTATTTTTGCTATTTTTTTGATTTTTTGCTATGCAAAATCCTAGCAATATCGCACAAAAAATGAGTATACTAAAGAAGTAGTATTATGAAAGAGAGGGCTTTTTATGAAACACGATAATATGTTGGCTATGATCTTAGCCGGAGGTCGAGGAACCCGCCTCCATGATTTGACAAAAAAAGTGGCTAAACCAGCCGTTTCATATGGCGGAAAATACCGCATTATTGATTTCCCACTTAGTAACTGCGCAAACAGCGGAATTGACATTGTAGGTGTTCTGACACAGTACGAATCCGTACTTCTGAACAGCTATGCAGCAGCAGGAAGAAGATGGGGACTTGATGCGAAGGACAGTGGAGTTTATGTGCTCCCACCACGTGAGAAAGCTGATGCGAACCTTGATGTATACAGAGGAACAGCTGACGCTATTTCCCAGAATATTGACTTTATAGATACATACTCCCCAGACTATCTGCTGATCCTCTCTGGAGACCACATTTATAAGATGAATTACGACAAGATGCTCGAATATCATAAACAGAACAACGCAGATGCAACGATTGCCGTTATCGAAGTTCCTATGAAGGAAGCAAGCCGTTTTGGTATTATGAATACAGATGAGACAGGACATATCGTTGAATTTGAAGAGAAGCCTGAGCATCCAAAGAGCAACCTCGCTTCCATGGGTATTTATATCTTTAACTGGAAACTTCTTCGTAAGATGCTTCTCGCAGATATGAAGAATGCAGATTCCAGCCATGACTTTGGTAAAGATATCATTCCTACTATGCTTAATGACGGAAAGAGTCTGTATGCATACAAGTTCAAAGGATATTGGAAAGATGTTGGAACAATTGATTCACTCTGGGAAGCTAATATGGACCTTCTTGATAAGAACAATAAGCTTGATCTGAATGACCCAAGCTGGAAGATTTATACAGAAGATGCAACAGCACTTCCACAATATGTCGGAGCTGATGCAGTTGTAGAAAGAGCCTTCATTACACAGGGATGTGTCGTTGATGGTACAGTTAAGAATTCTGTTCTGTTCACTGGTGCGAAAGTTGCTGCCGGTGCAAAAGTCATTGATAGTGTCCTCATGCCGGGTGCTGAGGTTGCAGAAGGTGCCGTTGTTACACGTGCCCTTGTTGCCGATGGCATTAAGATTGGAAAGAACGCTGTTGTCGGAGACGCAGCCAGCGAGAATATCGAGCTCGTTGCAAAACGAGTAAAGGGGGTACGAATAAGATGAGTAAAGCTTTTGGAATTATCAACTTTGCAGGAAACAACATACAGGTAAATGACATGCAGGCATACCGTCCGATCGGTGCCTTCTCCTTCCTCGGAAGATATCGTGTGATCGACTTTCCGATTTCTAACATGAGTAACAGTGGAATTGATGTAATGCAGGTTTATGTTCGCAGGAAAAACCTCGTTCTCTCGTAGAACACATCGGAACAGGACGTCATTACAATATCAACTCCAAACGTGGTAAACTGATTACTCTCTTCCAGGAGAGCAACATTGACAACGGTATTTACAACACAGATATCGCTGCTTACATGGAAAACCTTGACTGCTTCGATGAGATCAACTCTGAGTATGTTGTGATCGCGCCTAGCTACATGGTTTACACAGCTGATTACAGTGCATTTCTCAAGACACATATTGAATCAGGTGCAGACATCACTCTGATGTATCACTCTGTTGACAATGCGAAGGATCATTTCCCGAACTGTCAGACACTGAACATCAACAAACAGAAAGGTGTTCTCTCCATGGAGCCAAACCTTGGAAATGCTAAGAACAGAAACATCTTCATGGATACTTATGTAATGAAGAAAGATCTGTTCCTTGACCTGGTTCAGAAGGCACACAAACTTTCCTCCATGTACACACTGGCTGATATCGTGAATGAGTCTTGTGAGGAACTTGATGTTCGCGCATATCCACATCGTGGATACTTTGCAACAATCTCAGACTTCAATAGTTACTATGAAGCAAACCTTGAACTGATCGACCTGAAAAAAGCAACAGATCTGTTCCATGATAACTGGCCAATTTATACACGTACAAATGACTCCTGCCCGACACAGTATTTTGAAGGCAGCAAGGTAACATCCTCCGTAATTTCTAACGGATGCCTGATTGAAGGTGCTGTTGAGAATTCTGTTATCGGACGTGGCTGTACAATCAAAGAAGGGGCAGTTGTTAAGAATTGTGTCATCGGTGCAGACGTGGTTATCGGAAAAGGTGTTCATGCTGAAAACCTTGTGATCGACAAACATGCACGCCTGATTCGTGGTAAGCGTATTATCGCATCCCCTGATAAACCGGGATACATCAAACGTGGTGACAGACTGTAAGCTTAAAATCATTTTTACAGAATCTTATAGGAAAATAATTTTTCCATAAATATGTGTCGTTAATACATATACATAAAAAATCCGGAAAGTAAAATGATAAATTTAAATTATCATTTTACTTTTCCGGTTTTCTAGTTTTATTACTCAAATTTGATTTACATTTTTATTTGCGTCATCTTTTACTTACGGTTCTTTTTCGTAAATAATTGCAAGTCCTTTCAGGAGCAGATCATCGTCCAAGATAATCTCTCTTCTACAATGAGGAACAATCTTCTTCGCCAGTCCGCCTGTCGCGATCACAGTTGCCTCTCCCCCAAGCTGTTCCTGCAGACGATCAATAATTCCATCCATTGCGGCAGCGCTACTGTAGATCAGACCACTCTTCATACACTCTGTAGTATTCTTTCCAATCATATGCTCCGGTGCTTCAATACTGATTCCACCCAGCTGAGATGCATGAGCTGTCAGAGAATCAAGAGAGACTCCAATTCCCGGATAAATCATACCTCCGATGTAATTCTTGTTCTTATCAATCACAGAAACCGTATTCGCCGTACCAAGATCAAAGATCAGAAGCGGTACCGGATACTCTGCAATTCCTGCCACCGCATTCACCACCAGGTCACTTCCCAGCTGCGCCGGGTTATCCATCCGGATATTCAATCCGGTCTTGATTCCTGCTCCTACAACAAGAACGTTCTTCTTCAGGATCTTCTCTACCGCCAGCTTCACGATGGTTGTAATCTGCGGCACGACAGAAGAAATGATTCCGCCTTCGATTTCATCTCTATGAATATGATAAATATCAAGTACATTCTTAATATCGATTGCATACTCTAACTCTGTCTTCGTACGAACAGTTGACAAACGTTCTACAAAAAGGAGTTTTATCTCCATCAATACAACCCAATACAATATTTGTATTTCCAATGTCTATTGTCAGTATCATCTTTTAAACTTCCCCTCTCTGTGCCAGAATCTGATCGAGGATTCGATCTGCTGTTTCCTCTTTTGTCAGCTTGCCGAGCTCTTTTTCAAAATCTTCTGTGATCACTGTAACCACATTCGTATTCCCGCCAAACCCGGCGCCTTCCATTTTCAAACTGTTTGCTATAATCATGTCCAGGTTCTTTTTCTTCAGCTTCTTTCTGGAATTCTCGAGCATATTTTCTGTTTCCATAGAAAATCCACAGAGAAATTGATCTTTTGTTTTATGCGCTCCAAGATACGCAAGAATATCATCTGTGCGTTCCATTTCAAGTGCCAGATCGTCATCCTTTTTCTTCACCTTTTCATCACTGACATAGCGAGGTCTATAATCCGCAACTGCTGCTGCCTTAATAATAATATCCTGTTCTTCGGCCCGTCCTGTCACTTCTTCAAACATTTCTCTCGCCGTTGTGATTGGAACAACATTTACAAAATGTGGCTTCTCAATAGAGGTCGGTCCTGTGACAAGTGTAACATCCGCTCCACGCTGCATACATACCTTTGCAATCGCATACCCCATCTTTCCGGTAGAATGATTCGTAATATAGCGTACAGGATCAACGGACTCCTGTGTAGGACCTGCTGTAACCAGAACTTGCAGTCCTTTCATATCCTTTTCTCTTGCGATTTCCCGCAAAATATATTCAAGCAAAAGCTCCGGTTCCGGCATTTTCCCTGCTCCTGTATCTCCACAGGCAAGATAACCAACCGCCGGGCTGATCACTTCATAATTATAATGCTCCAGTACCTTCAGGTTATCCTGAACGATTGGATTCTCAAACATATTCGTATTCATTGCAGGAGCAACGATCTTCTTACATTTGCACGCCATGATTGTTGTTGTCAGCATGTCATCCGCAATGCCATGAGCAATCTTCCCAATCACATTCGCGCTTGCCGGTGCCAACATAACTACGTCCGCTTTCTTCGCTAATGATACATGTTCTACACTATATTGAAAATTCCGGTCAAATGTATCTACAAGACACTTATTTCCTGTCAGTGTCTCAAATGTGATCGGATTAATAAAATTTGTCGCATTTTCTGTCATAAGCACATGCACATCTGCATGCAATTTCTTCAGCGCACTTGCAAGTGACGCAATTTTATATGCTGCAATACTTCCTGTCACTCCAAGAAGTACAGTTTTTTTCCCTTTAACATGAGTACATTTTTCCTTTCTGTAAACTCCTTTTTTAGTTTAGCACAACAAATATTCTTAGAAAAGTCCTTTACCGTTATGGTTTTTTCACAAAATACCGTATAATTTTGTATTTTATCCACATTCTATATAAAGAAACCCACATTCTTTTCTTATAACTGATGCACGTATTCCATCTTTGATATTATTTCGTAACAAATAACGCACCATGAAAAAGGAGGATTTCATCATGGATGAACAAACACGAAAACTATATGAAGAATGCAACATCGGATGTCAGATGGCAATCGAAAGTATGCAGCAAATCAAAGATTTCACCCAAGATACAACCTTATTCCAATTAATTGAAAAATACATTGATCGTCATTCTCGATTAGGCGGTAATGCAAAAGACCACCTGATTGATTCGGGAAATGAAGTTAAAGCTCCGGGAATGATGGCTTCCGCATTTTCCTGGTTCAGCACAGAACTTAAACTGAATCTGAATGATGATAACTCCAAAATTGCAAAACTTCTGATTGATGGATGCAGCATGGGAATTAAAACACTCGGAGAACGTGCCAATACATTGAACAGGGCTGACAAATCTGCCGATGCGCTGGCAAGAAAAATTATCAAAACAGAAGAAGAAATGATACGAGAATTAGAATCACTTTTTATAAAATTTGCTTTCTCTTATCTGTAATGTTAGTATAGTGATATTAAGTTATTAACATTACAGATAAGGAGCATTCTATGCTGAAATCATATATTGCATTTGACCTGGAGACAACCGGGCTAAGTCCTCAGGAACATGAAATTATAGAGATTGGTGCCCTCAAAGTCCGGGAAGGAAAGGTCGTTGACCGTTTATGGAATTCGTCCATCCAGACAAACCGATCACACCGATGATCACCAACATCACACATATCACAAATGATATGGTTGCAGGAGCAAGATCCTGCCCGGAAGTCATCCACGATTTTCTCTCCTTTTGTGAAGATGACGTGCTGATCGGACACAACGTCATGTTTGACTATAGCTTTGTAAAATGCAGTGCAGTCAGAGAAGGTCTTACATTTGAAAAAATGGGGATCGATACTTTAAAAATTGCCCGCAAAGTACATAAAGACTTTGAGTCTAAAAGTCTCGGTGCGTTATGCGACTATTATCATATTGAGAATCCTGCTGCTCACCGCGCATACTATGATGCACTCGCAACCGCAAAGCTTTATCAGACACTGGCACACTATTTTGAGTCACAGGATCCGAAAGTGTTCCAGCCTCTTCAACTTCAATATAAAATTAAAAAAGTGCAGCCTGCCACACCAAAGCAGATTGCACTCTTAGAACGTCTGACGGAACAGAAAGAACTGATACCTGACTGGGATGCAGCTACGCTGACAAGAAGCGAAGCCTCCCGAATCATTGACAGGCTTTTGAAATCTTAATCTTCCTGAAGTCTCTGTACCATTGCCCAGATTGCCTTTGCCGAATTGAAGTTCACCGGCATCATCTCAGAGGCTTCAATGCTGATATCAAATGCATCCTCCAGCTCTGATACAAGTGTGATGATCGCGAAAGAATCAAGAAGCTGATCATCGATCAGAGCTGTCTCGTTCTCATAGTCAATACTATCATCAATCTCATTTAAAATCTCTAATAATTCTTCCATTTTTTTTCTTCCTCTTTTCCTATCATTTTGAATCTGTAACTATTCTACCATGTTCAATTTGTATGTTTCCTGCTGTACTCTTGCCTGGATCCATCCCTCTTCCTTGCTGTAAAGTACAACCCCCGGAAGTTCATGGCTCAAGAACAATGCCATTCCTTCCATTGCTGAATACGCACCGGTTCTCTCGAATACAAGGATGGCGCCTTTTTCCAAACCTTTCAAGGTGATTTCATTGCAAAGAACATCATTCAGTGTACATAAGGATCCACAGACTTTCCAGGTCTTTTCTTCTGCATTCTTATTTTTGGAAACTTCCGCAACCTTCACTGAAACTTCCTTTGGAAGTACCTTCACATACGGTTCATACATTCCCTTGATTTGCCCGTCATAATTGAGCTGATGACAGCCCCCGTCAACAATACAATAATGAATGCCGTCACTCGTCTTGGTATCTTCCACTTTGGTCAAATAGTAGCCACACATCGCCGCCAGCGCGCGTCCCAGCTCTACTGTTACATGTCCCTTCCACTGCATGCCCTTCACAGCGTCCTGAAGTCCCTTTAATCCAGCTTCTTCAAAGGTCTCTGCCGTTTTATCGCGGAAATACGGAACTGCCGTTCCAGAGCCGTATTCCAGACATCTCACATCGATCTGCTCTTCTGCCGCTTTCTTTAAAAATTTCATCCAGATATGCCAGTTCCTTCTGATGGCGCTTCAGATTCTTCTTTTGTGTTCCTGAGAAATAGTGAATTCCTTCAGCCTCGATTCCCGGAAGTTCCTTTGCCTTTTTCAGAATTTCTAATACCGTATCTTCGTCCATTCCAAACTGATTTCCACTTGTAAGTCGCGGGTATAACCGGAGCACACCATCCTCCGGATGTTCCTCGCTCCATTCTGCAAAATATTGGAAATGCAGTGGGGATTCCACTGTATATGCACATTTATTTCCGCAATATGAAAGTATCTCCCGGATATCATCCCGTTTTTTCATAACACCTGAAATAAATAATTTTTCCGGTGGAACTTGCAGTTTCCTGCAAATCCGAAATTCTCCCATGGAGCAGACTTCGATGCGGTCTGCCCACTGAGCCATATATCCTGTCAGAAATGGATTCGCCTTCATTGCATAACAAAGGCTGATCTCCGGACCAAAGCCTGCACGAATACGCTCTGTCTGTTCTTTTAAGATATCCAGATCAAACACGTAAAGCGGAGTTCCATAATTTTTTTGCAGCATTAAACAGCATTTCATTTTTTTCACAATACTTTTCTCCTTTCTTATGCTGCTCCTCTCAAACCCCAATGTACAGCCTTTACTTTTTTTCCATAATTCTTAAAATAATTACGGTCTGTCTTGCCATTCTTGTTCAACGGCATCTCATCTACCTGAATCAATTTTGTCGGAACCATATAGACCGGAAGCTTTTTTCCTTCATCTGTTTTCTGACATCTGAGGCTGCTTTCTCTCCAAGATAAAATCCCATAATACGAATTTTTCTCCATATCAAAGACACAGCAGCTCTTCTCCACTCCATCAAGTGCTGTCATAGAACGCTCAATTTCCTCCAGCTCAATCCGGTGTCCCATATGTTTGATCTGGAAATCTTTTCTTCCTGCAAATACGATATTTCCTTCTTCGTCATAACTTCCAAGATCTCC
>ENA-OQES01000757-OQES01000757.1-human-gut-metagenome-genome-assembly--contig:-NODE-757-length-12968-cov-3.645510_pt1 | contig 12968 bp, 13 predicted proteins | sample MGYA00242798_ERZ504641 | MGnify/ENA primary metagenome ERZ504641 (study PRJEB26092, sample SAMD00036327) | human gut metagenome | host: Homo sapiens | study: EMG produced TPA metagenomics assembly of... | reverse complement strand
GTAATTTTGTACAATAATTTACATAATTAGAATACATAGACGGCAAACGAGTAGTTGCTGACTTTGCATTTATGGCACTATATTTAACTTCATCCATTAAACTCTTATTTTCCGAAAGAGTCAGATCCTCTATTAAATTAATTGTAAGCATATCGCCATCAATTAATTTCTCAACAAATAATGGCCAACTAGCCTTACCATAATCTTTGCACAATTGTAGCAAGTCAGAATATTTTTGCCGACTGAGTATATTTCTTAGGATCACTGTAAATTGCTATATCAGGATTATCCCATGTCTTTTTCCACGCTGAATATTTTTCTTCGAAATTTGCTATATTAGCCAAAGAAATAGAAGCTTTTAATGTAGTACTCAATGTATGAAGTGGTAAAGAATCAACAACTTCCGGTGTAGTTTGAATTATGGTCTTGGAAGCATTTATAGGTCTATAATAATAAGCTATAGAACCATAACTATTTCCACTGAGAGCATCACGAGTATGCATTACTCTTTTCCAAAGCTCCACACTTACTTTCCCATTCAAAACCGTGAGGTTTCGTTGTATTTGCCAATTTTTTAGTAACCGAAGCATGAGTGAATGCACCGTTTAAAGCCCATAAAGCTATACCTGCATTCTCTACAGTGGCTCCGGAACGTGTATATCCATATGCAGAATATAGATTATCAAAAGCTGTAAGAGGATTTGAATTATAATAACTTGATCCATAAAACAAAGGCCATTCCCAGTAATCAGTTCTTTCTATCGACCAACTTATACAATTATATGTACTAGTCGACAACCCTGATTTAAAAGGAATTATTGGCTGGCAGGTTTGGAAAATATGAACGAAGCGAGGAGCTGCTATAATCTAATCCTAAATACACATCAACACTACATGACGGAACCCCTGAAGTAAGAAAGCACTTCGTAACTTGTCCGGTAAAATCAATAAATCCTTCATGGATATAAGATCCGCTAGAATTAGCCACTTGCGTAACAGCCCCTAGACACATTATCTTACCGGGAAATGTTGGATCTTCAAATGATAAACCAGTATAATGATTATCAACTGTAGTCTTAGCCAAAAAATCTGTTACCAGAAATAAAACTGATTTACTTGAAGTGTATTTCCCCCCGGACAAAATTTGTTTATATACTCCCTAGTCCATGTTTGAGAATCATATCTTTCAGTATAAGTTAAATTTGCAATGCCTGTTGTACCAGGGTTGTAAGCCCGTATGACAAGAGTATAATTGCCCCACCAGTCTGGCAGAGTAACATCTAGAGTGGCACTTGACGTACCATACGCTGACCATGAATAATTATCAGATCCAAGAATATTGACTTTATTACTATAAAGTTGTATCAGATGCGGAAAATCATTGTCTGTGGTGGTAGTAAATGTAAGATGTTGCCCCGGTTCCATTTCATTTAATGATAACGTATAAGTGTAAGTAACGGGAAAATCAAGCGCATAACTATATATTTCATCTGACTGTATTGCAGAAACCGCTGAGTAAGAGGACATGGCACTTTTTAGATGAAAATAGTTTTCCAGACTAGCATAAGCAGAATCGTCAATTGCGACACCTTGAAGATTCTGTGAAATCTTTATATCTCGTATATTAATTGTTTCTCTATTTACAGACAATATTGATATAGTATTAGTACCTTTCAAAAGTTCTACTTTGGAAGTGGCATTATTGTTATCAGTAAGAAGCAGGGATTGCCAACCTGCCTGGCTTGGTTTGAATGTATCTTCGTGGATAAGTCCATTAACAGCTACTTGATATTCGTACAATCTGCCATTGATAATGGGTAACTCAATCCAAACAGAAAGGTAATAAAAATTGGTTTCCGAACATTCGATCTCAAATGTTGTATACCCTCTGTTATCAACAAGTTTAAACGATGGAGAACTTATACTATTCTCTACATTAGTTATTGCTCTAGTAGCAATACTAGATTCTTGTAATAAACCGACAGATTCGTTTTTACATGCAGTAAATAAAAGAATCAAGATTGAAAATTAAAAGATAAATTTTCATTCTAATAGAGATTTTTAGATTTAATATTTGTTTGCCAAATTAAGGAAATATTAATCACTGTTAAAATACCCATACATAGGTATTTGCGCTTGTCAAATACCTATGTATGGGTATTTAAGCTTGTTAAACAGCCAAATATAAGTATTTTAAACAAAAGAAAAAGAGTGTATTAAAAGCCATCTTCAGCATCCTTTTATTGTAGAGGCGGGTTGAATCCCACAACCACCAAACTAAAATTAGGGAATAACACTCGTGTGAATATATGGAATTACCCCGAGAAAATTGCCTATCCTTAGATATTGACTATACACCGCCCTCTAAAAACAATTTATTTACAGTTTTTTCTATTCAATACTATAAATATTTTCATTTTCAATTCTATCTTTGCACTGAACAAATGCCAAACTAAATGAAACGCCAAAGGATTACTTTTTCTTATACTGACAGCCTGTTTTACATTCAGCCTCAGCGCACAGAATATAGACATCAACACGTTGAAAACCATCAACCGATGGAATGTACACGGACTGAGCCGCGGATTGTCCGCTAGCGGAGTGATTCTACCCGTAGGAATACCTACAGCCATGGGACTCTATGCATTGATAAAGAAAGACCAGCCGATGCTGAAAGATGCCATTTACATAGGAACCAGTGTGATTGAAGCAGTGGGGATTACATACGCCGCCAAACATATAATAGGTCGTGACCGGCCTTTTGTAAAGTATCCGGATGAGATTCATGCATACGGAGCACCGGATGCCGATAGTCCGTCATTCCCTTCAGGACACACTGCGGCAGCTTTTTCTTTAGCCACCTCACTCTCCATCACTTATCCTAAGTGGTATGTTATCGCCCCTTCAGCCGTATGGGCTTGCGGAGTAGGGTTTGCCCGGATGAACCAAAGGGGTGCACTATCCCAGTGATGTAGTGGCAGGAGCCGCTATCGGAGTAGGATGTGCTTTCGTGAACGTGTATGTGAACCGATGGCTGAATAAGGTGTTGTTCGGGAGACAGATAAAGTGATGGTTGGAAAATTATTCCACACCTAAAAGAAGACACAGCAGAAGGTTTTTCAGACAACTGCAGGAGTGCAACTATGCGCCCCTGCAGTTAATATAAAGTCTTGACTATCGCTTTTTCAACAGCAGCCCCTCAAAGTCCGGTTGCTCCAACAGTTCCAGCGCTTTCCTGATACTTTCATTCGCGTCATTAATGACGTGATAATATTCATTCATATCCCATAAATCACGGGCTATCAATGCTTTCATCTGCAACCTCAGCAGAGGCAGGGCCTTTTGATACTCTTCTTCATTATATTCCACTCCCATCTCCTTGCCGGTAGCAACCAGTTGTGCCAACATATCCGGAGTCACTTCAAAGCGTTTGTAGAACTCATTGAAAGTCTTGTATTTGCCCAGCCACTCTTTACGATGGGCATCAATAAAATGGAAATGAGCTTTCATCAATGCTCCTTTATCACGCAACTGACGATGGTATTTAGTATAGAGAGTCGTATCAATCGGCACAAAATAATCGGGCATGATCCCTCCGCCACCATATACCGTACGGGCCAACCTATGAGTCTTGAACTTCAGTGAATCCGGAAAGTGGATGCTGTCTTCACTCATCATTTCTCCTTTATTATAACGGTCTATCAGGTCTTCATTATACTTTTCAATGCTCTCGTAAGGTTTCTGGATACAACGTCCGGCAGGCGTATAATAGCGGGCTACCGTCAGACGGATCATCGAACCGTCCGGCAAATCAATGGGACGCTGCACCAAGCCTTTACCAAAACTGCGACGGCCTACCACAACGCCTCTGTCCCAATCCTGAACAGCTCCGGTCACAATCTCACTGGCAGAAGCCGAAAATTCATCAACCAATACCATCAGACGACCGTTCTGAAACTCGCCCGTACCTTTGGCAAAAAATCTCGCTACGAGGATTACGACGGCCCTCCGTATAGACAATCAGTTCCTTTTTACCCAAAAATTCATTGGCAATATCGATAGCAGCATTCAAATACCCCCGCCATTGCCCTGCAAATCAAGAATCAAGTCTTTCATTCCTTTCTTCTGCAACCCGGTCAGCGCTTTCTTGAACTCCTCATGGGTAGTGGCGGCAAAACGGTTGATACGAATATAACCGATCTTATCTTTAATCATATAGGAAGCATCCAAGCTGTAAACAGGTATTTTATCCCTTTTCACCGTAAAGGGGAGCAGTTCCTTCACCCCTCGGCGAAGTATTTTCAGATTCACTTTTGAATCTTTAGGACCACGGAGACGACGCATAATATCCTCGGTACTCATCTTTACACCGGCTATCAGCGTATCTTCCACCATGACGATACGATCACCGGCCAGAATACCGACTTTTTCGGACGGTCCGCCCGATACAGGCTGTATCACCAGCAAAGTGTCCTCCGCCATATTAAACTGTATACCGATACCTTCGAAGTTTCCCTGCAACGGCTCGTTCATTCTCTTCACTTCCTCCGGATCAGAATAGGTAGAATGAGGATCAAGCTGCTCCAGCATTTTTACGATAGCTTCTTCCACCAGCTTTCCCTCATTGACTTCGTCTACATAAAGATTGGCAATGGCAAATTCCGCCAGTTGCAACTTACGTGCCGGAGAATTCAGAAATTTACTCTCCTGAGCCTGTGCGGCTACGATAGAAAAAAATGCAGGCAATCAAGCCTGCAAAATACATAGTATATTTCATGGTCAGTCTATTTTCATTCCTTCAGGCAAGAATGGCGTCACATCTTTGCCAAACTGCAACAATTCTCTTACAATCGTAGAGCTGATAGAGGTTAGTTCCGGCTCCGTAAACAACAGAATCGTTTCTATTCCGGCCAGTTTCCGGTTGATATCGGCTATAGTTTCCTCATATTCAAAATCGTGTACGGTACGGATACCACGAACAATGAACTGCGCCTCCTTAGCTCGGGCAAAGTCAATGGTCAGACAATCATAAGCATCGACCTTTACCCGGGGATCATCCGCAAAAAGTTTCTCGATCATCTCCACTCGTTTCTCTGTAGGAAACCAAGTTTTCTTATTCTCATTGATACCGATGCCGATCACCACTTCGTCCATAAAAGTCAACGCTCTCTTCACGACCGAATAATGACCGATGGTAAAAGGATCAAAGGTTCCCGGAAATATCGCTCTTCTCATATTTTTTAGTGATTCACTCACGCAATATCTTCTTCTACAACAAGGTTATCTATAATAAAATTCTGACGTTCCATCGTGTTCTTACCCATGTAGAACTCCAGTAACTCCTTTACCAGATCAGTCTTGCGGAGGGAAACTTGCTCCAAACGCATATCTTTGCCGATAAAGTGCTTGAATTCATCGGGTGAAATCTCTCCCAAACCTTTGAACCGTGTGATTTCGGGATTGGGGCTTAACCGTTCGATTGCGGCAACCCGTTCTTCTTCCGAATAACAATATACCGTTTCATAAACTCCTTTCTTGCGGTTACGGACACGGAACAAAGGAGTCTGAAGAATATATACATGACCTTTCTTTATCAAATCGGGGAAGAATTGCAGGAAGAAGGTAATCAGCAACAAACGGATGTGCATACCGTCCACATCGGCATCTGTTGCCACAATCACTTTGTTATATCGTAATCCTTCCATACCGTCCTCTATGTTCAGAGCAGCCTGAAGCAAGTTAAACTCTTCATTCTCATATACAATCTTCTTGGTCAGCCCGTAAGAATTCAACGGCTTACCACGCAAACTGAATACTGCCTGAGTATTTACATCACGGCTCTTGGTGATAGAACCGCTCGCCGAGTCACCCTCGGTAATGAAAATGCAGCTTTCCTCCTTCTTGTCTCCTTTGGCATCATTCAGGTGGAAAACGGCAGTCACGCAACTTACGGTTATGAAGATTTGCCTTTTTGGCACGTTCACGTGCCAGTTTGGTCACTCCGGCTATAGCCTTACGCTCTTTCTCCGATTCTTGAATCTTCTGCAACATCACATCGGCCACATCCGTATGTTTGTGCAGATAGTTATCGACCTCAGTCTTTACAAAATCACCTACAAACTTATTAACGGTAGGACCACCGGGAGCCATATTGGTAGAGCCCAGCTTGATTTTAGTCTGACTTTCGAACAACGGTTCCTCCACATTAACGGCAATGGCAGCTACCAATCCGTTACGGATATCGGCATAGTCCATATTCTTGTTGAAATATTCCTTGATGGTACGGGCCATATGCTCTTTGAAAGCACTTTGATGCGTACCTCCCTGCGTGGTGTGCTGTCCGTTGACAAAAGAGTAATACTCCTCACCATACTGGCCGGTATGCGTAAAAGCGATCTCGATATCTTCTCCTTTCAAGTGGATGATGGGATATAATCCCACAGCCGTCATGTTGTCGTTAAGCAAGTCCACCAACCCGTTACGGGACAGGATACGCTGACCGTTATAGATAATGGCCAGTCCTGTATTCAGATAGGTATAGTTGCGGAGCATGGTTTCCACGAACTCCGGACGGAAACTGTAGTTCTCAAACAACAGGTTATCCGGTTCAAAGAAAATATAAGTACCGTTCTCTTCTGTTGTATCTTGTGTGGTATCCGTCAACAAGTCTCCCTTGGCAAAGGTAGCGATACGCACCTTTCCATCACGATAGCTGCGCACCTCGAAACGTGAGCTCAATGCATTGACGGCTTTCACACCGACCCCATTCAGTCCGACGCTCTTCTTGAACGCCTTGCTGTCATATTTACCTCCCGTATTCAACACACTAACAGCTTCAATGAGTTTTCCCTGCGGAATACCCCGGCCATAATCACGCACGCTGACACGGAGATTTTCTTCAATAATAATCTCAATCTTTTTACCCGCCTGCATTTTAAATTCATCGATACTGTTATCGATAATTTCTTTCAAAAGAACGTAGATACCGTCCTCGGCATGTGATCCGTCACCCAACTTTCCAATATACATACCGGGACGGGTACGCACATGCTCCATGTCACTGAGGTGGCGGATATTATCGTCGGTATATTCTACGGCGGGATTGTTTATCAGTTCGTTGTTTTCTTCCATATTGACTTATCACATTTTTTGATATATCGTTGTTACAGAATACTCTTTTTTATAAGCACGACGGCGTTTATGCTGCTCGGTCTTGAAATATTCCCCACTGGGCCTGCACCTTTCCGTTCAGTTCCAGTTCCGGATTACTTTCGGCATACTTGAATCCCAGTTGCTGATATACGGGGATCAAGTCCGAGAATAACAAAGCATTGACACCTTTGTTCTGATACTCAGGTTTTACAGCAACCAGCAACAAATCCAACATAGGAGGATACTTATGCAGGAACAACACTTTCAACAGGTGATACCATCCCATAGGCAGCAAACGTCCCTTCGCTTTTTGTAACGCTTCGGACAGAGAAGGCATTGAAATCCCCACTGCCACCAGTTTATCTTCGGCATCGGTCACCAAGGTTACCATACGCAAATCTACAATAGGCAAATACATCTTTATATACTGGTTGATCTGTCCTTGCGACAAAGCCGAGAAACCATAAAGCGGAGCATAAGCCTCATTCATCAACTCGAATATAGCCTGTCCATATTCGGCCGCAATTTTCTTACCCGATGTATATTTCTTCACCTTCAGGTTAAACTTACGTTGAATCAAGTCACTGATACGCTTATGCTTATCAGGAATTGCATCCGGAATATAAATTTTATATTCCACCCAATCGGCATCCTTCTCGAATCCCAACTTCTCCATATGCTGTGGGTAATAAGGATAATTATAGATAGTCGCCATGGTGCTCAACTGGTCGAATCCTTCTACCAGCATACCCTCCGCATCAAAGTCGGTAAAGCCTAAAGGCCCCTGAATGGTATCCATACCTTTTGATTTACCCCATTGGGCTACTGCATCCAACAAGGCACGTGATATTTCGATATCATCCAGAAAATCGATCCATCCGAAACGGACTTCTTTTTTATTCCAAGTCTCGTTTGCGCGTTTATTTATAATCCCTGCAATACGTCCTACCACCTTGTTATCCTTATATGCCAGAAAATACTCCGCCTCACAAAACTCGAAAGCGGCATTCTTCTTCGGGCTGAACGTATTCAGCATATCATCGTACAAATCGGGTACGGAATAGGGATTCTCTTTGTATAACTCGTAGTTGAACCGTATAAACGTCTTTAGTTCTTTCTTTGAACTGACTTTTTTAATGGTAATAGCCATGCTGTATTTTTATAAAATTTCGGGGTGTAAAGATAGAAGTTTTTTTGGCAGAAAACTTATTCTTTTTATGGCTTTTTCACTGTTGGGCAATAAGATAGGCGGTATAAACGACATAACAGCCAACCATCAATGCGCCTTCAAGCCGGGTTATGGTACGTTTGCGGAAAAAATCCAGCCTACCAGCCACAACAACAGGGAGGAAGCAATCAGTACACTTAAATCGAGGTTATTTATATTCCCCATCGGAAGCGGTGACACCGTAGCGCTGCACCCCAGAACAAAGAATATATTGAACAGATTACTACCGATGACATTGCCGATAGCAATTCCCGGATTCTTCTTTAAAGCCGCCGTAACAGATGTGGCAAGCTCCGGCAAGGAAGTACCTCCGGCTACCAATGTCAGTCCGATTACCGATTCACTGACACCCCATGAACGGGCAAGCCCGCTTGCCCCGTCGACAAAAATGCTGTCCGCCGAATATGAGTCCGGCCAGCCCTCCTGCAATATACAGCACCGATTTCCATACAGGCATTTCCTTTATCTTCTGCTCCTCTCCTGCCTCATCTGCCCCATTACGGGCGATGGCAAATGTATAACGCATAAATATAAGGAAGAAAGCCAGCAGAACAAACCCATCGGAACGGCTGATAACATTGACCGCTTCCCTGTCCAGCATCATGTCATTGGCACAGACAAAAAGTACCAACGAAGAAAGAATGACTAACGGAATCTCTTTACTCATCGTCCCCTCACCTACTTTTATGGGGAGTACCAAGGCAGTACAACCTATGATCATCAAAGCATTGAATATATTACTACCCACCACATTACCAATAGCCATTTCAGCACTGCCATTCAATGCAGAAAGCACACTGATAACCAATTCGGGAGCCGAAGTGCCGAAAGCTACAATGGTAAGCCCGATTACCAAATCAGAAATACGGAAACGTTTGGCAACCGCTGCAGAACCATCCGTCAAGCCATTCGCGCCAGCTAAAATGAGAGCCAGACCACCAATCAAAAGGAGTGTATTCAACATAACAAAAAGTACATTTACAGTTTTATACCGCAAATGTACTCTTTTTCCCTAAAATAACTATCCCTATTTGGTGCGTTTTACAGTATAGATTACTTTTCCTTTCTTATCAATCATGTGCATATCCAGTTCTTTCTTGTCTGCCGTAAAGATAGAAAAGCCCGGTTCGGGACTACAGAACAGAGTGCCTTCCACTGGTTTTACCTTACGGCTCAACGAACCAGCCGAATTTACCACATAGTCGATATCACTGCCCGGCACACGAAGGTGCTGGAAGTTATGAATGTGTCCGCATGCATAGATATCCACCTTATGTTTACGGAGGATAGGATCCAGACGCTTCTGCATATCGCTGCGTTCACTGTCGTCTTTCGACGTTTCAGCATAAATGGGATGATGTCCGATTACGACTACCCAATCTTCTTTGGCAACAGTCAGTACAGAATCTATCCATGCCAATTGCTGATCCATATCTTGTTTACAGGCATCCGGATAAGTTTCGCTCTCGTTACGGTATTTGTCAATCAGAGGAGCGGTATCTATCATCACAAAACGGATGGCAGTTCCTTTCTTCTCAAAGACTTTGGTATAATAACGACCAAGCATCGACCAGCGACGACTCACATTGGTATAATCCAACACAGCCTGCGTATTACCCCGGTATTCATGATTTCCCAAGATCGGAAACCAGTCTATCATCAACTCGGGATGACTGTAAATCAACTCGTAGTTGGTCATCCAGAGCGGATCGTTAACGCTGCGCACACCTTCAAAATGGTGCACGTCTCCGGCTGCAAATACACACTCGGGACCAATAACATCCGCCATTTCTCCCATCAACTCGGCTATGGGCTTCTGGTCATAATAACCGTTACGTCCCAAATCGTTAGCCATATAAAAATTCAGTTGTTTCTCCAGTCCTTTCCAATCTTGCGGAGTCTGGGCACACACATTCAGGCAGATAGCCGTACCAATGACGGCAATCCATACCCATGTCAATACTTCTTTCATTCTTCTAATCATCATCAACGTTTTCATATACTTATTTTTGAGAAACCTTATTTTTCAAACCTGCATTCATTCTCACGCCATAATATTCTGCCTGCATAGTACGATCCTTCGTTCCCTGGTAATAACGGAGCGGCTGGTTCAGCAGATTGTTCGCCTCAGCATAAAATGGTCATTTTCCACCTTCTTGCCAAAGGTATAACTGGCGTTCACATCCATATAGTTCACAGCATCATAATATCTGTCATAAAAGTGTACTTGGGCCCATTTCATCGATAAAATCAGATGCAAAGTTATAGCTCAGGCGCACATTCGAAACCTCCATTTTTCAAAGTAAAGAGAGGCATTCGCCGTATGCTCGGGAGACCCCGGCAAACTCAACCCGCTCTCGTTCTCACGTCCTTCGAAGTTAAAGTCCTCCACGCGTGAGTGAGTATAAGTATAGGTTCCATAGAAACCCACATACTTCAAGGCCGGAGCAATGAAGCCGAAATCACGCTGATAAGAAAATTTCCAATCCCCACAGATTAGCATTTCCTGCATTCTTGGGCTGAGTGAAACGGGTATATTCTGTTCCTTGGTATTCATAGTTGGTCAGTACCTGATCTACGATGAAATCGTCTATTTTCTTATAGAAAAAACCTGCGCTCACTAAACCTACACTCTTGAAATAATAATCGGCACTCAAATCAAAGTTATAAGAAATAGTCGGTTTCAAGTCAGAATTACCAATCTTTATTTCATTATCACCACGGTTGATATTCACACTGGGAACCAAAGCTGAATATTTGGGCCGGCTCAAGGTCTGCGTGTAAGAACCGCGTATCTTGAAATCATCATTTACATCCCATTTCACCAAAATAGAAGGAAGGAAATTCACATAACTGTTGGTCATGCGGCCGGTCTTGGTGGTCTTATCTGTCTCATCATCATAGTTACGGCCGGTATAACGAAGGGAAGTATGTTCCATACGGAGTCCCGCCATCAGGTTTATATCGGAAGCGAATTTATGATCAAACCGCACATACCCGGAACTTACAGTTTCACGAGCCTCAAAGTTCTCAGCCAATTCGGCTTGTACCTGTTCTTTATCGAATTGGGAAGCATCATTTAAATTCAATCCACCCACATATTCTTTACTGGCAAATGTTCCTACCTGATATTTGTCGCTCGGCATAAACTTATCCGTACTCTGGTCTACCGTATTTTTCAGGCTGTTGGTCATGAAGGCATCCTCGTCTTTCGGAGTATATTCGTAGAAGTCTATTTCTTTCTCTTTTGTTTTACGTACTACCTTCGCACCGAACTTCAGTTTAGCTCCATTATTTAAACTGGCCTTGAAATTGGCCGAGAATTTCATATCTTCTTCTTTGATGTCCTCCTGTTGTTCCGTCAGTTCCTTCAAGCTGAACTTATCACTCAGTGTCAAAGTAGAACCTGTTCCAGGTGTTGCCAACGGCTGGCGTTCATCACTCAAGTCCATATCAAATTCCTGCTTTTTCAGTTGGAAGTCAAGATAACGTTCATTAGGGCGTTCTTCCGTAGCTTTTGCATAACTGGCATTCCAATCCATACCGATTGTCCCCCCATAAGTGTTCTCCGCCCAAAGCGAAATCCATGGTACGCTGACGCTCCAGACGGGCATTGCGATTATCGGGAGTACCTGCTTTGGTCTGGATGCGGACTGTGCCCTTTTCCGTTCTCATCCAAATCCTTGATATTGGTACGGTAACGGTTTTCCCAATCGTTACGGTTGTTGAAGATCCCTTTGAAAGTCAATTTATGGTTTTCATTGATATCAAAATCAAAAGCCGCCGAATAACTTTGACGTTCACGGGTGACAAAGTACTGGCGCATCTGATAATCGCTGACATATACTTTGCCATCTTCATTTTGTTCCCACATGAATTCAGTATCATAAGAACCGGAAGGAGCATTCTGATAAGAAGCGGAGAGCAGCATGCCCAGTCTGTCATTGAAGAAACGATCGCCGTAAGTGAAACCTAAGTTCAACTGGGCTTTCTCGCTGATCCAGTTGTAACCACTTCCCGCTGTAGCATTGATAGTGCGTTTATAAGGAGAATTTTTGGTTACCAGATTGATGGAACCACCGATAGCATCGCCGTCCATATCGGGTGTAACGACTTTGCTTACTTCGATGGTCTGAATCATATCGGCAGGAATCAAGTCCAACTGCACGTTACGGGTATCCCCTTCAGCAGACGGGACACGGTTGCCGTTAATGGTGACGGAGCTTAAATCGGCACTAGTGCCGCGGACCTGTCCGAAACGGGCCTCGCCTTGATCGTATTGCACATTGATGCCACTGATACGTTTCAATGCATCACCTATGTTTGAGTCGGGAAATTTCCCTACCTGATCGGCAGATACAACATTAGTGATACCCAGATTATTCTTTTGTGTATTGATTGCTTTCTTCTGTCCTTGAAAAGCTCCCTTTACCTGCACTTCCTGCAGTTCCACCCCTTCATTCATCACTATATCTTTTTCTAAAGTCTTGCCTTCGGGACGGTAACTTTCATTTCAATGGGGCTATAACCTACGTAGGTTACTTTAACTGTGTAAGTTCCGGGTTTCAGATTGGGCAGCGTATAAAAA
>ENA-OQES01000756-OQES01000756.1-human-gut-metagenome-genome-assembly--contig:-NODE-756-length-12976-cov-2.813137_pt1 | contig 12976 bp, 18 predicted proteins | sample MGYA00242798_ERZ504641 | MGnify/ENA primary metagenome ERZ504641 (study PRJEB26092, sample SAMD00036327) | human gut metagenome | host: Homo sapiens | study: EMG produced TPA metagenomics assembly of... | reverse complement strand
GTTAGTGATTAAAGTTCAGTAACTTATAATTCATAATCCGTAATTTATAATTAAAGATATATGTTCGATAATTTAAGTGAGAGACTGGAACGGTCTTTTAAGATTCTGAAAGGTGAGGGAAAAATCACCGAGATTAATGTAGCGGAAACATTGAAGGATGTGCGTAAAGCTTTGTTGGATGCTGACGTGAACTATAAGGTCGCCAAAGGCTTTACTGATACTGTGAAAGAAAAAGCTTTGGGGCAGAATGTGCTTACGGCTGTGAAGCCCAGCCAGTTGATGGTAAAGATTGTACATGATGAACTGACTGCATTGATGGGCGGTGAAACTGCCGAATTGGTGTTGGAAGGTCGTCCGGCGGTTATCCTGATGTCAGGTCTGCAAGGTTCCGGTAAGACTACTTTCTCCGGTAAACTGGCCCGTATGCTGAAAACCAAGAAGAACCGTAAGCCGCTGTTGGTGGCTTGTGACGTTTATCGTCCCGCTGCTATCGAACAGTTAAGAGTATTGGGAGAACAAATCGAGGTTCCTGTATATAGTGAATTGGACAGCAAGAATCCGGTGCAGATTGCATTGAACGCTATTCATGAAGCAAAAGCGAAAGGTTATGATTTGGTTATTGTCGATACAGCCGGTCGTCTGGCTATCGACGAACAGATGATGAATGAGATTGAGGCGATTAAGAAAGCGGTCAATCCGGATGAAACATTGTTCGTTGTCGATTCAATGACCGGTCAGGATGCGGTGAACACAGCCCGTGAATTTAATGAACGTCTGGACTTTAACGGTGTTGTGCTGACCAAGTTGGATGGTGATACCCGTGGCGGTGCCGCTCTTTCTATTCGTACCGTTGTGAATAAGCCTATCAAGTTTGTGGGTACCGGCGAAAAGTTGGATGCTATCGACCAGTTCCATCCTGCACGTATGGCAGACCGTATTCTCGGTATGGGTGATATCGTGTCTTTGGTAGAACGTGCGCAGGAGCAATATGACGAGGAAGAGGCAAAGCGTCTTCAGAAAAAGATTGCCAAAAACCAGTTCGACTTCAATGATTTCTTGAGCCAGATTCATCAGATAAAGAAGATGGGTAACCTGAAAGAGTTGGCTTCCATGATTCCGGGTGTGGGTAAAGCGATTAAAGACATTGATATCGATGATAATGCATTCAAGAGCATTGAGGCGATTATTTATTCCATGACTCCGCAGGAACGTACAAATCCCGAAATCCTGAACGGAACACGTCGTACGCGTATAGCCAAAGGCAGTGGAACCAGCATTCAGGAGGTAAACCGTCTGCTGAAGCAGTTTGACCAGACCCGCAAGATGATGAAGATGGTGACCGGTAGCAAGATGGGTAAGATGATGCCGAAACTTAAAAAGTAAGGTTTAAATAAACAGGTAGGGAGAAAGTGCGGAACTTTCTCCCTTTTTTTATTATGCAACGTGGCTGATTTATGCTACATTTGTTGCTCAATGGATTATTTATAAATAAATAGTATGCAACTAATTGATGGAAAAGCTATTTCGGAACTGGTGAAGCAGGAGATTGCTGCGGAAGTTGCCGGAATCGTGGCTAAAGGTGGCAAGCGTCCCCATTTAGCTGCAATCCTCGTTGGACACGACTGGGGGAAGTGAGACATACGTGGCGGCTAAAGTAAAGGCCTGTGAAGTATGTGGTTTCAAATCCAGTCTGATCCGTTATGAAGCAGATGTGACGGAAGAAGAATTACTGGCAAAGGTCAGAGAACTGAATGAGGATGCTGACGTGGATGGTTTTATCGTACAACTTCCCTTACCGAAGCATATTTCCGAGCAGAAAGTGATTGAAACCATTGACTATCGTAAAGATGTGGATGGTTTCCATCCTATCAATGTAGGACGTATGTCCATTGGCCTTCCTTGCTATGTATCCGCTACGCCTAATGGTATTCTGGAATTGCTGAAACGTTACCATATTGAAACACAGGGAAAGAAGTGTGTAGTATTGGGCCGTAGCAATATTGTGGGTAAGCCTATGGCGAGCCTGATGATGCAGAAAGCTTATCCGGGTGATGCCACTGTAACTGTTTGTCACAGCCGCAGCAAGGATTTGGTAAAAGAATGTCAGGAAGCTGACATTATCATTGCTGCACTGGGTCAGCCGAATTTTGTGAAGGCTGAGATGGTGAAAGAAGGTGCGGTGGTTATTGACGTGGGTACTACCCGTGTGCCGGATGCCACAAAGAAATCCGGATTCAAACTGACCGGAGATGTGAAATTTGATGAAGTGGCTCCCAAATGTTCTTATATCACTCCCGTTCCGGGTGGTGTGGGACCTATGACTATTGTATCTTTAATGAAGAATACGTTGCTGGCTGGAAAAAAGGCCATTTACAAATAAGTGCCACATGCTTTGCGAAGCTTGCTGGATAAAAAAGAATGTGTCAAAAGTTTGGTAATGCTTACAGGATAAGCTGACCTGCTTTTGACACACTTGTTTTCATGAACAAAAGTTATGCCTGTTTTTCGGACTTACCCTGTAAAAATCTAAAGAAGGATTTTCGCTCTTAAAAGATTATTTTGTTCTTCGGAGTAATCATACTTTCGGGAGTGTCCTTAATGTATCGGTCTTTCTCGCTGGGAAGTTCGGGACATTTATGCCCTCATGCCCTCACTGCATGTATAATAGGTTTATTATAAAAGATTTAGATGGTGAGGGTAAAAAATATTGCTCTCACTTATGCTCTTATGCCCTCACTGTATTGTGAAGCTGAATTTTGCATAAAATGCTTGAATACAGTTATATATATACTTTTTATAGGATATTCCGTTTTGATGTAAAGTAGGCTATTTTTAGGTTTTCTTTCTTGTAAGAAGTGCGCATGGAGGATTTGTACCTTTATGGAATATGGCGGATTCCGGCTGTGGTGAAAAAAGATCAGGTCAGTTTTTCAAAAAAAGATGACGAGCCTTTTTTTTAAAAGGCCGCCGTTACGTTTTTAAAACTGTCTTGGTCGTTTTTTTAAATGTCCTTGTCTTTTGGACTGGCGGTTGGCATGCTTGCTGACGTGGTTTCTGTTGGGGTCATTGTCATCAATAAGGCATGTGTGTGATATATAAAGATTTGTTGCAAATGCTTGTAGACCCTCTTTCTAACTTTTTTATTTGTATTATTCGCTTGAAAAAAACGATGGTACTGCTGTTTCAGAACGGGTGCAGGTTAGTGAAGCCTGTTGGCACAGTTCGGGGTTGCTCCTACGGAATTCAAGCGTATGAAAACTGTAAATTAGTGTAGAACTTTGTTCTTTACGGAAATTTTTTCCTATCTTGTACCCTTTAATGTTAGAATAGATGAAACAGATCTTCATTCCTTTTTTTGCTATGGTTTGGTTTGTCGCTATCGGCGCAAGATCAGATCTCTTTGTTGTTTGTCGGTGATTTGATGCAACATCAGGCTCAAATTGATGCAGCCAGGCAAGGAGACGGGTATAATTATAATGATTGCTTCCGTCATGTGAAGAAAGAAATAAGTGAGGCGGATATGGCCATAGGGAACTTAGAGGTGACATTGGGAGGAAAGCCTTATAGAGGGTATCCGGCGTTCAGTGCTCCGGACGAATATCTTCATGCTATAAAGGAAGCCGGATTTGATGTATTGCTGACCGCTAACAATCATTGTCTGGATAAGGGGAAGTTGGGGTTGGAACGTACTATTCTGATGTTGGATTCTTTGAAAATACATCATGCTGGAACCTATAGGAACCCGGAAGAACGTCATAAGAATTACCCGTTATTGATTGAGAAGAATGGTTTTAGAATTGTATTGTTGAACTATACTTATGGAACGAATGGCTTGAAGACTGATGCTCCGAATGTGGTGAATTATATTAATCGGGAACAAATAAAAAAACGATATTCTTGATGCACGCAGAAAACTTCCTGATGTTATTATAGCCTGTATGCATTGGGGAGTGGAATATTGTTCGTTCCCTGAACGATCGGAGTGTGAATTGGCTAACTGGTTGATTGAACAAGGAGTTGATCATGTAATAGGTTCGCATCCGCATGTACTCCAGCCTATGGAAATTGTAAAAGACCCCCGGACTCCTGCCCGGCATGTCATTGTTTATTCATTAGGTAATTTTATCTCAAATATGTCGAAAGAAAAAACGGATGGAGGAGCTATGGTAAGATTGAAGTTGCAACGGATTTTTCGAATAACCGTTTAGCGGATTGTGAATATGCATTGGTTTGGACTTCAAGACCTGTTTTAAGTAAAAAAAAGAACTTTGAATTATATCCTGTTACTTTTATTAATAAATCCATTAATAATGAGGAACTTAATGTGATGAAACGTTTCTTGAAAGGAACTGAAAATTTATTAGGAAAATCGAATGGAGGCATAAAAGAGTATTTTTTTGAATAATTTTTCCTCAAAAAGTTTGCAGATATAAAAAAAAGCAGTACCTTTGCATCGCTTTCGAAAGGAAAGCCTAACATGGTGACTATAGTTCAGTCGGTTAGAGCGTCAGATTGTGGTTCTGAATGTCGTGGGTTCGAATGCCCACTAGTCACCCCTTCACCTATGAAAGAAGGTGTGTCGTAATACACGATGCGCCTTCATTTTTTTTCATTGACTATGAAAAATCGACTCAATTTTTTTAAGCTGCGATATTTTGAGGATTTCTTTGATTTATGCGTTCGCAACATCTAAATAGAACAACTGTAAGCTCATAAAACGGTCTAATCAGCCAATCCATACCTTCTTTAGTCATTTTTGCACACATCTTTTTTATATTGAAGGCAATGGCAAAGAAGGCAAAGTCCATGAAGACCTTGTCCTTTCCAAAATGTCGGAAACGTTTGTAGTTCATATTGTTTTTAATTTGTCCGAACACGGCTTCCGGTTCTATGCATCTCTGTCCTCTGTGTTTCAGCCCTTCCTCTGAGCAGAGCAACTCTTTGGCTTTTTGCTTGTATTTTCTGAGTCTGTGATTCAACTCTATCGTTCTGTTCCCCTTTGCTTTAAAACATCGGCATCTTAGCGGACAGCCTTCACATCTGATGGCTCTGTACCTGGCATTTTCGCTGACATATCCGGATGCTGTTTTCACATGTCTAGTCCCTATCCTTTGCATCTTCTGTCCCATGGGGCAGATACAAAAGTCTTGTTCTTCATTGTAGTAGAAGTTTTCGGCCTTGAACGGGTCCGGTTTGAATCTCGGCCGCTGTTCCATGTGGAAGTAGTTGTACTTGACGTAGGCTTCCATACCGTTTTCTGACATGAAGCGGTAATTCTCCTCAGAACCGTAGCCGGAATCGGCAACCACCGTATGGGCCAGCCTGTCATATCTGCTTGAGAAGGATTGCAGGAAAGGTATCAGGGTCAGTGTATCCGTAGGGTTCGGGAAGAGTGCAAAGTCGGTAATGAACTGGTTCCCGGTGCCGATCTGGAGGTTGTAACCGGGCTTTGTCTGGCCGTTACGCATGGCATCCTCCTTCATTCTCATGAAAGTAGCGTCATTGTCCGTTTTGGAATAGGAATTCCTGTCCTGCAGCGTGTCCAGACGGTTGTCGTATTCCTGTAGCTTGTCCCTGTGCTCTTCCAACTCCTTCAGCTGTTTGCGTTTCTTTTTCAACGCAGTCTTTTCCTCTTTCGTGGAGGGTTCAGGAACCTGTTCGAGTGCTTGACGCAATTCTCCCGCCATTTCAGTCAGCATGACCGGAGTGAACTCAATCTCCTCATTGCTTTCCGATGAGTTCTCCTGGGCGATGACATTGTCTATCTGCCCTAGCAGGATATGTATCTTCTTCATCAGGCGTTCACGGTTCCGCTCAACCGTTTTCCGCCAGACGAAAGTATACTTATTGGCTTTGGACTCAATCTTTGTCCCGTCAATGTATTCCACATTCAAGCTGATGAAGCCTTTGGAAGAGAGAAGGAGTACGGTTTGGGTAAACACCTCGTTGATTTCATTCTTCACCCGGTTGCGGAAACGGTTGATGGTGATGAAATCCGGTTTCTCATATCCGGCAAGCCAGATATAATGGATGTCACGGTGAAGGAGCTTTTCGATTTTCCGGCAGGAGTAGATGTTGTTCATATAGGCATACAGAATGACCTTGAGCATCATCCTGGGATGGTAAGGGCTGCGCCCGCATTCCTTATACAACTTCCTGAAACTTTCAAGGTTCAGGCTCTCAACCAGAGCGTCAACCATCCGAACTGGATCATGCTCTGCAATATCCTCGTCAATTCTTGGAGGAAAAAGCACTGTTTGGTTGGGATTGTAAGGACGAAAATGTATCTTTGTCATAGTATAAAATGTTATGCTTAAAGATACAAAATCTTTAGGTAATAACAAAGCCCCAGCTTGTGAAAGTCGGGGCTTTGTGCATAAAAAAACGAAGGTGCGCATTTTGACACACCTTCATTTTTTCATACTCGTCCTATCCTTCCCAATAATGCGCACTTTCCATAACAATCTTAACTGGAATGATAATATCAATGAAACTTTGGGCGAACATACTAATAAAAAAGAACTGCTTCCTCTCTTTTCCAAGGAAAACAGTTCTTTAAATAGAAATATTATCTTAATTCAATGATTAGTTAAACCAACGAACATAGCAGAAGTCCTGACGATGAGGCAAATCAACATTCTTCGGGAACATACGGTATGCCACCTTGAAGCTGCCTGAGTTAGACAAACTGTGTTTAACCTGGAATGTATACAAATTACCTTCTTTCTTAATTACTTCCATTGGTTCTACAGAATAGATATGCTCTTTACCTTCCGCATTCGTGAAAGTGGTAACCAGTTCAATACCTACTGCATCATCCAATCCCTTTTCATCTATAACATAAGTAATGATATATTCTTTTCCGCTTTCAATATTACCGCTAGCCAGCTCTTCCGTCTTTTCACATGAAACGATTTCAATGGAATCCCAAAGTTCTGCAACTCTTTCTTTCCAAGCAGCCAGTTCCTTAGCCTTTGCATAATCATTGGCTACCAATTCTTTAAAACGTTTTGCTTCTTTAGTATAGAACTTAGCATAATAATCGTCTAACTGACGTTTCATTGTATAATGAGGAGCCACCTGAGCAATAGAATTCTTGATAGTCTTCACCCAACCCTCAGAATATCCCTTACGGTTACGTGCATAATACAATGGAAGAATCTCATTTTCCAAAATACTATAAATAGTTGCAGCATCCAATTGATCTTGATGATCTTGATTCTGATAAGTACGTTTTTCAGTTAACGCCCATCCTGCTCCTTCACGGTAACCTTCCAGCCACCAACCGTCAAGCACAGAGAAGTTAACAACACCATTCATCAAAGCCTTCTCGCCTGATGTTCCAGAAGCTTCCAAAGGACGGGTAGGAGTATTCATCCAAATATCAACACCTGAGACCAGACGCCGTGCCAACTGCATATCATAATTTTCCAGGAAGATGATTTTGCCCAAGAATTCCGGACGACGGGAAATTTCCACAATCTTCTTGATCAACCCCTGACCTGCACCATCGTGTGGATGAGCCTTACCTGCAAATAAGAACTGTACCGGATAATCAGGATTGTTCACAATCTTAGACAAACGTTCCAAATCAGTAAACAGCAGATGCGCACGTTTGTAAGTAGCAAAACGACGGGCAAAACCAATCAACAAGGCATTCGGATTAATCTTTTCCATCAGAGAAACGATACGTGAAGGATCACCTTGGTTCTTCAACCAGCTTTCACTGAACTGCTTACGAATATGGTCAACCAATTTGTACTTCAAAGCCATACGGGTTTCCCAAATTTCTTCATCGGCTACATTATAAATAGCTTCCCAAAATTTTCTCATTAGACTGATCTTCCAGGAAATTAGGAGCAAAATGCTTAGCATATAGCTTCTTCCATTCAGTAGCACTCCACGTTGGGAAATGAACACCATTAGTTACATAACCTACATGACTTTCTTCAGGGAAAATAGCCTTTCCAAATTCCAGAGAACATCTCCTGAGAAAACCTTGCCATGCAACCAGCTCACACCGTTTACTTCCTGACAAGTGTTACAAGCAAATGTAGACATACAAAAACGTTCGCCTGCATCACCCGGATTAATACGACCCAAGTCCATCAAATCCTGCCAAGAAATCCCCATACGCTGTGGATAACCACCCATATATTTTCCAAACAAGCCTTCATCAAAATAGTCATGCCCCGCAGGAACCGGAGTATGAACCGTATATAAAGAAGAAGAACGAACTACTTCCAAAGCCTGGTCAAATGTCAGCCCGCTTTCTACATAATCACACAAACGCTGCACATTACACAAAGCAGCATGTCCTTCATTACAATGATAGACATCTTTCTTAATGCCCAATTTCTTCAGCAGCAACACACCACCGATACCTAACAAGATTTCTTGTTTCAAACGGTTCTCCCAATCTCCACCATACAACTGATAAGTGATAGGACGATCAAATTCGCTGTTCATTTCATTATCCGTATCTAGCAGATACAAAGGAACACGTCCTACATTTACCTTCCATACGTATGCATGAACGAAATAGTTCAAATAAGGAACATCAACTACCATCGGCTGTCCGTTTTCATCCATTACACGTTCAATAGGCAGGCTACCGAAATTTCTGTGATTCATAGTTAGCAATCTGCTGACCATCCATTGAAAGGCTTTGGCTAAAATACCCATAACGATACAAGAAGCCAACACCACACATATCTACATTACTGTCTGATGCTTCTTTCAAGTAGTCACCGGCCAAAATACCCAGCCACCGGAATAGATTTTCAAAATCATGTGTCAAACCATACTCCATACAGAAATAAGCAACAGAAGGACGTTTGCTATCCGGCTTAGCATCTACATAAGCTTTGAATTTAGCATATACATCATTCATGCGCTTTACAATCACCTTATCCTGAGTTAATGCCTCCAGCTTTTCATAGCTCAAACGTTCCAATAAAGCAACGGGATTCTGCCCCACTTCTTTCCAAGTTGCAGGATCTAAATCTCTAAACAGGTCTGTTGCTTCGTAATTCCATGCCCACCAGATGTTACGAGCCATTTCCTCCAACTTCTTCAGTTCTTCGGGAATGTGTGATTTTACTGTAACTTCCTTCCAATTAGGAGTATTCGCATTACTTACTTTGATTTTCATGTCTCTCAAATTATTTATTAATAATTAATTAGCTATTCATAACAAGCCTTTTCTGTGCATTATGCAATGCCACATCATAAGCTTCATAATAATATTTGATAAAATGCTTCCACAATGCCTTTTCAGCAATGTCCGCCGCATTTTTACGCACTGTCTTGATTGTATTTTCCGGCAATCCCGAAAATTCCGATATAGTGTCCTTTATAACATCCGCCACTTCAGAATAGTTGTAATCCGAGCGATGGATAACTTTCACACCATCTTTCAACTCACTGTATCTACCCTTCAACGAGTTTACCCACAAACCAAATCCGGCCAGATCAGTTGTTATAGTAGGTACATGGAATGCTACACTTTCCAAAGGTGTATACCCCCAAGGTTCATAATAGGAAGGATAAACACTCAAGTCATTCCCCCAACACCAAATCATAATATTCCAAATTCAAGATACCATCCTTTCCATCCAGATAACAAGGTACAAATATTACTTTTACCTTAGATTCCGCCGAATTGGACATTCCCAAATACTTCATCATATCAAGTACCTGATCATGACTCATATTATGCAACCAATGTGTGATAAACGGACACTCCAACGGAGTTGTGAAATTCTCTTTGCTTTTCAAACGTTCCACCAAATCCTCACGAGGATCCCCTACCCAACCTGGTACATTAATAAATGCCAGCACCTCCATTTTTTCAAAGTTTTTATCACGGGTCAATCGGTTCAAGGACTCCAAATAGACATTGATACCTTTACTTTTTAAACTCATAACGACCGCTTGTACCCACAATAAGAGTATCATCGCTCATCGTCAAGCCAAGCAATTTATTAGCCAAATTCAACATCGCAGCACGAGCTTTCTTACGCTTGGCGGCAAATGTACGACCTTGCGGAACAAAGTCATCCTCAAACCCATTCATCAACACCACATCTGCCGGCTTGTCCAACAACTCCTTGCATTCGTTGTTGGTAATCTCACTGACCGTAGTAAAGCAATCCACATGATGCGCAGTCTGCTTCTCAATAGAATGCTTTGCCTCCATATTGAGTTCACGCGCCATTTGGTCGCCATTATAAGCAAATAAGTAATCGTAAAGGGGTTTATTGTTTCCGGCGATAGACCGGCCTATAGAAGTAGCGTGAGTAGTAAAAATGGTAGCTATTTCGGGTACCGCTTTCTGCAAATAAAGGGCCCCCAATACCTGTCATCCATTCATGTGCCTGATAAATGACCTTATCATTTTCGGTCAGATTGAAACGATAAAAGCTTTCAACCACTTTTCCGGCTGCATAAGAAAACATAGACGCTTCGTCGTAATCTCCATAAGCATGAAGTGAATCAACTTTAAAATCCTCCACATCCGGCCATATATTTCATTCTTTTAGAGAAAAAAGGATAAAAATCCACCAATATGACAATAGGCTCTCCCGGAATATTCCAGCGTCCCACACGAACTTTCAATCCGTCTTTCTTCAAAGCATGTTCACGCCATGCCGCACAAAGATTTTCATTTTCACTGAACAAAGGATTTTCCTTTCCTGCCCAAAAATCGGGTCCTATGAAAAAGACTTTGTCTTTGAATGCTTCCTGCAGTGTTTTGGCCCTGGTGGACAACACCGTATAAATTCCCCCTACTTTATTACATACCTCCCAACTTGCTTCGAATATATAATCAGGGGCTAACAATTCTTTTGCCATCTATTAACTAATCTTAATTCGAGCGCAAAGTTACATATTTTCAATGAGATAATAAAGTTTTTTTGCAACTTTATGTTATTCAGATAGTTTCTGAATTAGCATTCAATTATTTTACTCTAACAATCTTCACAAAAAAGTACTGATATCGGCTACAATAATAAATATTTTAAGGTTCTGCCTTACATTAGAATAAGAAAAGCGGCTATTTCCATAAAACAGGAAATAACCGCCCATATGAAAAAAACTAATCTGATTACGCAGCCAATGCAGATCCCATCAAGAAGGTTGCAGCCAAAGCAACGATTGCATAAAGCTCGGGGAATACGGCAAGAATCAACGTATTACTAAATACATTGTGTCCCTGTCCGATAGCTGCAATACCGTTTGCACAAACTTGTCCCTGACGAATAGCAGAGAATAATGCAACCAGTCCCAAACCAATTCCTGAACCTAATACAGCACAAGCTTGAATTGCTGAAATTTCAGGAGTCAGTACATTAAAAATACTCTGGAACATAAAGTAACCTGCAAAACCGTACAAACCCTGAGTACCAGGAAGCGCTGTAAGAACCAAAAAGTTACCGAAAGCACCATCATTTTTCTTCAAAGCACCAATTGATGCATTACCTGCGATTGTTACACCATAAGCACTACCAATTCCAGATAAACCAACCATAATTGCGATGCCAATGTAGGCAATCAAAAGATTCATTTCCATAATTTTATAAGATTTAATTTTTAGTTTTTACTTTAATTTTATTAGTTTTTAAAAAGGTTTATATTCCTTTCCTCCGCCTTCATATCCCGAATTCTTAAAGAACTCTACAAAGGTCAAACGCATAGGATGTACCATAGCTCCCAGCACGTTCATAAACATATTGATAGCATGTCCGATTACAAAAATTCAAAACCATAACTATCGGGCCGGCAATCACATTATCAGGACTCATACCTACAGCCAGACTATTAAACACACTAGCCAATATACCTCCAGATAATCCTAACGCAAACAAACGTACATACGAAAGGATATCTCCCAGTAATCCTGTAGCCATATTATAACTATCCCCAAAAGTCCTAATCCTATATTTACAAAAGATATTTTTATCAGGACTATTGTATAAATAAGCCATCAACAAACCAGCTACAAGAAATACCAGATGAACGGTTCCACCCATTGGCATTACACCCGGAGCAGCGAATGCTATAGCTGAACTGACTAAAACAAGTATCCATCCGATTGTTGCTACTGCATATTTGAAACCAAATTGAATGGTCTGGTTTACAGCTTTCAGAATCATACCAAAGATAATCTGTACTCCACCTAAAATCAGAGACAGATTGAACATCTGCTGATTATCTAAAGATATAGCCTCTTTCAAGCTTTGGAAGAAAGGAACTTGAATGTCATACAAATTAAAGCCAAAACAAGTACCAGTCAACAAACCACATACCATCGTAGAAGCTCCCAATAACTGTACCAACGTAAGAATAGACTTCATCGATGCAGCTATGTTTTTCGCTACCAAACGATATACCGTAACAGCAAGAAGCATAAACAATCCATATCCGGAGTCACCCAAACATAATCCGAAAAATAACATAAAGAATGGAGCAAAGAACGGAGTCAAGTCCAATTCATTATATTTCGGCAACATATACAGGCGCATAATCGGCTCAAAAAGTCGGAAGAGACCTTTATTGTTCAACAATATAGGTACATCGTCTTCCGGGGACGGATCAGATATTTCATAATAGACCTCCTCTGTTTCCAGAAAATGTTTAATCTCATCTATACGCTCTACCGGTGTCCAGCCTTGCAGCAACATCAATTTATTATCTGCCAGCGAATTTGTATTCAGTACTACCTTAGAAAATTCTATTTGAGAATGAACTTTTGCTTGAGCAGCCTGTAAATCAGGAATTGCTGAAGCAGCCAGATCCTCCATCTGTTTCTGCAATGTTTCATTCTGCTTTATCAAACCTTCTCTCTTAACCTGAAGATCTGACAAATGAAATTTCAGGTAATTTTGCATGATTCCTACTTCCAAATCAGCACAAAATCATGATTTTGGAATAACTGTTACAAAAATACAAACTTTCGATCCAACTCGATTTA
>ENA-OQES01000755-OQES01000755.1-human-gut-metagenome-genome-assembly--contig:-NODE-755-length-12983-cov-2.782125_pt1 | contig 12983 bp, 19 predicted proteins | sample MGYA00242798_ERZ504641 | MGnify/ENA primary metagenome ERZ504641 (study PRJEB26092, sample SAMD00036327) | human gut metagenome | host: Homo sapiens | study: EMG produced TPA metagenomics assembly of... | reverse complement strand
AACTGGTAGGTATCAATTCCGTACTTTATTCACCTACAGGAGCTTATTCGGGTTATGGTTTGCTATTCCAACCAGTATTATGACGAAAGTTATAGCCGACTTGAAAGAATATGGAACCGTTCAGCGTGCGGTATTGGGCATCAAGGGTACTCCGATTAATGATGACCAGCAGATGATGCCGGAAGAAATCAAGAAGAAGGTGAAGGAACTGGGCGCCACCGACGGTGTGTTGATTGCTGAGATAATTGAGGGAGGTTCTGCGGCCGGCAACTTGGAAGTAGATGATGTCATTATCGGTATTGACGGAAAACGTGTGAAGAACTTTTGCAGAGTTGCAGGAGGGGTTGGCTAAACACCGTCCGGGTGACAAAGTAACCGTCAAGGTGTTGCGTGACAAGAAAGAAAAGGATATCGAGATGACCTTGAAGAATGCACAGGGAACAACGAAAGTGGTGAAGAGTGCGGGCATGGATATCTTGGGCGCAGCATTCCGTGAAGTTCCTCAGGAATTGAAGAGACAATTGAATTTGGGATATGGTGTGGAAGTCACAGGTGTGACAGACGGTAAGATGAAGGCTGCCGGTATCCGTAAAGGCTTCATCATCCTGAAGGCAAACGGACAACCTGTCAAATCAGTAAATGATTTGGAAGATGTGCTGAAAGCTGCTACCCAGTCACCGGATCAGGTATTGTTCCTGAGTGGTATGTTCCCATCAGGTAAACGTGCGAACTATGCAGTGGATTTGACACAGGAATAAGAAGATTTTTAAGGTAGAAAGTTTCAATAGGTAAAGTTTAGAGGATGCACGGTAAGGGTTACTTCCGTGCATCCTGATTTTATAGTCAAACAGGACTGATAACCTTATTTTCGCAAAATATTTAGGAAAAGAAGGACAAAGATAGTCTTTTTTGATTTATTAGCTAATATTTTTCAAACAAAAATGGATGTATTCCATTTAATGTTGTAAAATTTGCATCCCAAATTTGTTTTATAGAGAATGAGACAATTAAAGATTACCAAAAGTATCACTAACCGAGAGAGCGCATCTCTGGATAAGTATTTACAGGAAATAGGCCGTGAAGACCTGATTACTGTAGAGGAAGAGGTAGAGCTCGCTCAGCGTATCCGTAAAGGCGACCGGGTAGCATTGGAAAAACTGACACGTGCCAACTTGCGTTTCGTCGTGTCTGTAGCCAAGCAGTATCAAAATCAGGGGTTAAGTCTTCCTGACTTGATTAATGAAGGCAACCTGGGATTGATTAAAGCAGCGGAAAAGTTCGATGAAACCCGAGGCTTCAAGTTTATCAGTTACGCCGTATGGTGGATTCGTCAGTCTATTCTCCAGGCATTGGCAGAACAATCACGTATTGTCCGTTTGCCGTTGAATCAGGTAGGCTCGTTGAACAAGATCAGCAAAGCCTTCTCTAAATTCGAACAGGAAAACGAACGTCGTCCTTCTCCGGAAGAACTGGCCGATGAACTGGAAATACCTGTAGACAAAATCTCGGACACGTTGAAGGTTTCAGGACGCCACATTTCTGTAGACGCTCCTTTTGTGGAAGGAGAAGACAACAGCTTGCTGGATGTGCTTGTGAACGACGACTCGCCTATGGCAGACCGTTCCTTGGTTAATGAGTCACTTGCGAGGGAAATTGATAGAGCACTCTCTACGCTGACCGAAAGGGAGAAGGATATTATCCAGATGTTTTTCGGTATTAATACGCAGGAAATGACGTTGGAAGAAATCGGCGATAAATTCGGCCTCACTCGTGAGCGCGTACGCCAGATTAAAGAGAAAGCCATTAGAAGATTGAGACAAAATTCGCGTAGCAAGCTGCTTAAGTCTTATTTAGGGTAAGAAAGATTCGGTTTCCGAAAGAAATCAAGCACAAGATGGAAGGTTGCTTCCGTCTTGTGCTTTTGTTCATAATATACCAATAATGCCTATCGGCTGCACTATGTGCCGCATGGTAATGGGCACATCAGCAAATTATTATAGTTAATTAATCTATTACTTTTTCGTATTTGTCCGTAAATAACTACTTTTGTCCTCTAATAAATTATAAAATTAGAATTTATGAAATCCATAAAGATTCTGTGCTCTTTATTATTGGTACTGACGGTATGCTCGGCATTCTCATTGAAAGGAAGTAAATCTGTTTATATAGTAGGCGTATCCGCATCGTTTACAGATTCATTGGTTTATTTCACGGAAATCCAGTTGCTGGACAGTGTGAGTCTGGATAAGAATAAGATGTTGCCGGAACGCTCACAATACAGTTATCAGCTGAAAAATTATCTGGAAAACGAGGAAGGGCTGACGAACCGTACTTGCTTTGTTTATTTCTCGAACAGCAGAAAGAAACTGCAGAAGACCATCAACAAGATGAAGACCAAGTATCAAAAAGGAAAGACCTTGCTGATTCGCGAAGTGAACCCCAATGCATTCAAGTTCAAGAAACCGGAAGAGTAATCCTTTTCTTATGAAAAAGATTCTATTTCTATTCTTGGCAGCCTGCTTTTTTCTTCTCTTGTGAGAAGGAAACAATCGTGATTCCTCAGCAACATGCCGGAAGAACGGTTCTGGCATTCTTTTGGGCGGATAACAGTTTGAATTCCAGTTTGCGTAATAATATTCAGACGATGATGCAAGGACTTCAGGCTATGAAGGATTCGGCTGCTTTATTGGTATATTGGGATGGTGAGGCTTCGGATATCAGTTGGCCGGAGCCTTGTATCGTAGAATATGTAACCAATGGTCAGGGGGGATATCAACAGCCTGTCTAAAGGAACGATAGATGCAATGATGGCTGATAAGAATACATCTATCTATGATTTGATTGGTATTGGTAACATCAGAAAAAAAGTATCCCCCTCAGACATCGACGGAGAAAACCGTCATGCAGACAGTGATAGGTGATATGATGAGTGCTTACCCGTCGGAAAGTTATGGAATAATCTTTGGATCTCACGGTTCGGGATGGTTGCCCACTATTACCGGCACCCGTTCTATAGGACAAGATGGCGGGCGGTATTCCAGTGACACAGCGTTGATACCGGAATTGGCGGAAGTGTTGCGTACGGTAAATCCTCAAAAGTTTGATTTTGTCTTGTTTGATGCGTGTATGATGGGGTGTGCCGAGGTGTATTATGAGCTGAAGGATGCTGCCAGATACTGTATCGCTTCTGTACTTGATATACCGGCAGCCGGATTTCCTTATGCAAGTGTGATGCCTTATTTGTATGAAAATGCGATCAAGGATTATTTGGAGCCAATCTGTAAAGATTATATAGATTATTATAACTATAATGGTTGGGGAACCATTTCGGCAGTGGATTGCAATCAGATGGAAGGCTTGGCGGAAGCGGTCAGAAGTGTGATTTTGTCCAATCAGGATAGCCTGAAGAACGTGGATACAGCTGATTTGCAGCAATATGGCAAAGGCAGCAGCAGCTTCAAAGGATATGCCTATGATATGTTACAGTTTATTGAAAAATTGTGTGGAGGAATGGCTCCGGACGATTTTACGCAACAATTAAAGAAGACGGTCATTTATACAGGTTATACTCATGATCCCACCTCATCCTTGTACAGAATAGATGGGATAACTACAGTGGAATGGGTATGTATATCCCCAATTCATTCACCACTCCCAAATATTTGCTTTGGAACAATTATTTCAAGTCTTCCATAGCGTGGTATCATGCATCCGGATGGGCTGAAACGGAATCTATTTGGGGGAATTGAAGGAGAATGCAGCCAGTTGCCTTTTACTTGATCCCGAATAATAGATATAGCGGATGGAAGTACCGAATTTCCGGTATTCCTCCATTTCCACCGAGTTGTCTACTGCATCCTGCAGGGCTTGTTTAAAGGCGGCATAATGGGTGTTCATATAAGTGGCGTTGTCCAGTTCTCCTGTAACACTGTAGAAATAGCTCACACTATTATCTTTCTCATTATAACAGGTGCTGTCCAGTGTAATCGTTTCGTTCATGCGTGTGGGGCAGGACCGGTTGGTCTTTTCGGCTGTCTGTTTGAATTTACGGACTTGTGAACGGTGGTTATTATTACATCCTGCCAAAGTAAGGATACCCAGGGCCGCTATTATAACTGTTTCTCTTTTCATTATAAATCGGTATTTTGAAGCGAAAGTAAACTATAAGTTTGAACAAAGCAAATGGATTTTTGTTTTTTATTAGTAAGTTTGTGCAAACAAAAAAATGTAAAACATGTCTCGCATTATAGATGAATTAAAACGTACGGACCACAAGCGTTATCTGGGTGGTCTTGATTTCTTTAAATATATTGGTCCCGGATTACTGGTTACTGTAGGTTTTATTGATCCGGGAAACTGGGCCTCGAATTTTGCGGCCGGTTCCGAATTTGGTTACGCGTTGTTGTGGGTGGTGACCTTGTCTACCATTATGTTGATTGTGTTGCAGCACAATGTGGCCCACCTGGGCATTGTGACGGGATTGTGCCTGAGTGAAGCAGCCACGCAGTATTGTCCCAAGTGGATATCCCGTCCCATTTTGGGCAGCGCGGTGCTGGCCTCCATATCCACTTCGCTGGCGGAGATACTGGGAGGAGCCATTGCCTTGCAGATGCTTTTGGAAATTCCCATTGCCTGGGGATCTGTCCTTACTACGATGTTTGTCGTCATTATGCTTTTTGCCAATTCATATAAAAGATAGAAGAGCCATCATTGCTTTTGTATCCGTAATCGGCCTTTCGTTTCTGTATGAGTTGTTTTTGGTAGATATTGACTGGCCTGTGGCAGTCCGTTCCTGGGTGGTTCCCGACATACCCCAGGGCAGTATGCTGATTATCATGAGCGTACTTGGGGCAGTGGTTATGCCGCATAACCTTTTCTTGCATTCAGAGGTGATACAGAGCCACGAGTACAACAAGCAGGACGAGAGCTCCATTCGTAAAGTATTGAAATATGAATTCTATGATACTTTGTTCTCCATGATTGTGGGATGGGCCATCAATAGTGCCATGATCTTACTGGCAGCCGCTACTTTCTTCCGCACTCGGACTCCGGTGGAAGAGTTGCAGCAGGCGAAGTCGTTGCTTGACCCGTTGCTGGGCAGCCATGCCGGAATCATCTTTGCCCTGGCATTGCTGATGGCGGGGATTTCCTCCACCATAACCAGTGGTATGGCGGCAGGTTCTATCTTTGCGGGTATTTTCGGTGAGTCTTATCATATCAAGGATATCCACTCTAAGGTCGGTATTTTGATTTCTTTGGGGATAGCATTGGTTCTTATCTTCTTTATTGAGAATCCCTTTTACGGACTTATCATTTCTCAGATGATTCTGAGTATCCAGCTGCCTTTCACGGTGTTCCTGCAAGTAGGACTGACCTCTTCCAAACGGGTGATGGGCAAATATGCCAACTCCCGGTGGAGTTCATTCGTGCTTTATACCATTGCGGTGATTGTCTCCGCATTGAATATCATGCTGTTGCTCAGTTGAATAATGTGCGAATTTGCCCATGTGCCAATTGCCATGCGGGACCATAGCGCAGCACGTGGGCACATGGGCAAATTTTTCATTTCGTTTTGCTTTCCGAGATAATCAGCAGCTTGTCACCGGCGTGCAGTTGCAGAGAGCCATTGGGAATCATGAACTCGTTTCCTCTTTTTATCAGCATCACCAGCATACCTTTAGGCAGGTTCATATCCATTAGTCTGTTTCCTTTTGCCAGCATTTCTTCCGTCAGTACGATATCGCGGAGGTCTGTATTGATTTCCTCCGGTATCTCTACTCCGAAATCATTTCCTGGTTTTTTCCAGTGGGGTATCCAGATGGAGTAATTTGGCCATCCATGAAATGGTCGTTCCCTGAACCACTAAAGACAATATGGTAATGAAGAATACGATATTGAAAATCTGAGTAGATCCCGGCACATCAGCCACTACCGGATAAGTGGCGAATATGATAGGTACTGCTCCGCGCAATCCCACCCAGGAAATAAACAGCCGTGAGTTGATGTTCATCTTTTTAAAGGGAAGGAGGCAGAGCAGGACACTGAGCGGGCGGCGAGGACAATCATGAAAATGCCGATCAAGGTTGCCGGTATGGCGATGGACAACATTTCATGGGGATTCACCAGCAATCCCAGGCTCAGGAACATGATAATTTGGAAGAGCCAGGTCATGCCGCTCATAAAAGTAGCGATCTCCTTACGGTTTTACAATGCGTGCGTTACCCACCATCATCCCTGCTATATAGACAGCCAGATAGCCGTTTCCTTTACACAGGTCGGTCATGGTGAATGTGAAGAAAATAAAGCTCAGCAGCAAGATAGGATAGAGTGACTGGTTCTTCAAGTCAATCTTGTTGATGATTGCTACCGCCAGTTTTCCCCAAGCAGGAATCCTGATGTGCCACCCACAGCAAACTGAATCAGGAATTGAAATCAGAATATCGTCTGCCCCCATGCTGCCGACGTGATGAACTGTATCAGGACGATAGTAAGCATATACGCCATAGGGTCATTACTTCCGCTTTCCAGTTCCAGCATCGGTCGGAGGTTATGTTTCAGATTCATGCTTTGCGAGCGCAGGATGTTGAACACGGAAGCAGAGTCCGTAGAGGACATGGTAGCCGCCAGCAGCATGGCCGTCATCAGGGACATGGTAATGCTGACATTCGAGAATCCGGAAATCCAATAAATAAAGAATCCGGTGAAAATAGTAGTAAGCAACACACCGAAGGTGGAAAGCAGTATGCCTTGTGGCAATACAGGCTTGATATCCGAGTATTTGGTATCCATACCCCCTGAGAACAGAATGATGCTAAGGGCCATCATGCCGATGAACTGGGCTTCGCCCGCATCATGGAACTGGAGTCCCAGGCCATCGCTTCCGAACAGCATGCCGACCAATAAAAAAACAAGTAACGTAGGGATTCCGAACCGGTATCCGGTCTTACTCACTACAATACTTACGAACAATAGGATGGAACCTATCAAGAGAATGTTTTCTGCATTAAATATCATACTTCTGTGATCTTGTTTAATTTTTTAATATGATGTGCCAGCATCAGGCAGGCTGTGATAAACGCTAACAGATCGGATACAGGCATACTGAGCCAGATACCGTTCAGTCCCCACCAATGAGGTAGTAACAGCAGGCAGGGTAATAAATACAACAGTTGGCGGGACAAGGAGAGGAAGATAGAAATTTTCGCTTTCCCAATAGATTGGAAGAAACTGGAAATTACAATTTGTATTCCCACGAAAGGAAACATCAGTACTCCGATTTGTAACCCGGTGCGTGCCAATGCTGTAAGTTCTTTATCGTCTGTAAACATATTAACAACCAAATTAGGGAAAAGTTCGCTGAAAGCAAATCCCAACGAAGTGATGCACCCCCCTGCAATCATGCAATATTTCAAAGTCTGCTTCACCCGGCCGAATTTGTGTGCGCCATGATTATAGCCCACAATCGGTTGCATTCCCATAGTCAGCCCCATGATAACCATTACAAACAGCATCAGCAGACGGTTTAATATGCCGTATGCGCCGATAGCCAAATCGCCCCCGTAGAGCAGCAGGCTCTTGTTGAATATAATGACAATGGCCGAAGCGCAGACATTCATCAGGAACGGCGACATACCGATACTGAAGATATTCTCTACGATCCGTTTCCTTAATTTGAATATCCCTTTCTTGAAGCGGATATAACTTTTTTCCTGCATGAAATGGCTCAGCACCCATATCATGCCGGCAAACTGTGAAAGGATGGTTGCCGTGGCTGCTCCGCGGATTCCCCAACCTAGCCAGAAAATAAAGACAGGAGCCAGAATGATGTTGCATCCCACTGTCAGCATGGAGGACAGCATCGCCTTTCGGGGATAACCGGTGGCACGCATGATATTATTCAGTCCGATCATTACATAGGTGACAGGACTTCCTATTAATATAATCTGCATAAAGTCGCGGGCGTATGGCAACGTGTCATGGCTTGCCCCGAAGAAGAACAGAATCCGGTCCAGAAACAGCAGGGTGATGCCTCCGTAGAAAATAGAATTTATCACACAGAGCACCGTTACGTTTCCCAGCACCTTCTCGGCACCGTCCGTATCCTTCTGCCCCAGGCGGATAGAAGAAATGGTAGCGCCACCCACCCCGACCAGTGTACAGAATGCCACCAGCAGATTCATCAGCGGAAAAGAAATAGCCAAGCCCGATATGGCCATGGCGCCGACACCATGGCCGATAAATACACTATCAATAATGTTGTACAGTGATGTCAGTGTCATCCCTATGATGGCAGGGATAGAGTATTCTAAAAGTAGCTTTCCGACCTTTTCTGTACCCAGTATGTGCGGGTTGTTTTCTTTCATTCGCGTTTTTGTTATTTTTAAGCTTTGCAAAGTTAGGAATATGGAGGATTATTCGGACCTTTGTGGCGTTAAATCAAACTAAAAGTAATATGAATTCAACAAAAAGCATAGCAGCTTTATTCGATTTTGACGGAGTGGTAATGGACACTGAGACTCAGTATAGTATATTCTGGAATGAACAAGGACGGAAATACCATCCGGAGCTTCCCGAATTCGGCCGGTTGATAAAAGGACAGACCTTGACACAGATTTATGCCAACTATTTTGCCGGAATGGAAGAGGTGCAGCATGAAATTACAGAAGATTTGAACAAATTTGAAAAAAATATGTTATATAATTATATCCCGGGCGTAGAGGCTTTCCTGAAAGAATTGAGGGAAAACGGGGTAAAGATAGCTATAGTCACAAGTTCAAATGAAATGAAGATGAGCAACGTATATAAAGCACACCCGGAATTGAAGCAAAGTGTGGACCGTATCCTCACTGCTGAAATGTTTACTCATTCCAAGCCTGACCCCGAATGCTTTCTGTTAGGTGCGACAGTTTTTTGACACCGTGCCGGAGAACTGTGTGGTTTTCGAGGACTCGTTTCATGGGCTTGAGGCGGGGAACCGTGCCGGAATGACTGTGATAGGACTGGCTACCACCAATTCTGAAGAGCAAATACGCGACAAGGCAAATGCTGTTATTCAGGACTTTAATGGATTCAGTTTCGAAAAAATGAAGAATATGATGAGGTAATGTCAACTTAAAACATCTACCTTTGCAGCCGCTTTTTTATAAATTAAAGTAAATATGGCAGGATATATTTCGGGCGATACACGCAAAGTACTACCCACGTTTGGTGGAAATGAAGCAGAGAGGCGAGAAAATTTCTATGCTTACCTCCTATGATTACACGACAGCGCAGATTGTAGATGGCGCAGGCATCGATGTTATATTGGTAGGTGACTCCGCTTCGAATGTCATGGCAGGAAATGTGACCACACTTCCTATCACCCTTGATCAGATGATTTATCATGGAAAGTCTGTGGTCCGTGGGGTGAAACGCGCGCTTGTTGTGGTGGATCTGCCTTTTGGCACTTACCAGACTTCCGAATACGAAGCGGTGACCAATGCGATCAAAGTAATGAAGATTACGCACGCTGATGCTTTGAAACTGGAAGGGGGTGTGGAGATCATTGATGCGGTAAAGAAAATCATTGCTGCCGGCATTCCCATCATGGGACATTTGGGGTTAATGCCGCAATCTATCAATAAATATGGAACCTATACTGTACGCGCCAAGGACGAGGAAGAGGCCGAGAAGTTGTTGAGCGATGCACATTTGCTGGAAGAGGCAGGGTGTTTTGCGCTGGTACTTGAGAAAATCCCTGCGTCACTGGCAGAGCGTGTGGCCAGGGAACTGACCATTCCCGTTATCGGTATCGGAGCCGGTGGCGCGGTAGACGGGCAGGTGCTGGTCGTATCGGATATGCTGGGGATGACCAACGGTTTCAGTCCTCGTTTCCTCCGTCGTTATGCCGATCTGCATACAGTTATGACGGGAGCCATACAGCAGTATGTGGATGATGTGTAAAAAACGGGGGAATTTTCCCTAACGAAGACGAACAATATTAAAAGATTTTTGCTGATATGTATGATGACTTCTTCTTTCCGTATGAAAAAGGCAAAACTGTGGACTGGGGAATATGTTTTTGTTATCCCTTTCCAAATTTTTTGCTTTATGCATCACTATACATGATGCTTCCTGTGCTGCCTTTATGGATGGTGCGGCACTGGTATTGCAGTTATGCGGAAGCAGGAGCAGCCATTGCTGTTTTCGGGCTGGCCATGTTCCTTCCGGGAACATTCAACAGCTACCTTATTGATACGTTCAAACGTAAAAGTGTGTGCTTTATAGCGATATTCCTGTTTGTGGCATCCAGTCTGCTATATCCGTACGTTGCGACCGTAGGATTTGTAGCTTTGGTCAGGGCTGTCCAGGGAGGGCTGTTCAGCGTCATTACCATGACTACGGGCAGTACATTGGTGATTGATGTCACTGCTTCCCGCCGCCGCACGGACGCCAATATCGCTTTTGCCTGGGCGGGTCGTTTGGAATGGTGGTGGGTCTTGCCTTGGGGATCTATATTTATCCTTATTGGAATTTTCACCATATCATTTATACCAGTATGGCTCTGGGAGCGTTGGCGCTGGTGCTGATTCCGGCGGTGAAAGTTCCTTTCCGTGCTCCGCTCAGCACTTCATGGTTCTCGCTGGACCGTTTTTTCGCTGCCGCGCACTTTGTGGCCGGGGATGAATATGATGATGGTGGCCATTATCTTTGGGATATTGGTGGCACATATTTACAATGAATTGTTTTTTGGTTTGTATCCTGATAGGCTTTGTCCTGTCTTTGCTGCTTTTGCGTTACGTGCTTTCTCATGCTTCCGGTCGTTCGGAGGTAGAGCTGGGGCAGGCGGCAATGATAGGAGGATTGTTATTGCTCGCTTTTTCCAATAGCTTGATGAACAGTTATATAGCTGGTATTTTGTTGGGGATGGGAACCGGAACCACTGTGTCACGTTTCTTTATAAAAATGATCAGCCTGCCGAGGCATTGCGAGCGGGGAACGGGAAACAATACCTATCAGCTGATGTGGGAGGCAGGAGTACTGATTGGTTTCCTGTTTGAGAATATGTGGACTGAGGGTCATCCCGATACTATTTATTGGATATGTATCGGTATCTGTGTCGTTCTGCTGCTGATGTATGAGTTCTTCACACATCCGTGGTATTACAGAAAGATGGAGGAAAAACAGTGAAATATGGCAACTTACATAAATTAATAATATAAAGAATATGGCAGACGACAAAAAGATTATCTTTTCGATGGTGGGCGTAAGCAAAGCCTTCCAGGCGAACAAACAGGTATTGAAGGACATCTACCTATCCTTTTTTTACGGTGCTAAGATCGGTATCATCGGTCTGAACGGTTCGGGTAAATCAACACTGATGAAAATCATTGCCGGACTGGAGAAAAGTTATCAGGGAGAAGTGGTGTTCTCGCCGGGCTACTCTGTAGGCTATCTGGCACAGGAACCGCATCTGGATGATGAAAAGACAGTGAAAGAGGTGGTGATGGAAGGAGTGCAGAGCATCGTGGACACACTGACGGAATACGAAGAAATAAATAATAAGTTCGGGCTTCCCGAATACTATGAGGATTCTGAAAAGATGGATGCGCTCTTTGCCCGTCAGGCAGAGTTGCAGGACATCATTGACGCTACGGACGCATGGAATTTGGACAGCAAGCTGGAACGCGCCATGGATGCGTTGCGCTGTCCGCCCGAAGACCAGCCGGTGAAAAAGTCTGTCTGGAGGTGAACGCCGTCGTGTAGCTCTCTGTCGTTTGTTGTTGCAGAAACCGGACATCTTGTTGCTGGACGAGCCTACCAACCACTTGGATGCAGAAAGTATCGACTGGCTGGAACAGCACTTGCAGCAGTATGAAGGTACGGTGATTGCTGTAACACACGACCGTTACTTCCTTGACCATGTGGCTGGATGGATTCTGGAGCTGGACCGTGGTGAAGGTATTCCATGGAAGGGTAATTACTCTAGTTGGCTGGAACAGAAGACCAAGCGTATGGAAATGGAAGAAAAGACTGCCAGCAAGCGTCGTAAGACATTGGAGCGTGAGTTGGAATGGGTACGTATGGCTCCTAAGGCACGTCAGGCAAAGGGTAAAGCTCGTTTGAATTCTTACGATAAGTTGTTGAATGAAGATGTGAAGGAAAAGGAAGAAAAACTGGAAATCTTCATTCCGAACGGTCCGCGTTTGGGAAACAAGGTTATCGAGGCGAAGCATGTAGCAAAGGCGTATGGCGACAAGCTGCTGTTCGACGACCTGAACTTTATGTTGCCGCCTAATGGTATTGTGGGAGTCATTGGTCCGAACGGTGCCGGTAAAACTACTTTGTTCCGCCTGATTATGGGACTGGCAAAAAGTTGATAAAGGTGAATTCGAAGTAGGAGAAACCGTAAAAGTAGCTTACGTAGACCAGCAGCATAAGGATATTGACCCGAACAAGACTGTATATCAGGTTATCAGCGGAGGAAATGATTTGATACGTATGGGAAACCGTGATGTGAATGCACGTGCTTACCTGAGCCGTTTCAACTTCTCTGGTTCTGATCAGGCAAAAATTGTGCGGTATGCTTTCGGGTGGTGAACGTAACCGCTTGCATCTGGCCATGGCACTGAAGGAAGAAGGTAACGTGTTGTTGCTCGACGAGCCGACCAACGATATCGACGTAAATACCCTCCGTGCGCTGGAAGAAGGTTTGGAAGACTTTGCCGGATGTGCCGTAGTTATCAGCCACGACCGTTGGTTCCTCGACCGTATTTGTACCCACATTTTGGCTTTTGAGGGAGACAGTCAGGTGTTCTACTTCGAGGGTTCTTACACGGAATACGAAGAAAACAAAATGAAGCGTATGGGCAATGTAGAGCCGAAGCGCGTACGTTATCGCAAGTTGATGGAAGATTGATTTTCCCTTATCAATAAATAAAAAGAGGCCTCTGGCAAGGAAACTTGCTGGGGGCTTTAAGTTTTTCAGATATTTTTGTACATTT
>ENA-OQES01000754-OQES01000754.1-human-gut-metagenome-genome-assembly--contig:-NODE-754-length-12997-cov-3.158819_pt1 | contig 12997 bp, 17 predicted proteins | sample MGYA00242798_ERZ504641 | MGnify/ENA primary metagenome ERZ504641 (study PRJEB26092, sample SAMD00036327) | human gut metagenome | host: Homo sapiens | study: EMG produced TPA metagenomics assembly of... | reverse complement strand
GGCCGGGCGGCACGCCGTTCATGGGTCGGCTCCCGGCCACCCCTCCGGCCTTCGGCCACCTCCCCTCTAGGGGAGGCTTTTCACGGCGTTATCAATCACACGGCATACGCCCTCAAAATGCTGCATCACATCCAGATTGGAAAACCGCAGCACTCTGATTCCGAAGCCCTCCAGATATTCCGTGCGCTGTGCATCGTGCAGCTGTCCCGCCGCTTCATAATGCTGGCTGCCGTCCAGCTCTATCGCCAGACCTGCCGCATCGCAATAAAAGTCCAGAATATAACATCCTACAACCTTCTGCCGTACAAAGCGCGGCGAATATCCGCGCAGAAAAACTCATACCACAGATGGCGTTCCTCCCGCGTCAGCTTTTTCGCAGCGCTCGGGCATTTTCAAGGACATCCTTGTCTCGCGGCAGTCTCATGGTCTTACTCCTGCCGCAGTTTCGGCAGGGCGTTCTCCAACCAGACGCCCAGCCGCTCGTCGGCTCCCTCGGGCGTCTGCCTGATGCACTCGGCTACGAAGGCGGCAGCTGCCTGTACGGCAGCCTGGGGGCACGTTGCCCCGCAAAATGCGCCCGACGAGCACGGCGGCAAAAAAGTATCGCCCGTGCCGTGGAACATCCGCGGCTGCAGCGGCGTTTTTGACGGCATAGCCCTCGCCGCCGCGGGCCGCGCCCACACAGCCTATGTAGCGTCCGCCGCCGATGCCCGTCACGCCGGTCACAACGACCTGCGGCGCTACGCGGGTCAGCCGGGCCGCCTGTGCGGCGGCCTGCTCGGCACTGCCCACACCGGGCAGCGGGTCGCCCAGCAGCAGCGCGGCCTCGGTCACATTGGGGGACGATCAGATCCGCCTTGCTGCACAGACTATACATAGCGGGCACCATGTCGGCCCCCAGGCCGCTGTACAGCCGCCCTCCGTCGCCCAGCACCGGGTCCACGACCTTGAACGCGCGGGGCCACAGCTCAAACGCCTGCTCGACGAGCTTTGCCTGCGCGGCGTCCGCCAGATAGCCCGAGTAGATGCAGTCAAATTTCACGCCCAGCCGATGATAATGTTCCAGTGCCGCGGGGCCGTAGCCGGGGTTGGCCAGCTTAGCCGGGGTGCCTAAGCCCCCCGGTGTGGGTGGACAGCACCGCCGTAGGCAGTGCCACGGTCTGCACGCCCAGCGTCGAGAGCACCGGCACGATGACCGACAGCGCCGCCCGGCCAAAGCCCGGCAGGTCATGGATGGCTAATACGGTTTTCGGCGCGTTGGTCATGCTGCGGCCTCCCTCTTCATTTTTTTGGAGTTCTCATTGATTCTACCATAAACCCACCGCAAAAAAAGGCCGTATTCGGGCGATTGTTCCGTTTTGTTTGGTTTTTGGGCAAAGAGAACAAAAACCGCCCGCGTCTCCGCGAGCGATTCATTCTATTTCATGGTTATCATCCACAAAAAAGGTCCCCTGCTGATTGGTTCAGCAGGGGAGATTCGCAAAGTTGATGCTTTTACAGCACGCGCACACGGATGGCGGGCTCAATCGCACCCAGCTTGACGGCGAGGTCGTCGGTGACATTGCCCGTCACGTCCAGCAGGGTATAGGCGACATCCTTTTTGCCCTTGTTCACCATGTTTTCAATGTTCAGGTGCGCTTCGGTCAAAATGCTCGTGATGGCCGAGATCGCGCCCGGAGCATTCTTGTGGATGATGCAGATGCGGCGGCCTCCCACACGCGGCTGGCTGACATCCGGCAGGTTGACGCTGTGGGATATGTTGCCGTTTTTCAGGTAGTCGCTCAGTTCGGCGGCGGCCATCACGGCGCAGTTCGTCTCGCTTTCCGGCGTGCTGGCACCCAGATGCGGCGTGCAGCAGACGCCCTTGACGCCCAGCAGCTCCTCGGTGGGGAAGTCGCAGAAATACTGCGCGACCTTGCCGCTGTTCAGTGCGTCGAGCAGTGCGGCGTTGTCCACCAGCTCACCGCGGGCAAAGTTCAGCACGCGCACGCCGTCCTTGCACATCGCCAGCGTCTGGGCGTTGATGGTGTGGCGGGTCGTAGGCAGGTAGGGGACATGGATGGTCAGGTAGTCACAGCGGGGCAGCATATCGCCCAGCGTGACACAGTGCTGCACGCTGCGGGACAGGCTCCACGCAGCATCGATGGAAATATACGGGTCATAGCCCAAAACCTCCATGCCCAGCGCGACGGCGGCGTTGGCCACGCGCGCACCGATGGCACCCAACCCGATGACGCCCAGCGTCTTACCGCGCAGCTCGGGACCGACGAAGGCCTTTTTGCCCTTCTCCACGTCCTTGGCAATCGTGTCGCGACCCTTGAGGGTCTGCGCCCAGTTCACGGCGTCCACCAGATTGCGGCTGCCCGCGACCAGCGCACCGACGACGAGCTCGGCCACGGCGTTGGCGTTGGCGCCCGGCGTGTTGAACACGACGATGCCCTTGTTCGTGCAGTCCTCCACGGGAATGTTGTTCGTACCGGCGCCTGCACGGGCAATGGCCAGCAGGCTGTCGGGCAGCGGGGTATCGTGCATATCGGCGCTGCGCACCAGAATGCCCTGCGGTGCAGCGGCCTCGTTGTCGATCTCAAACTGGTTGGCGGGCAGCTTGGCCAGACCCACCGGCGAAATGGCGTTCAATGTTTTGATGGTATACATATATCGTTACTCCCTGTTCCCCTTATTTTGGCGCCGTAGGGGCCGGACACACCCGACCCCTACTGTGCAGCAGCTCAATGCTCCCTGCGGAACTTCTCCATAAAGTCGACCAGCTTGTCGATGCCCTCGGCAGGCATGGCGTTGTAGATGGACGCACGCATACCGCCCACCAGACGGTGCCCCTTCAGGTTGACGAAGCCTGCCTCGGTGGCCGCGGCACAGAACGCCTTGTCGGTGTCGGCGTCGGGGCTGGTGAAGGTCACATTCATCATGCTGCGGTACTTTTTTCTCAACGGGATTCTTGTAGAATTCCTGCCCGTCGAGGTAATCGTACAGCACCTTGGCCTTGGCGGCGTTGCGCTTCTGCATGTTCTCCAGGCCGCCGATCTCGTTCTCAAGGTAGTTCATGACGAGGCCGGTCATGTAGATGCACCAGCACGGCGGGGTGTTGTACATGCTGTCGGCGTTCAGCAGGGTCGTGTAGTTCATCATCGTGGGGATCTTGTCGGGGGTCAGGCCCTTGGCGGCCTTGCCCAGCAGGTCGTCACGCACGATGGCCACAGCCATACCGGCAGGGGCAATGTTCTTCTGCACGCCGAAGTAGATGACGCCGTACTTGCTGACATCCACCGGCTCGGAGCAGATCATCGAGCTCATATCTGCCACCAGCGGGATGCCGTCCACCTGCGGCACATCGACATATTTTGTGCCGAAAATCGTGTTGTTCTGGCAGATGTGGATATAGCTGGCGTTCGGGTCATAGTCGATGGCCGCGACGTCGGGGATGTAGGTAAAGTTCTTGTCCTTGCTGCTGGCGGCAATGCGGGCCGTGCCGAACTTGGCGGCCTCCTCGGCTGCCTTCTTGCTGAAGTTGCCGGTCACAAGATAATCCGCCGTTCCGGTGGTCATAAAGTTCAGCGGCACCATCGCAAACTGCTGGGTCGCGCCGCCCTGGAAAAAGCCCACCTTATAATTGTCGGGAATGTTCAGTACCCGGCGCATGGCGGCCTCGGTGTTGGTGATGATCTCGTCAAACCATTTACTGCGGTGGCTCATCTCCATCACGCTCATGCCGGAGCCGTGGTAGTCCAACAGCTCTGCCTGTGCGGTTTTCAGAACAGCCTCCGGCAGCATCGAAGGGCCGGCGCTGAAATTGTAAACTCTAGCCATCTTTATTTCCTCCTACAGTAAATCAAATGCGACCCGCCGGCGGCGGATCGCATCTGCCGCGCCGTTGCGGTATGCCAATATTATAGGAGCTTTGCCCCCCTGCGGGCAAGCGGACAAAATACCGAAAAAAGCCGAAAATCGGGGATGTGTTTTTGTATTGTGACTAATTGTTTTTGTACCGGAAACGCTTTATAAGACATTTGTAAAAGATATTTGCCGCTATTGTCAAATTCCGGGCACAAAATTTGTGCAATATTTTGTCTTGCATTTATATCTACCACAGTTGTAAAATATATTCAGTTCTTATTACCACATTTGTAAAATATCGAACTTATTTCTTCCTCGCTCTGTAGGGGCCGCACATGTGCGGCCCGCAGCCTTCCCATAGACTACCGTCTGCCTTGCACCTGCGGGCCGGGCATGCCCGGCCCCTACAGGCACTACATATTATAAAAGGAGTTCATCATGGAACAGCTTTCCCGCAGTGAAGAACAGGTCATGGCCGCGCTCTGGGCCTGCAGCCGTGCCGCCACCAGGCGCGAGATCGCGTCACACCTGCCGCCCGAATGCCGCTGGGCAGACTCGACGCTGCTCAATTTCCTGTTGCGGCTCGAGAAGAAAAACTTCGTCCGCACCGAGAAGCAGGGCAATCAAAAATCTGTACACGCCGCTGGTCCGCCGCCTGACCTACTGCGGCGCGGTCAGCCAGGCGCATCTGCAGACGCTCTACGGCGGTGACATCCGCGCCATGGTGTGCGCCCTGGCCGACACAGGCCGCATGACCTATGCCGACACCGAGCGTCTGCTCCGCTGGCTGACCGAGTACCAGGCCGCGAACCCGGAGTATGACTATGAGTAGCTCCAAGCCCGCCCCCTCCTCAGTCGCTTTGCGGACAGCTGCCCCCGCGGGGAAAGCCAAATCAGGCTGCATCTCACACATATCCTGCCAGAACCGCTTGGGCACATGGCTCATCTGGGCCTTTTCGTCGCGGCGCTGCTCGATGGTCAACGCCTTAAAGAACCGTTTCCACATCCGCTGCCAGTCGAGCTCTGTCTCGTCGGTGCCGGGAATATAGCGCTCCATCGCCAGATAGCGCACCTGGCCGTCCCGGTGCAGCAGGGCCGTGCCGTGGGCCGCGTCATAAATCAGGAAGTTCTCATCGGGCAGGCGGCTGCCAAAAATGTCCGCGCAGCAGCGGCAAAATCCGGTGCTTCGGGTGGATGACCGCACCGAGCATCCCGTCCCGCTCCTCAAAGCGGATGAACTCGATCAGCCTGCAGGCCTCGTTGTCGACAGCCCGCTCTAAGGCAAACGCCGCGGCGGCGTCCGGGTCGCCCAGCATCTGCGCGGCGCGCGGCCCCTGCGCAAAGCAGAGCCGCACAAACCGCAGCAGTGTCAGGTCCTTGCCGGGGTCGGTGCAGAGAAAGCCCGTCGTCACGCGGTCCTTCACCTCGCGGCCAAGCCGGTCCAGCCCTGCCGCGACCCGCCGCGCGTGCTGCTCGTCGGTAAAAAATCTGCCGCGTGCCGAAGAAATTCAGCTGTCCCTCCTCGGGCGGGCAGACCTCGGCGGGGATCTCCTTCCGGGCGTAGCTCTCGAACACGCAGCACCAAAAAGCCCGCAAAGCTGCCGTCATAGCAGTAGGTTGTGTCGGTCACATGCGCTTCGTAAGACATTGCAGTGCCTCCTGCCGCACCGTCCGGGCGGCCACGTCCGCCGCCATGCCGCGCGCCTCCAGCCTTTGCACAGCCGGGGCAGCGTCGGGCAGGGCCTTGGGTACAAAATCGTCCAGCGAAAGCTGCTGCATCCCCACGCTGAACGCCTTGGGGTCAAGCAGCGCCCCCGCGATCTCCGCGCGGCTGCCGCGGGCCGCTGCCTTGCCCTTGCAGGTAATGAAATACTGTGCCCGCTTAAGCACGACTCCAATGCGCTTGAGCTCTGCCATGCCGAGGCTTTGCACCCGGCGCGCCTCGACAATGCGCAGCGCACTCTTGGGGCCGATGCCCGGCACCCGCAGCAGCTCGGCACGGCTGGCCGTGTTGACCTCCACCGGGGGAAAAACTCCGGGTGGCGCACGGCCCAGGTGCACTTGGGGTCCAGGTAGGGTCAAAATTCGGCTCGTCCTCTGTCAGCAGCTCCCGGGCCGAAAAATGGTAGTACCGCAGCAGCCAGTCCGCCTGATACAGACGGTGCTCCCGCAGCAGGGGAGGGGCCGTGTGCAGTGCGGGCAGGCGGCGATCCTCCACCACTGGCAGATAGGCCGAGTAAAACACGCGCTTCAGCGAGTATTTCCTGTAGAGTCCCTCGGTCAGGTCCATGATATGACGGTCTGTCTCCGGCGTCGCCCCCGATGATCATTTGGGTGCTCTGCCCAGCCGGCGCAAACGGCTTGGCCCCGCGGTAGAGCACCATCTCCTTTTTGCTCTGCGCACTCTGCACTGCGATCTGCCCCATGGGGCGCAGGATCGCAGTTTTCTTTTTGTCAGGGGCCAGCGTGGTCAGGCTCGTCTCGCTGGGCAGCTCGATATTGACCGACAGGCGGTCTGCCAGCCGCCCTGATCTTTTCGACCAGCATCGGGTCCGCGCCGGGATCGTCTTGGCGTGGATGTAGCCGTTAAAATGGTACTCCTCCCGCAGGATGCGCAGAGCCTCGATCATCAGCTCCATCGTGCGGTCCGGCGTGCCCAGCACAGCGCTGGACAGAAACAGCCCTTCAATATAATTGCGGCGGTAAAAGCCGATGGTCAGCTCCGCCAGCTCACGCGGGGTGAAGGTCGCGCGGGGTCTGTCGTTGGAGCGGCGGTTGACGCAGTAGCTGCAATCGTAGCTGCACACGTTGGAGTAGAGCACCTTCAGGAGGGAGACGCACCGCCCGTCCGCCGTGAAGGCGTGGCAGATGCCCGCCGCCGCACTGCTGCCCAGTGCACCGTGCCGTCCGGGGCGATCCACCCCGCTGGAGGTACAGGCTACATCATATTTGGCGCTGTCCGCCAGGATTTCCAGTTTTTCCGCAAGGTCCATCGCGCCCGCCTCCTGAAAAAATGGGTATAAAAAAGTACAGCCCGCCGCATATCCTTGTTCTGCAAGGTGTGCCGCGGGCAGCATTTTGTAAATTTCTTCTGTTTTAGGGTTGAAAGTCCAAATTATGGGACTTACCGTATGCTATAATTGAACTTGTAAGGCAGCCTTACCACTTGGCCTTGGTCTCCACGACCTTGCCGGCAATATACAGGTGGTCGAGTTCCTCGCCCTTGATGACCAGCTCCTCATAGGCCGGGTTGAAGGGGTGCAGGATGACCGAGTTGCCGCGCTGGATGTACTTTTTCAGCGTGCCCTCGCCGTCTGCCCCGTAGACCAGAACGCCGAGATCACCGTTGTCCAGCGTGTTCTGGCGGTGTACAAGCGCCAGGTCACCGTCAGAGATGCGCGGTTCCATGCTGTCGCCCTTGACGACGAGGAAGAAGTAGTTTTCCGGGTCCTTGACACAGGCATACTCCTTGCCGTAGTCCTCCTCAAACGCGAGGGCCCCGTATCCGGCGCGCACCGTGCCCACGACGGGGATCTGGGACTCCGTATAGCGGCTGAAGGCATTGCGGCCCACAGCGGACGCCGCGCCCGACTCCTTGCGCAGACCCAGCAGAACGTCGGTGGGGGTATCCAGTATCTCCGCCAGACGCGCCACGGTCTGCGGATCCGGGGTGGAACGCCCGGTCTCCCACTTGCCAACAGCCTGTTGCGTTACCCCCAGCATCCTGGACACCTCGGCCTGGCTGTATCGTTTGGCCTTGCGGGCCTCTTTCAAGCGCTCTGCAAACATCGGGAAAACTCCTTTATATAAAGTAGGGTAAAACCACATCTTGTAGACGATCCCATTTCTTTAGCTTCATTATACAACCGTCTGTGGTTTTTGTAAAGAGATTTTTGCAATTATTTTCAAAATAAGTTGTAAAAACATATTGACAACAACCTACAGATGTATTATAGTTAAGACAACAAACGGAACGCTGTTATCCGTTGTTGAATTTGCGGCAGTCGGCCATTGCGGGGCCGGCTCCTTTGGAGGTAACGGTATGAACTGGGAACTCATTAAGCACAAATTTTGCAGGCTCGTGGTAACGGCGTCCCTCCTGCTGGGCGGCGTTATGGTGAGCGCCGCGGCCTCCGGCACCATGCCGCTGTGGGCTGCACTGCTGGGACTTTTTGCTGCGGTTGTCATGCTCAACGCAGCCTGCGGCATCCTGTTGGGCACCCCGGCAGCGGAGCCGCGCAGGGCCGTACCTGCCCGCACCAGCCGCCCCGCCGTACAACTGTGCGTTGTGCGCGGCGGGCACGCTGCCTGAATCTGCCTACCCCTATTTGTTGTGAACCTTATAACTGCGGCAAGCCCCGCGCAGCCCTGGCCGCGCGGGGCTTGCCGTATCCCAAAGCCTATGTTACAATGGGGAAAAAGTAAAGGATGTGACCTGACATGAAGCTGTTGGAAGTCTGCGTTGACAGCCTCGCCTCCGCCCGCGCCGCAAAGCAAGGGGGAGCGGATCGGCTGGAATTTTGCAGCGCACTGGCCGTGGGCGGCCTGACGCCCCTACGCCGACCTGCTGCGGCAGATCAAGGCCGAGCTGGACCTGCCCGTGCGCTGCCTGATGCGCCCGCGGGCGGGGGATTTCCTGTACACCCGCGACGAGCTCGAGCTGCTCTGCCGCCAGATCGAGACGCTGCGCAGTGCCGGGGCGGATGGCTTCGTCATCGGCGCACTGACGCCGGAGGGTGCGCTTGATCTGCCCGCCATGCGCACGCTGCTGGACGCCTGCGGCGGTGCGCCCGTCACGCTGCATCGCTGCATCGACGTTTCCCGCGATCTGTGCGCCACCTACCGCGCTGCGGCGGCACTCGGCATCGACACGGTGCTGACGAGCGGCGGTGCCGGGAGCTGCCGCAAGGGCATTTCCCAGCTGGCCGCGCTGCTGCGCCTGCGGGACGAGCTGGACGGCCCCGAGGTGCTGATCGGTGCCGGTGTGAACGCCGCTGTCATCGACGAGCTGCGCGCGGCCCTGCCCGGGGCGCGAGCGTTCCATGCCAGCTGCAAAACGCTGCTGGAAAGCGGTATGACCTTCCGCCGCGAGGGCGTCCCCATGGGCCTGCCCGGGTTGGACGAATGGCATATCCAGCAGACCGACGCCGACGCCGTGTGCGCTGCCAAGGCCGCCGTAATGCGGTAAGCGCGGGCAGACAGAATATCTGCCCTGCATCTCTGCATAGCAGCAAAACAAAAGTGCCTGCCGTTTTTTGAATCGGCAGGCGCTTTTTCATTTGTCGTCATAGGGGTCATCAAACAGACCAAACATCGATGTTTTTTCCAAATCCGATTCCGGGTAGGCACGCACCGGGCGGATGGGCCGGAATTCGTCGGTTGTCTCCGGCCGTTCTCGCCCGTGGCGGCTGCGGGGGCGGCTTTCTGCGGCCACCGCGGTCTGTAGTTCCTCGTAAGGCAGCTCATCTTCTTCCGGTTCCAGTCCGGGCGTCAGTTCCATCTCCTCCAGCAGGCTCTGGATGGCCGCGCAGTCCTCGGGTACGTCCGTCAGGCTCGCGCCGTAATGGCAAAACAGCACCGTGCCGTCCCGGTCCAGGATCAGCGTCAGCGGCAGCTGCTGCTCGACCCCCTTGACGGGCTGGTAGCCCTGCTTTTTGGCCTCGCGCAGGATGCGCCAGCCCTCGAGCGAGTAGCTCATCAGCGTGCTTTTGCTCGTGGGGATGCTCAAGTGCTCATACAGAACGCCCGCCGCGTCGCACAGCAGGGGATAGGGCAGCGTGTCCGGGCCGATGCTGCGGGCCAGCTTGTCCGCGCGGGAGCGCACGACCAGCGCAAAGCCGCCGTCGTGCAGCGACGTGTATGTATCGGCGTAGCGGCTGGCAAACGTGCGGGTGATGGGATGGCCGAAGTTCGCCATGAACACCAGCACCAGCGGGGCCTGCGCGTCCAGCAGGTCGCGGAAGCGGTTGCCCGCGCTGTAGGGCGTATCATACAAAAAGAAGGGGAGCCTGTCCCCGACGCGGATCCTTTCCGCCATTGAACAAACACCCCTTTCCCCGCAAAGTATAACCCAAAAAAGCCGGACAGGTAAAACCCTTGCCCGGGATGTGTGCTGTAAAAAGCCCCGCACAGCCGTCTGCAACCAATCAAAACCTACCGGTACAGGCAGGTGGGTACCCTACGAGGATGTTCATGCTCCCTCTTCAGCCAAACGGCGGGAGGGCCTGCAATCCGGTCCCCGACCCGGATTCCCAATATTTGATTAGTAGGATTCTATAAGGCCGCAACAAATCGAACCGCGCAGGGTGAAGAAGCCTCGCGGCCTCTTACTGCAATTCAGAATCGTCGATGTCGTACATCGCGCGCAGGCGCTCCTCGAACACCTTGCCGACGGTGATGAGTTCCTCATCGTCGTCCACGATGTCCATATACTCGCCTTCGTCGTCAGTGCCAATGCGCATCAGGATCAGCTCGGCGTCCTCCTGCAGGCTCTCCGGGTCCTCCTGATAGGGGATGACAGCCAGATAGCGGGTGCCGTTGACTTCCGTAGCGTCGATCACCTCAAAGGTGACCTCCTTGCCGTCCTCATCCTCCAGCGTCAGCAGGTCAGGGGCAGCCTCTTCCAGCATTTCCGGGCTCAGTTCGTCAGACATAAGTGACCTCCTGTGGTCGTTCGTATTTGATAGCTATAGTGTACCCTTTTTTTTCCGCAAACGTCAAGGGTGTTCAAGCGGGAAGTTCTGTGGTATAATGAATTTAATTGAATTTTTCACGGAGGACCCGTTATGCGTAAACGATTCTGCCTGCTGCCCGCGCTGGCGCTGGCCCTGCTGTGCGCCTGCAGCAAGGGCGCGGCAAAGACCCCGCCCACCCGGCCTGCGGACTTCACCAGCACCGAGCGGCAGTTCAACACCCCTGCGGACGGCGACACGATTGCGATCTTTGACACCTCCTTAGGCGAGGTGCGCGCCGTGCTCTACCCGGATGCCGCGCCGATGGCCGTCTACAATTTTGTGGGCCTGGCCCGCAGCGGTTATTACGATAATACGACGATCTGGCGCAGCGAGTACGGCTTTGCCGTGCAAGGCGGCGATGCCACCGGCACAGGCACAGGCGGTTCGACGATCTGGAGCAACAACCCGTATCCGCCGGAGGCGAGCGCGGATCTGAAGCATTACGCCGGGGCGCTCTGCGCCGCGTTTGCCGCGGGCGGCGACGTGACCGGCGGCAACAGTCAGTTTTACTTTGTGACGGCCCTGCCGGACAGCGTGAGCAGCAGTGACCGGCAGGCCGAGCTGACCGCCAACGGCTACACCGACGCGCAGATCGCGGCCTACGCCGCTGTGGGCGGGCTGCCGTATCTTGACAACACCGACACAGTGTTCGGGCAGGTCTATCAGGGCATGGACGTTGTGGACACCATGGCCTGCGTGGACACGGTGAAGGACGATGACGGCAACGACACCTACCGCCCCACCGAGGAGGCCGCCATCACGATCAACAGCGTGACGATCACGACCTACAGCAGTGCCGAGGACAACGGCCTGGACACTGTGGGCTGATATAAGACAGTATATGCAGACCCGCCCCCGCAAATTTTTGGCCGATATGCCAAAGTTTGCGGGGGCGGGTTGTGTATTATGCTATTTGCAAAGGCTTCCCCTCGGGGGAAGCTGTCACCGAAGGTGACTGATGAGGGCAGAGTTTCCTGGAGCCACCCGCTGACGGGCTGCCGCGGCAGGTTCGCCCCTCATCCAGCCTCGGGCGGGCCTCGGCCACCTTCCCCCAAGGGGGAAGGCTTTTGGGGGTCACTTCTTCGTATTCCCGCCCATACGTCTGTCGCGGCGGGCATACTCGGCCAGTGCCTTATCAAAGCACTCCTTGGTAAAATCGGGGAAAAGGGTATCGGTGAAGTAGAACTCCGCGTAGGCGCACTGCCACAGCAGGAAGTTGGAGAGCCGCTCCTCGCCGCTGGTGCGGATCATCAGGTCCACGGGCGGCAGGTCGCGGTAGAGGTGCTTCTCAATGACCTTCTCGTCGATGGCCTCTGGCTCGAGCGTACCGGCCTTGACCTCGGCGGCAATGGCGCGGGTCGCGTCGGTCAGCTCTGCGTGGCTGCCGTAGTTCAGGCAGAAGTTGACAATGCCCTTTTCGTTGTCCTTTGTCAGGTCCATCATGTAGTCCATGGCGTCCAGCACGCGCTGCTGCAGACCCTCGCGGCGGCCACTGAACAGGACCTTGCAGCCGCGCTCGTTCATCTCGTCGGCAATCGTGCGGAAGTTGTTGGCAAAGAGGTCCATCAGGTAGCCGACCTCCTTGGCGTCGCGGCTGAAATTCTCGGTGGAGAAAACATAGAGCGACAGCACAAAGACGCCGCGGTCACTGACGGCATAGCGGGTGATCTCACGCAGGCGGTCAAAGCCGGCCTTGTGGCCCACGCTGACGGGCAGCATGCGCTGCTTGGCCCAGCGGCGGTTGCCGTCCACGATGATGGCGACATGGGTAGGGAAGCGGGGTTCATTTGCGTTCGGCATGTTCGTACTCCTTTTTATGCTTCGGGGCGGACCAGCTCGGGCGGCTCCTCGTCCGGGTGGTGGGCGCGCCAGTTCAGAAAGCTCTCCAGAATGACGGCAGCGGACACCGAGTCCAGCCGCTCCTTGCGCTTGGCACCAAACGTATCGTTGTCGGCCAGGATAGCGGCGGCGGACACGGTGGTGCGGCGCTCATCCCACAGCACAACGGGCACACCCGCGGTGTTGGCCAGGCGCTGGGCAAAGCGGCGGCTCTTGTTGGCACGGCTGCCCTCGGTGCCGTCCATGTTTTTGGGCAAACCGCAGACGAGGCCCTCGGCTCCGCGGGCAGCAAAGACCTCGGTCACGGCGGCGGCGACCTTGTTCATGCTTTTTTCTTCGATCTGCGGCGTGATGGGGGAGGTAATGGTCTCCCCGGCGTCGCACCCGGCAAGCCCGGTGCGGGAATCGCCATAGTCAACGGCAAGCCATTTCATGGGCAGGCTCCTTTACTTTGTTATATACAGGTATTATAGCATAAAAAACCCGCCCTGAACAGCAGGGCGGGAGATTTTGTTTGCCTTGTTGCTTTGCCTTCCCCCGAGGGGGGGAAGTCCTTGGGGGTACTGTAACCC
>ENA-OQES01000753-OQES01000753.1-human-gut-metagenome-genome-assembly--contig:-NODE-753-length-12999-cov-4.578387_pt1 | contig 12999 bp, 13 predicted proteins | sample MGYA00242798_ERZ504641 | MGnify/ENA primary metagenome ERZ504641 (study PRJEB26092, sample SAMD00036327) | human gut metagenome | host: Homo sapiens | study: EMG produced TPA metagenomics assembly of... | reverse complement strand
TATGTGATTATAATGTTAAAAATGAGTAGATATTGACTATTTTTTACAACATACTGAATTAACAACTTCTTACAAATACTTTTTAACATTTACATCATAATATGCTGAGGTACTATATTATGGCTGATTTAGGGAAAACATTAAATGAATTATTTGAGCTGAATGAAGATGAGAAATTTTATAAAGATTATTTTGAAGTTTCTGCTTCTTCCGGTCAGTTGAAGAAATTTCTGGATAAGGTAGATCTGGATGATGCCATCCGCCGCCATCTGATTATCCCGGAACTGCTGCCGGATATCATTTCTTATGAAATGAATGATGATGAATACTTTAAAGACAATGACCGGAATGTATTCATCAGCAAACATAATCGGTACACGCCTCCGTTTTTACACAAGCACGACTTTTTTGAGATTATCTTTGTATTTACCGGACATTGCTCGCAGACTATCTCCACGACCAGAAAAGATTTTACCGAAGGGGATCTGATCTTTATTGCCCCAGGTGTGTATCATACGATGGAAGTCTTTGACGATAATTCCATCGTATTCAACATCCTTCTGCGAAAATCCACATTTTCACAGATGTTTATTCCGCTGATGAAGGGGAACAATCTGTTAAATGAATTCTTCTCGGAAGGATTGTATCATTCCCAGCAGATCGACTACGTTATCTTCCACTCCGGCGGTGAGCATCTGATCGATTCGCAGAAAGAGATGCTAAATGTATACCATGAGCACCTCTTTCACGATGCATTTTCCGATCAGGTTCTGGTCGGCATGCTTACTCAGCTCAGCGCAAAGATGATGCGCCATTACCGGAATACGGTAGAATCTTCTTACCGTGACAAGAATGAACACCAACCGGAAAATTTTAAGGTTATGCACTATATGCAGAGTCATCTGGAAGATGTCACTCTGCAGGACATCGCGGATCATTTCGGCTTCTCACTATCGTATTGTTCCAGACTGATCAAGTCCACGACTGGACAGTCTTTTAATAACTGGAGGCGGCTTCTCCGGATACAGAAAGCAGAACGGCTTCTGGTGAATACGCAGAAGTCCGTTGCGGATATCAGTGAGATTCTTGGATATGAGAATCCAGAGACATTTATCCGGGCGTTCAAGAAAGAGCTGCATATTACTCCGGCAAAATACCGGAGCCGGGAGATTACTCCAAAGACAAATTCATAAAAAATATCCGGCAGAAAATATTATCATTTCTGCCGGATGTTCCTAATACTCTGACATACTTCTCTCCACCTGCACTGCTGCGATCGCACCATCTGCTACTGCAGTCACTACCTGGCGCAGACTCTTGACTCTTACATCTCCAACAGCATAGACACCTGGTACGTTGGTATGCATGTCCTCATCCGTCTTAATGTATCCCTTGTCATCCGTCTCTACTTTATCTGCAAACACGCCGGTATTCGGGATCATACCGATGAATCCAAACAGTCCGAACAGTCCGTCTTTCGGATCAGCTTCTATCTTCGTAAACTCCCCGGTCTTTATATTCTTCACGGTCATCGTCTGGAGCAGTCCGTCGCCGCTCACTTCTTCCACTACCGAATCCCACAGGAATGCAATCTTCGGATTGGCAAATGCTTTTTTCCTGAATAGACTTCGCCGCACGCAGCTCGTCCCTTCTGTGAATGATCGTAACTTTTCTGGCGAATTTTGTAAGGTACAGCGCTTCTTCCACCGCTGCATCCCCGCCGCCCGCTACATAGACTTCCAGGTCGGTAAAGAAGTTCGCATCACAGGTCGCACAGTAAGAGATTCCGCGTCCCTTGTACTCCTGCTCACCTTTGCATCCGATCGGTCTTGCGTATGCACCGGTTGCGATGATGATATTTTTCCGCCTGATACGTATCTTTTTCGCCTGTCAGGACTTTGATATCTCCGCTCAGTTCTGCATTTGTGATCGTATCACGGACATGTTCTGCGCCGAACTGTTCTGTCTGTTCGTACATTCTGCGTACAAGAGAAACTCCCGTCTCTCCTTCTACGATCTGTCCCGGATAGTTTTTCTATTTCGTCTGTGTTGATAATCTGGCCGCCGGCCTGTCCTTTTTCGATGATCAGGGTATCCAGTCTGCTTCTGCCTGCATATAATCCTGCGCTTAATCCCGCCGGACCGGCGCCAAGGATGATTACGTCATATATGTGATCCATGTGTGTCCTCTCTTTCTTTTCGTATGTATTTTTTAAAAATTATTGATCGTATGATTCTATCTTATTTTACATGATTTTAGCTGTTGGCATACCAACAAATTACAATTAAAATTCCCTTTTTATTTTTATATTACTTGCTAAAGATATATTTCTATGATATTATAATTATACAAAAAACAACCGCTCAAAGTGGTTGGCCATATTGAGTAATAGAAATCCACCCAGTCCTGCCAAGACTTTTTAGAGGGTGGGTTTTCTATTTCCTACTGACATATCAAATATATAAAAGTCAAAATTTTTATTGTTCATTTACACCACCTCCTATCTATGTATCTTAGGAGGCCTTCCACCCATATTGCGGTTGTTTGTAGTAGTATATCATATACGTTTTATTTATTCAATCATTAAATAAACTTCATTATACCTTCCATAATTTGCTCTTTCGTCAGATGATTCTCTTTCAGAACTTCTGCCACATCATAACGATCGAGGAACTCTTTCTTCAGTCCGAAGTTCAGAACCTTCATGTCCGAATCTCCGTAGAATCTTGCGATCTTCTCACCGAATCCGCCTATCCAGAATACCATCTTCCAGAGTAATCACAACATCATGGTCTTTCTTAAGCTCTTCCAGAAGTTCTGCATCAATACCTGTAATATAATATGGATTGATCACAGTTGCATCTGTTCCGGTTACTTTCTTAAGCTCTTCGGCAACTTCTTTACCAAGTCCGTAGAATGTTCCAAGTCCAATCACTGCAACCTTAGAACCTTTCTGAGTTACTTCGTATTTATTCAGATCACCGAAGTCTTTTGTAATCTCTTTTCCGTCAGAGATCACACTGCCGCCCGGAAGTCTGATTCCTACCGGATACTCATTCTGCTCGATACTCCAGTCAAGCATTGCCAGATATTCTTCCTTCGTTGTCGGAGCAAGATATACCAAATTCGGAATATTTGCCATCATCGAAATGTCATATAGTCCGAGATGTGTCACATCATTCATTCCGTATACCGAACCACAGAATGTTACAATAGTTGCCGGGCTGTTATTAATGCAGAGATCCTGTGCGATCTGGTCATAAGTTCTCTGTACAAATGTACTGTATACTCCATAAACCGGTTTTCCGCCATTTGCGGCAATTCCGGAAGCAAGTGCTACGGCTGTCTCTTCTGCGATACCGACATCTACGAACTGTTTTCCTGCTTCTTTTCTCTTATCTTCTGTGAATCCCATAACGGTCGGGGTTCCGGATGTGATCGCTACCACTGCCGGATCTTTTTTCATCTTATCCAAAAGATAATTCATGGAAATATCCGAATAGTCTTCTTCTGTCATCTCGTATAACGGTTCACCTGTCTCGATATGAAATGGTCCGTTGTAATGCCATACTTCTTTGTTCTGCTCTGCCGGTGCATAACCTTTTCCCTTTAAGGTATTGATATGGACAACAACTGGTTTCTTGCTGTCTTTGACACTCTGGAATGCTTCGATCAGCTCTCCGACGTCATTTCCGTGATCCACGTAAATGTAATCTAATCCCATAGCTTTGAACAGGTTGCATTCTGCCTGTCCGTTTGTCTCACGGAGTAATTTTAAGTTGCCATATAATCCGCCGTGGTTTTCTGCGATGGACATATCATTGTCATTTACAATGATGATCAGATTTCCGTCTAATTCTACTGCATAGTCCAGTCCTTCCAGTGCTTCACCGCCGCTTAAGGAACCGTCACCGATCACTGCGATCACATTTTCTTCTTCCCCTTTCAGGTCTCTTGCTTTTGCAAGTCCACACGCAAGGCTGACGGATGTAGATGTATGACCTACAGTGAAATGATCGTGTACACTTTCATTTGGATTGCTGTAGCCAGACACATCATCGTAATGTTCTTCATAGAGATATGCATCCTTTCTTCCTGTCAGCATCTTGTGCGGATAGGTCTGATGTGATACGTCATATACAATCTTGTCTTTTGGTGACTCGAATACATAATGCAGTGCGATCGTTGCCTCTACCATACCGAAGTTTGGTCCGAAGTGTCCGCCGTGGATACTGGCTCTCTTTAACAGTGCTTCTCTCATCTCACCTGCCATTACGGTCATCTCGTCTACGGTTAATTTCTTTACATCTTCTGGTCCGTTAATCTTTTCTATATACATGAACTATTCTCCTCCCAGTTTAATACTCCTGTCTTTACTGCTTCTTCGTATTTGGAAATTTTGTGATTCAACCGGTTGATCGCTGACTCTATCTGCGCTTTCTGCTCTTCTAACTTCTCTCTTTCTTCCGAAAGAAGCTGAAGTCTTGCTTCAAATGTCTCGTCGCCCTCCTGATATAATTTTACATACTCGATCAGTGCCTCCACGGGAAGTCCTGCTTTTCTCATACAGATCACAAGCTCCACCCATCCAAGGTCTGATTCCTGATAGTCTCTGATTCCGCCTGCCGTACGTGTTACTTCCGGTATCATGCCGATGCGTTCATAATAACGCAGGGTATCAGCGGAAATGTCATATGTTTCACTTACTTCTTTTATCGTCAATCCAGACACCACCTTTCCGTTCATTACTATAGCACTTGGAGTTCGCTCCAAGTCAAGATTTTTTCCAAAAATGTAAGAGTAAATTCCGGATTATACAATTCATCCTGTATTTTCTGATATCTGCAGAAGCTGCATAGCAATAACAAAAGCCGTCAGGGAATATAATTCTAATTCATACATTAACATTCCCTGACGGCTTTTCTATTTCTATTATTTCTTTTAAATTCTCTTCAAATCAGCTTCCGTCAACCTTACTTCTGGCTTCTCAGTCTCCCAACAAACCGACTGAGTCTTCCGATCGCTTCTTTCAGATCTTCCAGTGAGTACGCATACGATACACGCAGGAAACCTTCCCCGCTCTCACCAAACGCACTTCCCGGTACGACCGCAACCTTTTCCTCTTCCAGGAACCGCATTGCGAATTCTTCAGAAGTCATACCAAATTCTTTGATACTTGGGAAGATATAGAATGCACCAAACGGCTCGAAGCATTCTAACTTCATCTTTGCAAATTCATTGACCAGATATCTTCGTCTCTGGTTGTATGCATTTCTCATCTGCTGTACTTCATCTTCGCAGTGGCGTAAGCCCTCGATGGCTGCATACTGGCTGTTGGTCGGCGCACACATGATTGCAAACTGATGGATCTTCAGCATCTGTTCTATGATCACAGATGGTCCGCAGATATAGCCAAGTCTCCATCCTGTCATGGCAAATCCTTTGGAGAATCCGTTGATCACCAGTGTTCTTTCCTTCATTCCCGGAAGGGATGAAATGGACACATGCTCTGTCTTATATGTAAGTTCGGAGTAAATCTCATCCGAAAGTACATACAGATCATGTCTCTTCACAACTTCGGCGATCGGCTCCAGATCTTCTTTTGTCATGATCGATCCGGTCGGGTTATTTGGGAACGGCATTACCAGCATCTTTGTCTTCGGTGTGATCGCTGCTTCCAGTTCTTCTGCCGTCAGCTTGAATTCATTTTTCTGCTGAAGCGGAATCACAACCGGGTTACCGTCTGCCAGAATCGTACAAGGCACATAAGACACATAACTTGGCTGCGGGATCAGGACTTCATCTCCCGGATCCAGCATTGCACGCAGTGCCACATCGATTCCTTCACTTCCTCCGACCGTCACCATGATCTCATGATCCGGGTCATATTCTACATGGATCTTACGTTCCAGATATTTACTGATCTCAATCTTCAGATCCTTAAGACCTGCATTCGATGTATAGAAAGTCTTGCCCTGTTCCAGGGTGTAGATACCTTCCTCTCTGATTCTCCATGGTGTGTCAAAATCAGGTTCTCCTACACCAAGGGATATTGCATCCGGCATCTCACTTACCAGGTCAAAGAATTTACGGATTCCAGATGGTTCGATGCCTGTGATTTTCTTAGATAATGGATTTCTCATCATGGTGTTATAAGCATCCTTTCTGGTTTTTTCTGCCCGAACATGATTGTTCCGTGGTCTTTATATTTCTTTAATACGAACTGTGTACTGGTTCCTGTGACATCTTCGATCGGTGATAATTTACTTGATACGAACTTTGACACTTCCTGTAATGTCTTGCCTTCAATCAGCACCATCATGTCAAAATCACCAGAGATCAGATATACAGCCGATACTTCCGGATAATTACAGATCCGTTCTGCGGTCTTGTCAAATCCTGTGTCACGCTGTGGTGTTACTTTTACTTCGATCAGTGCATTGACGTACTCGGTTCCTGTCTTATCCCAGTCGATCAGTGTATGATACCCACAGATGATCTTTGCTCTTTCCATGGCTGAAATCTCATTTGCTACGGTTACTTCATCGGTTCCAAGAAGAACTGCCAGTTCTCCGAGGTCTACCCTGCTATGCTTCTCCAGATACAGGAGTATCTGCTTTCTTAATTCTTCCATCATTCATACCTCCGCTGTAAAGCTTCAAGATCTCATCCGGAGCCGGACGGTCGATATAACGCATCTCTTCTCCATTTCTTAAGATCTTATCGTTATTGTCTGTTGTATGTCCGATTACTGCTGCTGTAATCCCCTGATTGTTCAGCGCATCTGCCAGTACTTCCCCATTGTCAGTCACAGCCAGAAAACTTCCTGTGGATATCATCTGATACGGATTCAGTCGAAAATGTTCGCATACCTCGATCGTTTCCTGTAAAATGCTGATCTTCTTCATATCAAGATCCAGTCCCTGATTAAGTTCCAGTGCAAGATTCCACAGTGCTGCCAAGATTCCGCCATCTGCGACCTGACGTACGACAAATGCGCCCCCGGCTTTTGCGGCTTCGATTTCTTTTGGAGCAAATATCTGCTGTCCGTATGACTTTATCTGCTTCATGAAAACCGGCGCAAAACGAGTCTTAAGTTCCTGTTCTTTTTCTTCTGTGATCCTGAGCATGCCATCCATTCCCGCATGACCCACGAACACGATGTCCCTGCAGGCTCGTGCGGTTTCCCGGTTCCAGGCTTCTTCCTTCGGTGCCTTTGCAATTCCCGTAACAGTCACTGCGATCACCTGAACTGCCGGATTGGCGGATGCCTGTACCGCAACAAGGTTTATGTTATATTTTTTACATGCTTTTTTCAGAAGTTTTTCGATCTTGTGGATTCTGGATTTGAACACATATTCCGGATAGGCAATCTGTACACTGACGCTTGCAGATGTTTCGTGCGTATCCTGCATATCCTCGTTCTTTATATCTGTGTCTGTTTCCTCGTCTTCTGTTATATCCGGGCAGACAGAAAACACTGTACCCTGCGCTGCCAGTGCATTTGCAGTCTGTGCAAGTGCGTGTACACCGATCTGCGGTGATAATCCGTAGACGGTAACTGTTTCACTTATAAGCTGTTCTGTCTGTGTCTCTAACTTCATGCTTGTTACGTTCCCCTTTTATCTTTTATCTTTTATTCTCTTCATTCCCAGCATTCCGTACATTCTTACTATGTCTGCACGATGGCAGCACACTTTTCTTTATATAAGATGCTTATACAAGATACGGAATGATCATCGTTGCCACCATGGCAATGATAACAATAAGTACAACAATTGATACAATTCTTCTTGTTCTTTTATTGTTAAAATTCATTCTTCTACCTTCTTTAATTCTATTCCCGTTACCGATTATCAGTTTTTCACGTAAACAGTAACGTATTTCTCTACATTTTATACTCTTTACAATATTTTTGCAAGAAACAATCCTCACATTTCGGACTCCTTGCACTGCAGATCGTACGTCCGAATGTAATGATATGAATATTCCAGAGAATCCAGTGATCCTCCGGCAGTTCCTTCATCAAATCCTGTTCGATCTTGTCCGGATCCTGATTCTTCGTAAGTCCGAGCCGATTGGATATGCGCTTTACATGTGTATCCACGACCACACTCGGCACGTGATAGATATTTCCGCGGATCACATTGGCTGTCTTTCTGCCTACTCCCGCCAGACTTAAAAGGTCTTCAAGTTCTGATGGGACTTCTCCGTTATATTTATCCCGGATGTCTTTCATACAGGCTATGATATTCTTCGCTTTATTATGATAGAATCCCGTTGGTTTGATATCCTGTTCTAATTCTTTCAGGTCTGCGTCCGCAAATGCTTCAACAGACGGGTACTTCCGGAACAGATCTTTTGTTACAATATTAACTCTTGCATCGGTACACTGCGCACTTAACATCGTAGCGATCAGAAGCTGCCACGGAGTTTCATAATTCAGATAACAGATAAATTCTGTTCCGTATTTTTCATCCAGAAGTTCCAGAATCTCTCCCGTTCTTTTTTGCATAATTCTATTTCCTTTTATATTGATACTTATTTTATTCTCACTTTATCAATTTCCACTTTACAGACCCTGGCTTCCTGATTCAGCGGTTTCTGTTCTGATAATCGAACAGGATATAGGTATCTGCCAGTTTAAAATATTCTAAATGCGTCATTTTACGCATCTGATTTCTGTCGTATTTTCCATAATCCGGAAGGTACATATGTGTCTCTTCTTCTTTTTCATAAAAATGCTCTCGCCACATTCTTTTCCACCAGATAATCCCCGGCGAATTCCGGACGGCTCTTCGCATTTTCACGAAGATAATAATCATATGTGAGCACTTCCCGGAACAGATCTTCTTTTTCTTTATGATGAAGCCGTATATAATTCAGCAGTATCTCATATCTGGCACTCCGCTTGTGTTGAACGGCGTTATAACCATTGTCTTCGTAATAAGATGCAAGCCGGTCATACATGTTGAATGCAGAATCGTATTCCTTTTCCAGTTCTTCCATCGTATTCGTAAACTGACGGCTGTTATAGTAGACCTCCACCATCTCCTCAATCCCTTTCAGGCGCAGCACATCTTCATAGGAAATCCATTTTGTATACAGTACTTCATACGGTGGGTGCGCTTTATGGACAATGCCGTACTCTTCCTGATGCTCCTGCATAAAGGATCCCTTAAGCACTTTCAGGAATCCCAGCTGGAGCTGCTCCGGTTTTAATGCATAGACATCATCAAAGGAATGTGCGAAGCTTTCCACATCTTCGTACGGAAGGCCGGCGATCAGATCCAGATGTTCGTGCACATTTCCCTTATCCTGAATTCTTCTCACGATTTTAGATACTTTTTCAAAGTCCATAACTCTGTGGATCTCTTTGATCGTCTTCGGATTTGTTGACTGTACACCGATCTCAAGCTGTACCAGTCCCGGGCGCATCTGTTCCAGAAGTTCCATTTCTTCTTCATTCAGAATATCCGCGGCAATCTCAAAGTGGAAGTTCGTAATGCCATTATCATGCTCCATGATATATTTCCAGATAGCAATGCTGTGGTCGTGTTTGCAGTTGAATGTACGGTCAACAAATTTCACCTGCGGTACTTTGTGGTCAAGGAAAAACTGCAGCTCCTTCTTCACCAGTTCTATATCCCTGAAACGCAGACGCTTGTCCACCGATGACAGACAATAGCTACAGGAGAACGGGCATCCTCTGCTTGTCTCGTAGTAAATGATCTTGTGTTCAAAATCTTCCATATGATCGTAGACAAATGGGACTTCGCTCAGATCCATGATCGGACGCCACGGATTGTCGATAATTTTCTCTTTTTCTTCCCGGAAAGTGATTCCGTCCACACCCTTTAACTGGTTATCCACACTCTCCGATTTCTTCCAGGAATTATCCACATTTTTAATCCTGATATCCACATACATTTTCTCTTTTTTCCGAATTCATTTCGGTATATCCGGCAGATTTCTTTGAAAGTTTTCTCTCCTTCGCCTTTCATCACTCCTTTGACACATGGAAGCCGTCTTAATACTTCTTTTGCATCATAGGAAACCTCCGGCCCGCCAAGCCAGATTGGCATATCCGGACGCAGCTTTCCGATTTCCAGCACAATTTCTTCTATATAGTCCAAATTCCAGATATAGCAGGAAAGGCAGAGAATATCCGGTTGTCTCTTATAGATGTCCATCAGGATATCGTCCTTTTGCTGGTTGATCGTATATTCTCCGATCTCCACCGCCGGATCCTCGGCATAGGCTTTCAGGCTGTAGACCGCCAGATTGGAATGTATATATTTTGCATTGACTGCTGCCAGTAATATCTTCATTATTCTTTCCTCCAGATCAGAATTTTTCCCTTCAGGCATACACCCGATCAGATAAATTCTCATATATCTAGGTATTATAAATTGGTATCGCCTTTTTACAACATTTCCATTGACTTTTTGCCCGGAACACGTTAAAATGTTGAGCTGTGCAGCCGGGGTGTTAGCGGTACCTTGCACCTGCAATCCGCTATAGCAGGGGTGATATTGCGCAGAGGGCTTGTTTTTGCAGAGCTGCCCTTGGAAAGTGACGTTGATGTTTGGGTCTTACGCGACGGGACTCCATGAACCGTGTCAGGTCAGGAATGAAGCAGCACTAAGTGGAACCTCTCGGGTGCCGTAAGGGTGCCTGGGCTGAGTTAACTACCAAGGTAACGTCTGTGAAGGCTCGTTCGAAGCGCAATGCACATAAATAATAATATAGTATTCATCTTATCCACTGTGATTTTTACGCATGTGGGTATTTTTTCATATACAGAACCTGCCATGGCCGGTTTTCTATAAAAAGTAGAGACAGAAGAATTTTCCAAAATTCCTCTGTCTCCGTTTTTTATACTATGCCAAATATTAACGCCAGCAATATTACAATTGCATTTGTTACTGTCTGTACTGGAACTGCCTTCTTACAGAAGTGCTGTACATCTGTCTCTGTCAATGCACATCCAAGATAAGTTGATGAGTTTGTCGGTGTTGAACTCGTTGCCAGTGACAGGTTACATACGAACGGTGCAATGATCGTCACTGCCGGAATTCCAAATCCTGCCCCGATAGAGATGAACACCGGATACATTGCATTGAAGATCTGGAATGGAATAAAGTAAATGATAATCACACATAACAGCAGTAAGATGATATGTATATATTCCAGCATGAACTTCGGACAGATCTTAATCAGTCCGTCTGAGATAGCTCCTACCATTCCCGTATTATTGAATACTGCCTGATATACAGAGATTGCAAGCAGCATTACGATAATGTTCAGATACATCGGTCCGACTTTACCAAATATCTCACCAAAATTCTTTGGATAGTTGATCATTGCCGTTACGACCGTTGCTACCATAAATACCAGATATGGAGGCAGACTGAATACACCAAGACCGACCATGAATACAATGAATAAGATAAAATTAATCCAGAAAAGCTTTGGCCGTCTGTATGGATTCTCTTCTACTTCTTTTGTCTCCTCTTCTACATTTTCTACAACTACGCCAAATGTTCCCACACGTTTCTTATGCTTGATCCCAAAGTATACCCACTGCAGAACGATGGCCGGGATAAAACATAATGCCCATGGAACCGATGCCTTTGACAGTTCATTGGCAGATAATCCTGCAGAAGATGACGTATATGCCATTCCAATCCCCCACGGAATGAAGCACATCGCAGACATTGCAGTCTGTGCTATGATAAATGCTGCCTCACGGTCAAAATCATATTTCTTATAAAGTGGTACCAGGATCGGGAATGTGATCAGGTACGCCGGTGTAAAGTTTCCTGTCAGAATTGCAAATGCTGCAATTACGGATGTCAGGATCATAATTACGATGACATTCATCTTATCGCCAAGCTTGTTCGTCACTGCTGATACGATAGTATCAAATACTCCTGCTTCTGTAAGCATCTGAAAATACAGAAATGCAAACAATAACATGAATCCCGCAGATTTCATGATCGAACTGAACTGCTCCAGTACAAAGTCACTTGTCTCCTGTAAGCTAAAGCCCAAAAGTAACGAACAAATGATCGGTACAATAAATAATACAAAGTTAAATGGTACTTTCTTCGTGACAACCGTTGCCACAACGATCAATACCAGAATAATGGCCATTACAGTAGCATTCATAGTCTGCACCTCCTTAATTCATGTGTGCTTTCAGGAATTTTTCCACAATATCCATATTCTTCTCTGTCCAGAATGCCGGATCTCCGTGTTTTGCATTCTCTACCAGATAGAATTCTACTTCTTTGTCTTCTTCTCTTAATTTCTTATACAGGCGGATACTCTGCTCCGGTGCTACCAGATCATCGGCAAGTCCGTGCATCATCAGGACCGGTGGTATCTCTGTCTCCTTTTTTTACATAATTCATACAGGTAACTGCATTGGAAAGTTCCGGATATTCATATACATTCTTCTTACCGATCAGCATTCCTTCCGGACTGTCCGGTTCTCCCTGGTTCAATGTAGTTGGGAAATCTTCTTTTATCTGTACGCATGTAACTCCGTAGAAATCTACGATTGCATTTACCTTGCAGGAATATTCTCCATATACATCTGTGTCCATCAGCTCCTGATCTGCCGTAACCCCCGCAATAAACGCTGTATTGCCGCCGCTTGAATCTCCCATTATAAAGACCTTGGGACGGATCAATACGATATTCCTCTGCATTGTTTTCTTAAGAAAACGTACACCTGTCTTTGCATCTTCTACAGGAGCAGGAAATGTAGCAAGATCGCTTTCTCTGTATTGAAGAATCGCTGTCACAAATCCACGTCTTGCAAGATCTGCCATTGCTCCAAGCCGTTTATAGTTGTCCTGTTTTCTCCATGCCGATCCCTGAACATACAAAATTGCCGGATATATCTTTGGTGCTTTGGCATTCGTCTCTGGTACGATCATCTGGAGCGTACGCTCAATCCCGTCTCTGTTTACATAGCATACATCATG
>ENA-OQES01000752-OQES01000752.1-human-gut-metagenome-genome-assembly--contig:-NODE-752-length-13015-cov-3.504035_pt1 | contig 13015 bp, 11 predicted proteins | sample MGYA00242798_ERZ504641 | MGnify/ENA primary metagenome ERZ504641 (study PRJEB26092, sample SAMD00036327) | human gut metagenome | host: Homo sapiens | study: EMG produced TPA metagenomics assembly of... | reverse complement strand
CTCCGCTTCCGGGTGCGGGTGCGGGCTGAGAGGGTGGTGCAGGTCGGCAAGGAAGGCCCGATGCGGGAGGCCGGGCTTTGGGCCACCTGCTCCACAGTGCCCTGTGTCATGGATGGTGCCGGCCCGTTTTTGCCACCGGCACCGGGGGCCCATCTCAATGAGCCAGTCGGCATCCCGCAGGATCTCGGTGTCGTGATCCACCAGCACGATGGAGTTGCCGTCCGCGATCAGGTCGTGCATCACGCCCCGCAGGGCCCCTCGATGTTGGAGGGGGTGCAGACCGATGGAGGGCTCGTCCAGCACATAGAGCACGCCGGTGGTGCGGTTGCGCACCGAGCGGGCCAGCTGCACCCGCTGGCGCTCCCCTGTGGAAAGGGTGGCGGCCTCCCGGTCAAGGGAGAGGTAGCCCAGCCCCAGATCCAGCAGGCGGGCAGCGGTGGCCTGAAAGGACTCGCAGATGCTCTCAGCCATGGGGCGCATTTCCACGGGCAGGGAGGCGGGCACCCCTCCACCCACTGCACCAGCGTGTCCAGCGTCATGCGGCAGGCATCGGCCAGCCCGATGCCCCGCAGCCGGGGAGCCCGGGCCGCGGCGTTCAGGCGGGAGCCGCCGCACGCAGGGCAGGGGCCCTGTTTCAGGAACCGCTCCACTCGTTTCATGCCCTTTTCGTCCGTTACCTTGGCAAGGGCGTTCTCCACGGTATAAACGGCGTTGAAGTAGGTGAAATCCATTTCACCCGCCGCGCCGGTCTTGCTGTTCTGGTAGAGCAGGTGCACCTTTTTGGCGGGGCCGTGGAACACCATGTCGCGCTCTTCCGGGGTCAGCTCCCGGAAGGGGACGTTGGTGCGCACGCCCATCTTTTCGGCGATCTCCTTCATCAGCGACCACATCAGGGTCTGCCAGGGCAGCACCGCGCCCTCGTTGATGGAAAGGCTCTCGTCCGGCACCAGAGTGGATTCGTCCACCACCCGCACGATGCCGGTGCCCTCGCAGTCTGGGCAGGCTCCGGTGCTGTTAAAGGCGAACTGCTCCGCGCCCAGCACCGGCACCTGCGCGCCGCACCGGGGGCAGTAGAGCGGGATCTCGGCCGCAATGTTCAGGCTGGGCGGCACCATGCAGCCGCAGGCGGGGCAGGGGTAGTGGGAGAGCCGGGAGAACATCAGGCGCAGGCTGTTCAAAAGCTCGGTCATGGTGCCAAAGGTGGAGCGCATCCCGGGCACGCCGGGCCGCTGGTGGAGGGCCAGTGCGGCGGGAACATAGCGGATCTCGTCCACCTGCGCCTTTTCGGCCTGGGTCATCCGGCGGCGGGTGTAGGTGGAAAGGGCCTCCAGATAACGGCGGGAGCCCTCGGCGTAGAGGACACCCAGCGCCAGCGAGGACTTGCCGGAACCGGACACGCCCGCAATGCCGACGATCTTGTGGAGCGGCACGTCTACGTCGATGTTCTTCAGGTTGTGCACCCGCGCGCCCCGCACCCGGATGGCGGCGGGGAGAGCGGAACTGGATTCGTGGTTCATCGTGTCTCCTTTCTCTGAATGGGGTCACAAAAGGCTCCCCCACAGGGGAGCCGGAAAGATCATAAACCGAGAGGATCAAACCGCTGGTGTTCGAGCTGGTCGATCACCGCCTGCGCTGCCGGTGCAATGGGGGCGGGCACTGCGGCGGGGCGGCTGAGGTAGTAGCCCTGCAGCAGGTCCACGCCCAGACCGATGACGGTGCGCAGCTGAGCCTCAGTCTCAATGCCCTCGGCGATGAGCTGCATACTGCGGGCGTGGGCGTAAGCCACAATGTTGGAGACGATCTGCTGCTTATCACGGTCGGTGTCGATCCCGCGCACAATGGAAATGTCGATCTTGATATACCGGGGCGATAGCTCCAGCAGGTTCAATTCGTTGCTGTAGCCGCTGCCGTAGTCATCCAGCGCAAAGGAGCCGGAGAAGCCCGGAACATTCCGCTTCCGCTCCAGACATGCGCGGTCCAGATCCTCCTGTTCGGTGATCTCCACCACCAGCCGCTTGAGCAGCTCGGGGTAGCGCTGAGCATATTCCTCCACATCCTCATTCGTCAGGCTGACATTGGCGATGGAGTTGATGAAGAGCAGGGCATCGCTTTGGAACAGGCCCTGTGCCTGCATGCGCTGGAAGATCGCGCTGGAATGGAACACAGTGATCCGTTCGATCTCATACAGGCGGCCCGTCTCATGGGCCAGCTGCATGACCTGAGCGGGGGAGTGCAGGGTGGGCAGATCGACCCGCATGAGGGCCTCGTAGGCTGCGATCCGGCCGCTGCGGGCAGAGTAGATGGGCTGGAAGTGGTAGGACACCAGCTCCTCCTGCAGCAGGAGCTCAAAGTCCTGCTGGGTCTGAGCGGCGTATGCCTCCTGATGGTAGCTGCCGATATCAAAATCACACATGCGGCCCTTGTGGGAATGCTTGACCTGATACATGGCAAAGTCGGCATATTTTTTCAGGGTGAGCAGGTCGTGGCCGTCCGTGGGGTACCAGGCAATGCCGCCCGAGATGCTGATGTGCAGCTGCTTGCCGTTGGGCAGGATGGACACGCTGCGCTGCAGGGCGGCACTCAGCAGCTCCAGCTGGGCGCGGAGCTGTGCATGATCCTGGTAGCCATAGAAGAAGATCAGGAATTCATCGCCCGAAAGGCGGGAGCAGATGGTGTTGGCGGGCGTGTTGGCCGCAAAGCACTGGCCGGTCTGGCGGATGTATTGGTCGCCCCAGTCATGGCCGTAGGTGTCGTTGATCTGCTTGAGGTTGTCCAGATCCATCATCAGCAGGGCGGCACAGCCCAGCGTTTCGGGCTGCTGGAACAGCGCTTCACAGGCGCGGTCAAAGGCACGGCGGCGGTACAGGCCGGTCAGGGTATCGTAATCGCGCTCGTGCTCAATGCGCTGCTGCTCCAGCACCGTGGTGGTCATATCCTCAGCAAGACCCACCTCGGAGGCGCTTTCGCCCAGGATATGGGTGACACGCAGGGTGATGTAGTGGGTGCTGCCGTCGGGCTGGGGGATGGCAAAGACCTTGTTGTTGGCCGGGGACAGGCGGTAGAACCACCGCTGCTCCAGTGTGCCCATCAGGGCGCGGAAAGCCTTTGGCGTGAGCGGATCAGGCTGCTCCTGTGCAAGGCCCAGCATGGAGAAGAAGTTATCAGTCACATAAACGCTGTCATCACGCAGCTCATAGCCGCCCAGCTCCGCGCTGGCCAATTTCATAATGCGCAAAAAGCGGGTGGAGGAGTCCAGCACGTCCTTGCTCAGCTGGGTGAAGGCGGAGGAAAACTGATCCAGCTCCCTGATGCCGGTGGTGGAAAGATGCGGGATGGCGGAGGAATCCGCTTCGGCAGCGGCTACCTCAGCCGAGAGCTTGGCAACGGGCCGGGCCAGCCGCCTGCTGATCAGCCAGCTGCAAACAAAGCCAACGGCCAGCGTGATCAGAATGATGAAGGAGAACAGCTGCTGCAGCCGCTGGGCGAAAGCAAAGAGCTGCCCTGCGGGAACAGAGCCCACGAGAAGCCAGTGCTCGCCCGAGAAAGGAGCATTCCGGCTGTAGAGGTTCAAGGGGGAAGACCGAGGCAATGTAGAGGGCATCGCTGAAGAGGTAGCGGCGGGTCTGGGCACTGTGGAGGCGCAGCGTAAGGCTTTCGTCCGCAGAACCCGGCTGCCCGTCGCAGTGGGAACGGAGCACCGGACGCAGCTGCAGTTCAGCGGCAGAGAGTTCCTCCGTACCGGTCACGGCAAGGAAATAGGTGCCGCTGTTCTGCAGCTCAGAGCAGGGCAGATTCTCCCACAGGTAGTCGGCCAGCAGCTCCACGCCGATCACGCCGTAAACGGTGCCGTCCGGCAGGATCAGGGGCTGGCTGTAGGCAATGGCCTCGTGGGTGTCTCCGGGCATCGGATAGGATTGTGAGGTCCAGTGGCCATAATCGGAGGCGGCAAGGCTGGCTCCGTCTTTATAAGCGGCCTGAAAGGGGGATAAAGGAAGCCACGGTTTCCCAGTGCCCGGTAGCGGATGGTGGGGGCCCAGCTGTTGTCCGTGGCAATGGAGAGGGACTGCACCAGCTGGGCCGGTGCCCGCACGAAGGTCAGGTCGGCGTTGCGCTGGGAGGGAGCGGCATCCGGGTCAAGATCCCGCAGGTAGATGGCGGGCAGCCGACTGTCCTGCTTCCGCTTGTCCAGATCATGGGTGTTCAGGATGAGGAACACGCCGGTCACCGACTTGATGCGCAGGGTGCTGATGAGCTCCGGCGCGGCGGCTTCCAGCAGGGGATAGGCCGCATCGCTGCTGCTGTCCAGCGTGCTCAGGCTGATCTCTCCCTCGTCCAGAAGCTGCTGGGTCAGGCCATTGATGGTATCGGAAAGGCTGGTCAGCTCCTGTGCATCGTGGAAGATGGACTGAAGATACCGGCTGCGGTTGTCCACCTGCATGGCAAGGATATCCTCGGCGTTCTGGTTCAGCTGGGGGCCAAGCCGGGTGGCGTGGACGGTAAAGGTCAGCAGCAGGATCTCCACCGCCAGCACAGCCAGCAGGGAGAAAAGGATGGTGCCGAAGATAGAATGGCCCGTCTGAGGGGCCTTTTGTCTGTGCGGCTTGCGGTTCTGCATCTGAAGGGCTCTCCTTTTGTGGTTGTTCCAAGGGCATCTCAGCCCGCAAAGGCGCTGAGAGCGGCCAGAGTCTGGTCGTACCAGGCATCAAAAGTAGGCATCGGTCAGAAACTCGGCTTCGGCTTCCTCGGGGGATCTGCCCGGCAGCCAGCCGCTCCATCACCGTGGCACGGTCGGCAGTGACACGGTCCTCCAGCGCGTACTGCAGGGTATTGCGGGCGCGCAGGGCATCCGGGGAAGGCATGGGTGGTGTAGAGCTTGCTGCGATCGACGGTATCAATGGACAGGCTCAGCACCTTGTGGATGCGCTCGGAGACCGTCAGGCCGCTGTTCTCAAGGGCGGACATGCTGTTGGCGGCATAGGTCACGGGCATATAGCCGGACTGCACCGAGAACTGCAGGTTGTTTTCCGGCTGGGTGAACCATTTCAGGAAGGCAACGCAGGCGCTGATCTCGTCCTCGGTGCCCGGGATGACTACCATGCCGGCCCCCTGCTGGACGGCCACCGGCTCACAGCCTGCAAAGCTGGGGCAGGGCAGCGCGGCCATCTGGATGCCGTGGCTCTCGGTGTCGCTGGTCAGCACCTGGGTGGGGAAGAAGGAAGCGCTGGAGGAGGAACCGACATAGGCCAGCAGGCTGCCGGTTTTGATATCGTCGCTGCGGAACTTGCCGCTGGCACTGCACCAGCCCTTGATGTAGGGGACATAGTAGTTATCCCACAGCTTGCGGAGGGTCGGCTTGTCAAAGTGCAGGGTCATCACGCCGTCCTCTGCATCAAAGATGGTCGTACCCAGTTCCTGTGCGCCGCAGAGCAGGTAATTGGTCAGCGCGTCGCGGCCATACAGGGCCTTGCCGTCGTTGGATGCAGCCGTCTGGGCATCGGTCCAGTCGTAGTATTTGTGTGCGGCCTCGTTCAGCCCCTCCACGGTGGAAAGATCCGCATAGGTCACGCCTGTGGCCTCGGCAAAGGGGGCAAAATCGGTGGTGTTCAGGTAGAGCAGCTCGGTGGACTTTGGCTATGGGAAAGACCTTGAGCTCCCCGTTGTTCATCAGGTCGCCCTCTTCGAGAAACCCGGCGATATAGGCAGACTTCTCTTTTTTCGGTCAGGTAGGGGCTCAGGTCAACGGCAAGGCCCATCTGATCCAGCGTAAAGGCGGTGTCCGCGTAGGAGGAGACGATGTTGGGGAGCTTCTCGGCACCCACCTTGCCCTCGGCGGCGGCCAGCACGCTGGTCTCCAGGTCGTTCACGCTGCCCTGACTGGAGCTTTCGACCCGGATGTTCTTCTCTTTGCCCACGGTGGAGTTGAACTGCTCCACCAGCTGGTTGAAGCATTCCAGCTGATCGCCGTTGTAATAGGTCCAGATCGTGATGGTGGTGGGCAGCTTGCTTCGGCCGCAGGCAGTGCCGCCCAGCGCCACGGCGGCGCACAGCAGCAGACTGACGGCAGAACGAAGGATTCGTTTCATTACCTTATCTCTCCCATTCCGACAAAACGGCTCACGAAAAAACGGCGCGTCCTGTCGTTTCTGAAATGATACCAGACGAAAACATTGTAACACATTTTTCGGGGCGGGGGCTACTGACTTTTTGGAAAAAACACCCGAAAGCAGACGGAAAAAAGAAAGAATCTCTGGCCAGCGCTTCCAATTTTTCGTAAAGTCCGGATATAATACAAGCATAAAATACAATGAAAAGAATGGGAGAGCTTATGGCGCAGAAGAAGGACGAGGGCCTGAACGGCAACGAAAAGATCGAACAGGCGGTCTGCCAGTTACAGCAGGAGCCTACACAGGAGCAGCTGGCGCATACCCTGACCGTGATCCGTCGGCGGATGCGGGAAAACGGACAGGTCGTGGTGGCGGTGGAGCCGAACCCGGCCAGTGAGCAGATGCAGCTGCGGGCCCTCCGCACGGCCGATGGGGCCAGCTGGTGGTATGCCTTTACCAGCTTTGAAGAGGAGATGAAGGGCGCGGAAGCGGTGCAGTCCACCTTTCTGGTGGAGTTTGAAAAGCTGTTGGATGCCGCACTGCAGGTGCCGGAGATCCAGGGCATCATCCTGAACCCCTGGAACCGCACCATCCAGCTGGACAAGACCCTGCTCCGGATCATCAAGGGATAAACACGAAAGGACCCGCCTGCCGCATTTTGGTGCGCGCAGACGGGCCCTTTTTATATGGTAAAGGAAGAAGGAGAATGGCAGATCAGACTGCGTCGGTGCGGTTCTTCTTGAGCAGGCTCAGGATCACGGCACCCACCACGCTGCCAGCGGCCAGAGCCACGCAGTAGAGCAGGGCATGATCGACCACGGGGAACACGAAGATGCCGCCGTGGGGAGCGCGCAGGGCGCAGCCGAAGGTCATGGAGAGGGCACCGGCCAGCGCGGCACCGGCCACACAGCTGGGCAGGACGCGCAGCGGGTCGGCGGCGGCGTAGGGGATGGCACCCTCGGTGACGAAGCACAGGCCCATGACGTAGTTCACGATGCCGTTGCGGCGCTCATCGGGAGTCCACTTCCTGGGGCAGAAGGTGGTGGAGAGGGCGATCGCGATGGGAGGAACCATGCCGCCCACCATGACAGCAGCCATGACCTCGTAGTTGCCGGAGGCCAGTGCGGCAGTGCCAAAGACATAGGCAGCCTTGTTGAAGGGGCCGCCCATGTCAATGCTCATCATACCGGCAACGATGGCACCCAGCAGGACTTTGGAGGTGCCGCCCATGGCGTTGAGGCAGTTGGTCATGGCGGTGTTGATCATGCCCATGACCGGGTTGATGCCGCACATCACGGCACCGATGATAAGGATGCCGCCCAGCGGGTAGATCAGCATGGGGCGGATGCCGTTCAGGCTGGCGGGGAGCTTTTCGGTGATCTTTTTCAGGAACTCGACCACATAACCGGCCACGAAACCGGCCAGCAGAGCGGCCAGGAAGCCGCCGGAGATGCCGGTGGTCTCACCGTTGGCAAGGCCTGCAAAGTTGGTGCCGTTCATGGCCAGCACGCCGCCCGCAAAGCCCACGGCCAGACCGGGACGGTCTGCGATGGACATGGCGATGAAGCCTGCCAGAATGGGAAGCATGTAGCCAAAGGCGGCGCTGCCCACCGTCTTGAAGAAGGCGGCGATGGGGGTGTTCATGCCGAAGTTGGAGGGATCGATGGTGTAATCGTCCAGCAGGAAGGCCAGCGCGATCATAATGCCGCCGCCCACCACAAAGGGCAGCATGTGAGACACGCCGTTCATCAGATCCTTGTACACCTTGCGGCCAAAGCTGTCGCCGGAGGTCTCCTCCTCGGCAGCGGCGGCACCGCCCTTGGCGTGATACACGGGAACTTCGCCGTGAGCCACCTTTTTCAGCAGCTCTTCGGGCTTGTGGATGCCGTCATCCACCCGGGCAAACAGCACGGGCTTGCCGTCAAAGCGGGCGGTCTCCACATTCTTGTCTGCTGCCACGATGATGCCGTCACAGGCTGCGATCTCGGCGCGGGTCAGCACATTCTTGGCACCATCGGAGCCGTTGGTCTCCACCTTGGTGGGCAGGCCCAGCTTGTCACCGGCCTTGGCCAGCGCCTCGGCGGCCATGTAGGTGTGGGCAATGCCGTTGGGGCAGGCGGTCACGGCCAGAATGCGGTAGCCGCTCTGGGGGATGGCCTGCTGGGTGAAGCTCTCCTCACCGAACTGGGCCTCCTCCTGTGCGTCGATGAGGGCAAGGAATTCGGCGGGGGTCCTGGCGGCCTTCAGCTTTTCCACAAAATCCTCGTTCATCAGCATCTGCATCATGCGGGCCAGCATATCCACATGCAGGCTGCCGTTTTCGGGGGCTGCAATGGCAAAGAGCAGGTCGGTCTTGCCGTCATCTTCGGCGTTGTACTGCACCGGGGTGCTCAGACGCAGGGCGGCCAGGCTGGGCCGGGTGACCACATTCGTCTTGGCGTGGGGAACGGTGATGCCGTTGTCCACGTAGGTGGAAGCCTCATCCTCCCGGGCGTAAAGCGCTTTCTTGTAGGCTTCTGTGTCGGTGATATTGCCGTGGGTGGCCTGCAGCTCTACCAGCCGGGAGAGGATCTCGTCCCGGTTGGAGGCCGCGGAATCCAGCTCGATGGACTTTGCGGTGAATAATTCCGTAATGCGCATAAGGGTTCTCCTTTCTCTCTCTGTGCAACCCTCTCAGTCAAAGCCTGACGGCTTTGCCAGCTCCCCCAAAGGGGGAGCCAACGCATCTCCAAGGTCAGCAGAAGCTGAATCTGGGAGAGCAATGACGGAGAGGGTGAGCTGCCTTAAATTTGACCAAACAATTCTTCGATCTTTTCTTTCGTTGCCAGCCCAAGGCTGAACGCGGTGGCACTGCCGCAGGCGGTGCCCAGCCGGAGGGCCTGCTCATAGCTGCCGCTTTGCAGATAACCTGCCACAAAACCGGCCACCATGCTGTCGCCTGCGCCCACGCTGTTCACGACCTTGCCCTTGGGGCAGCCGATGCGGTGCACCTCGCCGTGCTCATCCACCAGCAGGGCACCGTTCCCGGCCATGCTCACCAGCACGTTCCGGGCACCCTTTTCCTGCAGGACGCGGGCGGCGGCGGTGATCTCTGCGTCCGTTTTCAGCTCCCGGCCCACGATCTCGCCCAGCTCGTGATCGTTGGGCTTGATCAGGAAGGGGTGATAGGGGAGGACGTTGACCAGCAGATCCTGGGTGGCATCCACCACGGCCCGCACGCCGTGGCCCTCCAGCCCTGCCAGCAGCCGCTCGTAGGTGCTCTGGGAAAGGCTCTTGGGGATGCTGCCCGCCAGAATGAGGATGTCGTCAGGCTGCAGGGTGTCCAGCTGGGCTTCCAGCTGCTGCATGGCACTTTCCGGGATGCTGGGGCCTGCGCCGTTCAGCTCAGTCTCGGTGCCCGCCTTGATCTTGACGTTGATGCGGGTCATGCCCTCGGCCAGATGGATGAAATCGGTCCGGAGCCCCTGCGCGGCCAGACCACGCTCCAGCCAGGCACCGGTCTCACCGGCCACAAAGCCCAGAGCCACGCTCTCACAGCCCAGCTCCCGGAGCACGCCGGAAACATTGATGCCCTTGCCGCCCAGCACGCAGTCCTCTCCGGCGGCGCGGTTCACCTCGCCCACCTCAAGGGGCCTGTCGAGACGGACCACATAATCAATGGCAGGATTGAACGTTACAGTGTAGATCATACCTCGGTCTCCTTTATCAGAGTGTATTGCCGGTATTTGGGATTGGGGCACCGGTTCGTCAGGATGGCACCGCTGTGCAGATCACAGATGGCGGCGGGGTAGACCTGCGCAAATTTGGTGTCGTCCACCAGGAACCACGTCTCCCGCGCCCGGTGGATGGCCGCAGCCTTGACGGCGGCCTCCTCGGGGTCTGGGGTAGTGAAGCCGGAATCCAGCGCCACGCCGTTGGCCCCCATGAACGCTTTGGTGAAATTGTACTGTTGGATGGCAGTCAGCGCAGCCGCCCCGATGATGGCCTCGGTCTGGGGCCGCAGCAGCCCGCCGGGCAGGAACACCCGGCAGCCTTTCTGAGCCAGCAGGCGGGCGTGGGCCACGCCGTTGGTCACATAGCTGGCGTTCAGGGCCGGGCCGTTCAGCGCCCGTGCCAGAGCCAGCGTGCTGGAGCCTGCATCCAGATAGATGAAATCCTCCGGCAGGATCAGTTCTGCCGCCGCCTGGGCGATGCTCTGCTTCTGACTGACGGCCAGCTCTTCCTTGGCGGCCATGGTGGGTTCGTCGGTGCGGAAGGGGCTGTCCGGCAGCGTGGCTCCGCCGTGGACTTTGTTCAGCTTGCCCAGTTTGTCCAGCTCGTTCAGGTCGCGCCGGATGGTGGATTCGCTTGCGTTCAACGCCTCGCACAACTCCTGTACGGTGGCGGTGCGCTGCCGCGCCAGCAGATCCAGAATCAGGCTGAATCGTTCTTCTGCCAGCATCGGGAACATTCCCCCTTGTTCGATTTATATGATTGATTTTGATTGACGTTGGCGGATTCTGACCGCCTTGCCCCCTTATTATAGCAAAATCTCAATCAAAATCAATCAGGTTCCGCCAAGTTTGAGTGACAAAATATTGCTCTGTTTTTTGGGCAGGATGCATAAAGAGTGGGATACCTTTGAAAAAACGCCCCCTTCGTGCTATAATTTTCCCATAAAACAGCTGGAACCCAGAGGATAAGCCCTGGCTGTCCGGCAACCGGAGGGAAGGCATATGAATAAACCGAAGATCATCTTTTTTGATGTGGATGGAACACTGGTGCCGCTGAAGGGTGCTGCCCGGCCCCGCACGCTGGAAGCCTTACGGCGGCTGCACCAGAACGGCATCCGACTCTGCATCGCCACCGGGCGGGCTCCTATGGAGGTGCCGAAGTTTGAGGGGGTGTCCTTTGATGCTTTCCTGACCTACAACGGCTCCTATTGCTTCACTCCAGAGCAGGATATTTTCAAGAACACCATCCCTACGGAGGAGGTTGCTACCCTCATCCGGAACGCAGCGGCGTTGGGACGGCCCGTTGCCCTGGCCAACACGACCCGGCTGGCGGCCAACGGCTCCGAACCGGATCTGGAAGAGTATTTTGCCATCGGCGGCGTGGAGTTGAAGATCGCTGAGGATTTTGAGGAGATGGCAAAGGGAGAAATTTTCCAGGTGCTCATGGGTGGCCGGGAAGAGGAGTACCCAGCTATTTTGAAGGACGTAACCCATGCAAAGATCGCGGCGTGGTGGAATCGGGCTGTGGACATCATTCCGGCCAGCGGCGGCAAGGGGATTGCCGTGGAAAAGGTGTTGGAGTTCTATGGCATCTCCAAAGCCGATAGCATGGCGTTCGGAGATGGCAACAATGATTTGGAGATGTTTGGGGCTGTGGGCACCGGTGTGGCTATGGGCAATGCCTCTGAGAAGCTGAAGGCTGCTGCTGCCGCACACTGCCGTACCGTGATGGAGGATGGCATCTATTGGTACTGTCTGGAACAGGGCCTCATAACGACTTAAAAATATAGAGATGCGCAAAAAAAGCAGGTGCACCGTTCAGGTGCACCTGTTTTTTTAATGGAGAAGGGAAGTGTTCCTTACTTATTCTGGATGTACTCGTCCATGGCCTTGGCGGCTGCCTTACCGGCACCCATGGCCTTGATGACGGTGGCGGCACCGGTCACGGCATCGCCGCCGGCGTACACGCCCTCACGGCTGGTCTTGCCCTCGTCGCCCTCGGTGACGATGCAGCCGTGCTTGTTGGTCTCCAGGCCGGGGGTGGTGGAGCGGATCAGGGGGTTTGGGGCTGGTGCCCAGGCTCATGATCACGGTATCCACATCCAGCTCAAACTCGCTGCCCTTCTTTTCGATGGGGCGGCGGCGGCCGGAAGCATCCGGCTCGCCCAGCTCCATCTCAATGCAGGTGATGGACTTGACGAAGCCCTCGTCGTTGGCGTGGATCTCCACGGGGTTGCACAGGGTCTTGAAGATGATGCCCTCTTCCTCGGCGTGCTCCACCTCTTCCTTACGGGCGGGCAGCTCAGCCATGCCGCGGCGGTAGACGATGTACACGGTCTCGGCACCCAGACGCAGGGCGCTGCGGGCAGCGTCCATAGCCACGTTGCCGCCGCCCACAACGGCGACCTTTTTGCCGGTGCGGATGGGGGTCTTGCTGGTGGGCAGATAAGCCTTCATCAGGTTGGAGCGGGTCAGGAACTCGTTGGCAGAGTAGACGCCCTTCAGGCTCTCGCCGGGGATGCCCATGAAGCGGGGCAGACCGGCACCGGAGCCTACGAACACGGCCTCGTAGCCGTACTCGTCCATCAGCTCGTCGATGGTGAGCACCTTGCCAATGACCATATTGCACTCAAAATCAACGCCCATCTTCTTCAGGCCGTCGATCTCCTGCTGCACGATGGCCTTGGGCAGACGGAACTCGGGGATGCCGTACATCAGCACGCCGCCGGCCACATGCAGGGCCTCGTAAACGGTGACCTTGTAGCCAAGCTTTGCCAGATCGCCTGCGGCGGTCAGGCCGGCAGGGCCTGCGCCGATGATGGCCACCTTGTGGCCGTTCCATTCGGGCACGATGGGGGCGGTGTGCACATTCTCACGGTGCCAGTCGGCAACAAAGCGCTCCAGGCGGCCGATGCCCACCGGCTCGTTTTTGATGCCGCGGGTGCACTTGCCTTCGCACTGGCTCTCCTGCGGGCATACACGGCCGCAGACAGCGGGCAGGGAAGAGGAACGGTTGATCACCTGATAAGCGGCTTCAAAGTCGGCCCTCGGCCACATGGCCGATGAACTCGGGGATATCGATGCCCACAGGGCAGCCGGTCTGGCAGGGTTTGCTCTTGCAGTGCACGCAGCGCTTTGCTTCGTTCACGGCCATTTCTTCGGTGTAGCCCAGAGCAACTTCCTTAAAGTTCTTGTTGC
>ENA-OQES01000751-OQES01000751.1-human-gut-metagenome-genome-assembly--contig:-NODE-751-length-13017-cov-3.530721_pt1 | contig 13017 bp, 13 predicted proteins | sample MGYA00242798_ERZ504641 | MGnify/ENA primary metagenome ERZ504641 (study PRJEB26092, sample SAMD00036327) | human gut metagenome | host: Homo sapiens | study: EMG produced TPA metagenomics assembly of... | reverse complement strand
GTCATAGTAACGTCCAGACTTCTTGGAATAGCAGTGGGTAAGCCGTGCTTTTCCCTGATTTACCAGTTGCTTTGCCAGTTCCTCTGTCATCTGCTTTCCCAGTGTCTGAAAGAACCTGTTTTCCTTCTAGTATAGGTGCCCACTTCGTACTGGTTGCCAACGTAGTGGTCACTATCATTCACCACGATGTAAACGCTGTAAGTGCCTGCCTTGGTGGGCTTCGTCACAGACGGGAACGAGCCATCCTCCGAGACATACTGGATAGAATACAGCGGGGCATCGTCAAAATACATCTTGCCGTTATAGGTTGCAGTTTGGGTCTTGGAGTCATACGCAAAGTCGGCTCTGCTCGGGGTATATTTGCGTACCACCTCGCCGATATCAAGCGAGCCTTCTGTGTACTTGTCGCCCTCTTGCGCTACGATGCGCTGCTTGTAGACGCCGTACTCGTCATACGGCGGGTAGGTTGCAAACACCTTGTTGTCGGAGGTGCGCACATAGACGAGGCTCAATTTGCCCACGCCATCCTTTTTGCAGGTAATGCCCGGGACGAGCGTGCTCCAGTCGATGTCAAAGTCGCTCTTGCTCAGGGAAGAGAAGGGCAGCTTTCCGGTGGTGGCCATGTTCACCACAATAGGCTCGCCGTCATTCTTGGCGGTGATAGTCAGCGAGCGGTCAATGGCAGAGGTGCCCTCGTTGTAATTGCTGGCTTCCGCACCGTTGATGTTCGTGACTGTATTGCTGAAGCGGATCTCTGCCTTGACATTACCGATAAGGTAAACCGCGTCTGTTGCTGCGGCATAGTCGTTGAGGCGTTCCACAGTGCCGTCCGTCATCATCAGCTTGCTCTGCTGCTGACCGGCGGCGAGGTATTTGCTTTCAATATAGCCGCAGCTCACCGTATTGGAAACAGCAGCCTTGCTGTCGCCGTCCGTTTTCAGGCTGCCAAGGATCATGGCATTCTGGATGACCGTTTTCTCCGTGGCATAGCTCGGCAGCTGGATATCGTGGAACACACCGCCGGTGACCTCGCTGTTCTGGTTCAGCTGGACCACAGCGTTGAATGCGCCGCCGGTGATCGTACCATAAGCGCGGACGACATCTTGGAAAGTGCCGCCTGCGATGGTGCTGTTGTCATCCGCGTAGACATCCTTCTGGAAGGTGCCGTCCTGAATGATGGTGTTCTCCGCACCAACAGAGCCCTCTGCCACGATGCCGGTGACGGTCACATTTGCAAAAGTGATCTGCTCCACGGCAATGGCCTTATGGTAGGGGTTGATGGCACCCGAAGCAAGATTCACCGGGTTGCCGTCCGGGGTGGTGATGTAAAGCGCCGCGCGTGTCCTTCCGTTCTCTTTCTTGGTGGCGTACTTCCAGCCCAAGCCCTCATAGAGGTTAGCCGTCATGCCCTCGCCGCTCACCGGCACACCGGTCACGCCGGTCAGGTCGGGCAGACCCTCTTCGGTAATGCGCAGGGGCTTGAGGTCGCTTGGATCGGTGGACTTATTCACAAAGATCTCTGCGCCGTCATTCTTGCCGGTAATGCGCAGCACCTTGCCGTCGGCAGAGGTGTTGGCGTTGTAGCTGCTGACCGGTGCATCGTTGATGCTCAGCACATCGGTGTTCAGGGTAAGTTCTGCGCTGCCTGCGCCCACCAGATAGATGATATTGGTGGAAAGAGGCAGAGTTCTGCCGTTCATCGCAGTCACACCGCCGTTGCGCACCACCAGCGTGCTGAGCTGCTGTCCTGCGGGCAGCAGCTTCTGGAGGCCGTCAGGCAACTCGCCCAGAACCGTATCCGAAATGGTGTAGGTGTTATTGCCATAGGTATTGAAATTGCAGCTCTGGATCACTGCGTTGGAGATCGTGCACGAGCCATTGCAGTACAGGGAATCGAAGGTGCCGCCGGTGATCTCGACCGCACTGTTCCCGTTGATCGAGCTGATGCCCGCGCTGACATTGTGGAAGGTGCCGCCGCTGATCTTACCGCTGGTGATCGTCAGCATGCTTTTCTGGCCAAACTCACCGCCGGTAATATTGGCATTGGTGATCTCGACAGAGCAGTTGATAGGCACATCGCTCAGCAGGCTGAAGTCGAAGTTCGCGCCGCCCTGATCCAGGATCTGCAAAGTGCTTTCATTGCTGCTGTCGTTGGGGTAGCAGTTATAACCCCAGCCGATGCCCATGTAAACACGGTGCAGCTTTGCGTCCGTGTCCTCGTCCAGACTTTCCACATAAGTCACGTCGGTCAGGTCGGGCTGACCCTCATTGTCAAAGCGCAGTTCTGTGGCGCCAAGTACCAAAGGAACCAGCTTCATGGGTGCGCCGTCCTGCGCCGGGATCATGTTAAAGCTGGCGGAAAGCGTTTTTCCGTCAAGGCTGATGCTGACCGTGGCAATCGTAGAGTCAAAGTATGTGAAGGCGTAGTTTTGGGTACCGGCGGGCAGTGCCATGACACTGCCGCCGGTAGAGGCTACCGCCCATACATCGCAGCCGGTGTCGCTTTCCACTACCAGTTTCAGATCGTTCCCGTCACCGGAATAGTTATACTTCTTGATGATATAGGACGGCAAGACTCCCGCTCCCATCAGCCCCGAGTTCACCAAGAAGATCCTGGGCGACGAGCAGCCCATCACCTGCCGCTTTGCCGACACCCTGGCTCCCGAGATGGACAAGCTGAAGGCTGAGGCCGCAAAGTGGGCAACGCAGGAAGAGGATGTTCTGACCTACGCAATGTTCCCGCAGGTCGCACCCAAGTTCTTTGAAAAAGCGCAATGCCAAGAAGCAGGGCGTGGACGCTGACCACGCTGATTACACCAATCAGTCTCACCCTGTCTAAATCATAATACCAGAAGGGGCTGCTGCACCGTTTGATGCAGCAGCCCCTTCATTTTTGTTATTGTTTTTGTGTTCCGGCAGGTCTCAGTTGTTCTTGCCGTTCTCAGCCTTCATGGCGTTGTAGCCGATCAGCACGGTCCAGACATAGGCGCAGGTCTTGGGGATCATCAGCATACCGATCAGGGGGTTGACATCTGCCCACAGCACCACCGGGATATAGAAACCGAAGCTCAGCACGATGGTCAGCCACATCCAGCGGAAAGCCTGATCCTTGTGTTCCCTGGCACTGTGGTAGAACAGCACGATGATCAGCAGGCCCAGCAATGCAAAGGGGATGTTGCGCAGAATGCCCCAGGTCAGCGGGGTGTGGTTGGTCAGCCACTGGTTCTGCGGCATCATGCACAGCACGATGCGCACAGCGGAAAGGGCGTACACGGCAATGGTCAGGCCCTTCTGGCCCTCGATCTGGTAGCGCTTGCGCCAGACGTAGTACAGCAGTACATAGAACACGGTCATGGTCACGGAGGTGATCCACTTGCCCAGGCCCAGAGGCACAGCGTAGTTCTCCAGGCCGGTGGTGCACAGTGCCAGTGCACGGGGCACCAGATGGAAGGAGTCACCTGCACCCAGCACCACGGCCATCAGGCCGAACAGGCGGAACTGGGTGCCAGCCTTGCTGCCGCGGATCATGCGGATGCCCAAGGTCAGCACGGTGACCAGATAGAAGATGTCGAAAACGGTCTCAATGATTGCTCTCATAAAAATGTTGCTCCTTTATGGTTGGTTTGCTGCTCTATCACGATTCGGTCAGCGATTGCCGGCCGGACTGCATCGCTGTGATGTGCAGGCTGCGCCTGAAAAATGCAGCCTGCCATGGGTGGCCTGCTGGGGGAGATGTCCCGCATCACTCAATATGAACGATGTTCACTTTTGGCCGTAAAAACCTCCCACAAAGCTGTGGGATGTTTTTTACACTTCATAAATGGTCCTGCGGATGATCTCCAATACCGCTGTTGGGTCAAAATCCTGCTGCACCACGGCAGAAAGCATGAGGGAGAACAGGATGCCCGCAAATTTCTGGCGGGTGAACTCCTCAGTAAATGCGTCTGGCCGGATCTTTTTGTCCCTGGTCAGCACCATGGTCAGCGCATCCAGGATGTGCTGCCAGGTCTGCCGCATCTGCTGCTTTCCATCGGCGGTATCCTGCCGCACAAAGCCAAGCGCGTGGTGGGTGAAGAAGCCGGGGTACTGCGCAGAGCCGTATTCCAGCTGCCGGTACATCCAGCGGATGCAGGAGAGGGTATCCTCAAACACCGCCGGGTCGTCCGGGTGGCGAAAGATATCGCTCCAGATGCTTTCCACCGCCGCGCTCACCAGTTCGGTCTTGGAACCAAAGTAGTTGTAGATGCACCCCACGGATACCCCGCAGGCTGCTGCCACTGCACGGATGTTGACCGCTTCCCATCCATTCTGCTGGATGAGGACCCGGCTCGTTTTCAGGATCTCCTCCTTGGACGTTGCCATCGGATTCGTATGACCACCTCCTCAACATGAACACTGTTCACGATGCATAGTATAGCGTTGTTCCTGCCCCTTGTCAAGGGGGCAAAATAGACTTTTTTTCGCCGCATTGCTTGCAAAAAAGGGACGGCAGAGTAAAATATATAGTATATGTATCGTAACATGGGTCTGTGTGCCCCAAAGCGGATACATATACGAAGAATGTCCGCAGGAAAACCCTTTGGAATACGAGGAAAAAAGCATGATTTTGAGCATGACCGGTTTTGGCCGGGGAACTGCTGTGCGCAATGGCCGCGAGATCACGGTGGAGCTGCGCAGCGTCAATTCCCGGTACTTTGAGTATTCTTCCCGGATGCCCCGCACCTGCAGCTATCTGGACAGCCGCCTGAAAAAGCAGCTGAACGAGCGGGTGACCCGCGGCAAGGTAGAACTGAGCCTGACGGTACAGACCGTGGATGCCGCCGATACTGTGGTGGCTGTGAATCAGGAGCTGGCCAAGAGCTACCAGCAGGCCCTGCGGGACCTGTCTGAGGCGCTGGAGGTCAAGAACGATGTGACCGCCGGGATGATCGCCCGTTTTCCCGATGTGCTGACCACCCGCCACGCCGATGTGGATGAGGAGCAGCTTTGGGAGGATGTCTCCGCTGTCACCGCCCAGGCACTGGATCGTTTTGTGGAGATGCGCGCCGCTGAGGGTGCCAAGATGAAGGCTGACGTGGAGAACCGCCTGCGTTTTCTGGAGGAATGCGTGGGCCGGGTGGAGACCCTGAGCGCCGGCCGGGTGGAGAACTACACCAACCGCCTGTACGAAAAGCTCAAGGTCATTCTGGAGGACCGGAACATCGATGATGCCCGTGTCCTGACCGAGGCCGCCATCTTTGGCGACAAGACCGCCGTGGATGAGGAGACCGTCCGCCTGCGCAGCCACATCGCCCAGTACCGCTCCATTCTGGAGCTGGATGAGCCCGTGGGCCGCAAGCTGGATTTCCTGACCCAGGAGCTGAACCGTGAGACCAATACCATTGGTTCCAAGTGTCAGGATCTGGATATCACCCGCATCGTGGTGGATATGAAGGCGGAGATCGAGAAGATCCGTGAGCAGATCCAGAATCTGGAGTAAGCCCTGAGATTCAGATGGTTCGGAGGAAAAGATGAAACTGATCAACATCGGCTTTGGCAATCTGGTCAGCGCGGGCCGGGTGGTGGCTGTGGTCAGCCCCGATTCTGCCCCGGTCAAGCGTCTGGTCAAGGAAGCGCGGGAGCGGGGGATGCTCATTGATGCGTCCTATGGCCGCAGCACCCGCGCCGTCCTCATCATGGACTCCGACCACGTTGTCCTTTCAGCCCTTCAGCCCGAAACGGTAGCCAGCCGTGCCGCCGGTCAGGCCGAGGGCAAAACAGTGACAGAAGAGGAGCAGTAAGACCATGGAAAATGAAAAAATATCTGTTTGTCGTTTCCGGTGCCGCCGGTACCGGAAAGGACAGTGTGGTGAGCGCTTTGCGCAAGGCCCACCCCGAGATCGCAAAAAACGGTTTCTGCCACCACCCGTTACCCCCGCCCCGGGGAGCAGGAAGGGGTAGACTACTACTACCGCACCAAGGAGCAGTTCCAGCAGCTCATCAATCAGGATGAGGTCGTGGAACACAACTTCTTCAACGGCAACTACTACGGCACCCTGAAGGAAGAGGTCAACAAGCGGCTGAACGCGGGCAAGCTGGTGGTCATGGTCATCGATGTGCATGGCGCGGCCAATATCCGCCGCATGTATCCCGGTGCCACCACCATCTTCCTGCTGCCCCCCTTCCACCCAGGAGCTGGAGCGCCGCCTGCGTGGCCGCGGCACCGAGACCGAGGAGAGCATCCGGGAGCGCCTGGAGATCGCCCGCAATGAGCTGGCTCAGCAGGATAAATTCACCCTCAAGCTGGTCAACGACGAGGTGAATGCCTGCGCTGCAAGGCTCTATGATGTCATCTGCCAGCGTGCGGGCCTGACCCGCTAAATCGCTTTGAAGGAGCTGCCTGAATGCCCAAAACGGTAGGCGTTGCAGTGAGCAACGCGACCTTTCATTTCGACAAACTCTATACCTATGCCGTCATGCCCGACCAGCAGGATACCGTCCGGCTGGGCAGCATGGTGCTGGTGCCCTTCGGGCGGGGGAGCCGTGCCCGGATGGGCGTGGTTCTGGCCTGCGATGCCGAACCGGAGAGCGCAAAGCTCAAGTTCCTGTTCGATGTTGCCCCGGCCTCTGCCTGCCTCACCCCGGAGCTGCTGCGGCTGGTGCACTTTTTGAAGGAGCGCACCTTCTGCACCTACTACGAGGCCGTCAAGGCGGTCATTCCCTACGGCGCGCAGTACAAGCCCACCGTGGCGGAGGACGGCGTGACCCCGGTGCTACCAAAAGCAGCTCGTCCGCCACACGGAAAATGCCTACAAGCTGGTGGAACGCTGCCCCAAGCCAGGCCGACCGCCAAGCAGCTGGCCGCAGTGGCCCTGCTGGCCGGGGGAGAGCGCACCCTGTCTGCATTGGAGGAAAAGGGCATCAGCCGGTCAGTGCTGGACAATCTCTGCGCCAAGGGCGTGCTGGAATGCAGCAAGGTGAACAAATCCATCGACCTGTATTCTTCCATCCCGCTGAAAAACGAGCCAATCCGTCTGACGGAGGAGCAACAGGCCGCCTATGACGCGCTGCTGCCCGGGCTGGAGGATGCTGCCCCGCACTCGGCGCTGCTCTACGGCGTGACCGGCAGCGGCAAAACGCTGGTGTTCCTGAAACTCATCGAGCACTGCCTGCAGATGGGCCGCCGGGCGCTGGTGCTGGTGCCTGAGATCAGCCTGACCCCCCAGATGATCCTGCGGCTGAAAAGCCAATTTGGCAAGCGGGTGGCCGTGCAGCATTCCGCTCTCAACCACACCGAGCGCCTGCTCCAATGGCAGATGATCCAGGACGGCGGCGCGGATATCGTGGTGGGCACCCGCAGCGCGATCTTCTCCCCGCTGGAAAACATCGGCCTTGTCATCATTGATGAGGAGCAGGAGCACACCTACCGCTCCGAATCCGCGCCCCGCTACTCGGCCCACGAGGTGGCCCGGCAGCGCGCGGCGGAGAACGGGGCCCTGCTCCTGCTGGCCAGCGCCACCCCCAGCACCGAGAGCTATTATGCCGCCCAGCATGGCCGCACCCAGCTGGTGTGCCTGACCAAACGCTACGGCGGCAACCCGCTGCCCAAAGTCCGGATCGTGGATATGCGGGCCGAGCTTGCCTCCGGCAACCCCCGGGAGATCAGCCTTGCCATGGAGGATGCCATCCGGCACAACCTTGAGGCAGGCAAGCAGACCATTCTGCTGCTCAACCGCCGGGGTTACCAGACCGTGGCCCAGTGCGAGGACTGCCGCGAGGTGCTCAAATGCCCCAAGTGCAGTGTGCCCATGGTCTACCACAAATCGGCCCACAAGCTGCTCTGCCATTACTGCGGCAGCCAGCTGGACCCGCCCCCTGCCAGATGCCCCGCCTGCGGCGGAAAACTGCAGTACCGGGGTTTTGGCACTCAGAAGGCCGAGGAGGAGCTGGCAAAGCTCTTTCCGGAGGCCCGCATCCTGCGGATGGATCAGGATACCACCGCCGCCAAGGATGCCCACGAAAAGCTGCTGGCAAAGTTTGCCCGGCATGAATATGACATCATGGTGGGCACCCAGATGGTGGCCAAGGGCTGGATTTCGAGGATGTGACGCTGGTGGGCGTGCTGGGCATCGATTCGCTCCTGTTCGCCCAGGGCTTCCGGGCTTATGAGACCGTGTTCAGCCTCGTCACGCAGGTGGTGGGCCGGAGCGGCCGGGCAAAAGACCCCGGCTTTGCCATCATCCAGACCACCGACCCGGACAACCCGGTGCTCAACCTTGCCGCCGCGCAGGACTACGACGCGTTCTTCGAGCAGGAGATCGCCTACCGGAAGCTGGGGCTTTATCCGCCCTTCTGCGGGCTCTGCGTTGTGGGTTTTGCCGGGCCAAAGGAGAGCGAGGTGGCCCGGGCTTCCGCCCGCTTTGCGACCCTGCTGGGCCGACAGGCGGCCCAACAGCCCGACCTGCCCCTGCGGGTGCTGGGCCCCACCCCCGGCAGCATTGAAAAGATCAACGATTCCTACCGCTATAAACTCACCGTCAAGTGCCGCAACGACCGCCGTTTCCGGGACCTTATCCGGGAAACGCTGACCCTCTACGAGCAGGAAAAACTGCCCGGCAAGGCCACCGTTGTGGTCGATCTGCACTCGGACGGGGATATCTGATACAACACAACAAAATTTTGGAGGTACCACTATGGCTATCCGCAATATCGTAAAAGAGGGCGACCCCATCCTGAACAAGGTCTGCCGCCCCGTGACCAACTTTGACGACCGCCTTGCCACCCTGCTGGATGACATGCGGGAGACGATGATCGCCGCCGACGGCGTGGGTCTGGCAGGCCCTCAGGTGGGCATGCTGCGCCGCCTGTTCGTGGTGTGGGACACCACCGATGCCCCGAGGAGATCCCCGAGGATTATGAGTACAAGTTCATCGATTTCGTCAACCCCGAGATCCTGGCTGTTTCTGAGGATGAGGAGACCGCCTACGAGGGCTGCCTGTCCTTCCCCGGCCACAACGGTGCCGTGACCCGTCCCGTTGCCGTCAAGGTGCGCGCGCAGGACCGCAACGGCAACTGGTTCGAGCTGGAGGCCGAGGACCTGCTGGCCCGCTGCATCCAGCACGAGAATGACCATCTGGACGGCATTACCATCATGGAGTCCAGCGAGTATTTCTACGAGGACACCGAGGAGGGCAAAAAAGGCTGCCCGTGAAGCGAAAGGAAACAACTGATGCGCATTCTGTTCATGGGAACCCCGGATATCGCCGCAGAGTGCCTGAAGGCCCTGTATGCCGCCGGTCACGAGATCTGCGGCGTGTACACCCGGCGGGATAAGCCGGTGGGCCGCAAGCAGGTGCTCACCGCGCCCCCGGCCAAGGAAGTTGCTCTGGAGCATGGGACCCCCGTGTTCCAGCCCCGCACCCTGCGGGACGGCAGCGAGGATGCCAACATCCGGGCGCTGGCCCCTGACCTCATCGTGGTGGTGGCCTACGGCTGCATCCTGCCCAAATCCGTGCTGGAAGCTCCGAAGCATGGCTGCATCAATCTGCATGTGTCCCTGCTGCCCAAGTACCGCGGCAGCGCCCCCGTGCAGTGGGCTGTTCTGAACGGCGACACCGAGACCGGCGTTTCCATCATGCAGATGGACGAGGGGCTGGACACCGGCGATGTGCTGGTCTGCGAGAAGATCGCCATCGGCCCGGAGGAGACCAGCGGTGAGTTGTTTGACCGGGTCACCGCCGTGGGTGCCCGTGTCCTCTGCGAGGCAGTGCCCGCCCTGGAAGCTGGCACCCTCAGGCCCCAGCCCCAGCAGCATGAGAACGCCACCCTGGCCCCCATGCTGGACAAGGAGCTGGCGGAGTTCAGGCTGACCGATACTGCTGCGCACATCCACAACTGGGTGCGCGGCATGAACCCCTGGCCCATGGCCTGGTTCGTGACCGCAGGCGGCAAAAAGGTCAAGGTGACCGAGTGCCGCGTGGCTGCCTCCAACGGTGAGGCTCCCGGGACGGTGCTTTCCACCAGGCCCCTGACGGTGGCCTGTGCCGATGGTGCTGTCCAGCTGCTTCATGTGGTGCCTGAGGGCAAAAAGCCGATGGATGGTACCTCCTTTGCGGCCGGTCTGCGCCTCAAAGCGGGGGATACCCTCTGATGGCGGCCAATCCACGGGCAGCGGCAGTGGCTGCACTGGTCCGGCAGGAGCAGGACGGCTTCTCAAACCTTGTGCTGGATGCCGAACTCCGCCGCCAGAAACTGGAGGGCCGGGATAAGGCCTTTGCCGGTGCCATCTTCTACACCGTGCTGGAACATCAGGGCACGCTGGATTTCATTCTGGAGCAGTTCCTGCCCAAGGGCCTTGCCAGGCTGGACCCGCAGGTGCGCGAGATCCTGCGGGCCGCGCTGGCGCAGGCCCGCTATATGCAGGTGCCGGTGTCGGCGGCGGTGAACGAGGCCGTCAAGCTGACCCGCACCTTCAAAAAGGCGAGTGCGTCCGGGCTGGTCAATGCCGTCCTGCGCAAGGCCTGCAATTATGATCTGGAAACTGCCCGCTTCCGGAACGAGACCCAGCGCCTCATGGTGCTGGGCTCTGCGGGGCAGGATGTGGCAGAGTTCCTGCGCACCCATTACCCCGAGGAAGCGCTGGGCATCCTGACCCACACCGCCGACGGCGGCTGCACCAGCCTGCGGGCCAACTGCCTGAAAATGGATGCCGAGTCCCTCTGCGAAAAGCTGCTGGAAAGCGGCGTGAAGAGCGCACAGCCCGGCCTTGTGCCCGGCAGTGTGCTGGCAAAGTTCGAGGGCAGCCCGGCAGAGCACCCGCTCTTCAAGGAGGGCTGTTTCCATGTGGAGGGGCAGGCCAGCCAGCTGGCAGCCCTCTGTGTGGAGGCAAAGCCCGGCGATACCGTGATCGACCTCTGCGCGGCACCCGGCGGCAAAACGCTGCTGCTGGCCGAGGAGATGCAGGGGCAGGGCGCACTGTACAGCTGCGATGTGGCAGAGCACCGGGTCGGGCTCATCCGGAGCGCTGTGGAACGGATGGGCTTTGCCCATGTCACCGCCCTCTGCAATGATGCCACCCGCCCCAACCCAAAGCTGCCCGCCGCAGACCGCATTCTGGTAGATGCCCCCTGCAGCGGCCTGGGTATTCTGGCGAAAAAAAGCCGGATATCCGCTATAAGACGCTGGAAAAAAGCACGCCACGATGAATTATTGGCCACCCAGTCGTCCATTCTGGACACAGCAGCTGCTCTGCTGAAAGCAGGCGGGCGGCTGGTCTACTCCACCTGTACCATCGACCCTGCTGAGAACGAGGAGCAGGTGGCGGCGTTCCTTGTCCGTCACCCGGAGTTCCGGGTGGTCCGGCCCGCTGTGGCGTTCCCTGACGGAATGACAGTGGGGGAGCACGGGGCGCTCTCGGTGCCCACCCGCACCGGGATGGACGGCTTTTTCCTCTGCGCCATGCAGAAAACGCAATGAACCCGCCGTCCGGTTCGTATTGATTCATAGGAGAATACCATGGAACAAAAAACGCTGTATCTCTTCCCTGACGCTGGCCGAGCTGACCGCTGCGCTGAAAGCTATGGGTCAGCCGGGCTTCCGGGCAAAGCAGATCTTCCACTGGGTGCACCAGAAGCTGGTCACCGAGTTTTCTGCCATGACCGACCAGCCCAAGACCCTGCTGGCAAAGCTGGAAGAGCAGTTTTACATTGCTGGCCCCCAAGATCGAGCGCCGGCAGGAAGCCAAGGACGGCACCGTGAAATATCTGCTGCGGATGGCCGATGGCAACTGCATCGAGACCGTTGTCATGCGCTACCACTACGGCAACACGGTCTGCGTCTCCACGCAGGTGGGCTGCCGGATGGGCTGCCGCTTCTGCGCCTCCACCCAGGCAGGCCGGGTGCGCAACCTGGAAGCCGGTGAGATCTGCTCTGAGATCTATACCGCCCAGAAGGACATCGGGGAGCGCATCTCCCACATCGTCCTCATGGGCATCGGGGAACCGCTGGATAATTTTGACGAGGTCATGCGCTTCCTTGAGAACATCTCCTCCCCGGAGGGTGTGAACATCGGAATGCGCAACATCAGCCTTTCTACCTGCGGCCTGGTGCCCAAAATCGACCAGCTGGCTGAGAAAAAGCTGCAGCTGACCCTTTCGGTCTCCCTGCACGCCCCCAACAACGAGATCCGCAGCGGCATGATGCCGGTCAATGATGCCTACCCCGTGGAGGTGCTGATGCCCGCCGTCCGCCGCTATCAGGAGACCACGGGCCGCCGGGTCAGCTTTGAGTATTCGATGGTGCGCGGTGTCAATGATTCCGATGCCTGCGCCAGACAGCTGGCCGACCTCATCCGGGGCATGGGTGCTCATGTGAACCTCATTCCCATCAACCCGGTGGACGGAAGCCCCTACTCGGCTACCGATGCCGCCAATGTCCAGCGCTTCCAGGAAAAAACTGGAGAGCCTGGGGGTCAACGCCACGGTACGCCGCCGTCTTGGCAGCGAGATCAGCGCCGCCTGCGGCCAGCTGCGCCGGGACGAAATGAATGGTAAGGCGTAAATCGCAAGAGGAGAAGCCTATGAAACTAGCAGGAAAAACGGATGTGGGCCGCGTCCGGCAGGACAATCAGGATGATTACCGTGCCGGGGAGCTGCCTGGCGGTGCTGTCTGGGCACTGGTGTGTGATGGTATGGGCGGTGCCAAAGGCGGCCGCGAGGCCTCACAGGGGGCCTGCAATGTCATCGAACAGGTGTTTCAGGAGCAGTACGCCCAGTGCGGAGCAGGGCAGGAGGGAACTTTTTTGAAAAAGGCCCTCATCAGCGCCAACCGCTATGTGTTCAACAAATGCTGCCCACGAGGAATCGCTGGCCGGTATGGGAACCACGGCGGTCTGCGCCCTGGTGCGGGGTGGGGAAGCCACCCTCTGCCACGCGGGCGATTCCCGCGCCTACCTCTGCCGGGGCGGTAAACTGACCCAGCTCACCCACGACCATTCCTATGTGCAGGAGCTGGTGGACTGCGGCACCATCACGGAGGAGG
>ENA-OQES01000750-OQES01000750.1-human-gut-metagenome-genome-assembly--contig:-NODE-750-length-13042-cov-2.494774_pt1 | contig 13042 bp, 9 predicted proteins | sample MGYA00242798_ERZ504641 | MGnify/ENA primary metagenome ERZ504641 (study PRJEB26092, sample SAMD00036327) | human gut metagenome | host: Homo sapiens | study: EMG produced TPA metagenomics assembly of... | reverse complement strand
GGAGCGTCTGCGGCAGCTTTATTTGCAAAAGACCGCAAATGAGGTTCCAAAAGGCCACCTTTTACAGGCTAAAAGGCCGTCTTTTGGAAGCTAACAGGGCACCTTTTGCAACGCATTGAGGGTCAAGGTGTTACGCAGCCGTGCAAAACCAATGCGGCACAGGACTGTAAATGCGAAAGAAAGACATCATCATGGATATGAAGAAATATATTTTTGTTACAATATTCTCCGTGTCGCCCTCACGTCGTCGAGCTGCAGCAACAGCGACGACGACGGTCAGGCTGAGGCAGGAATATCGGTAAAGTGCTCGCCCGACGAGATAACGGCAGGCGCAGCCGGAGGAACATTCAGCATAGACGTAACGTCTACCGGCAAGGGATGGACAGCCTACACGCCCGACACATGGATGAGCCTCAGCCTCGACGGCACCACGGCTGACAAGGGAACCATCAAGCTCAGCGTCAGCGCCAACAAGGGCACGGAGGCACGCTCGGGCATGGTGGTGGTGCGCTCGGGCATGGTGGTGGTGCGCTCGGGCACTGTGCGCGACACGGTGAAGGTTAGTCAGACCGCCACGATAGGCGTTGCCGAAACTTCGGTCTATGCCCCTTCTGCCGGCGGAACGTTCAGCGTCGGGGTGAGTTCGAACGGCAACTTCACGGCATCTGCCGACGTGGCATGGATTAAGACCACAGCCGCGGCAGGAGCGGTGAGCATAGAAGTGGAGCCGAGCAACGAACTGAAGTCGCGCTCGGGCATCGTTACCGTAGCCTCATCCGAAGGTTCTCAGCAGATAAGCGTAGTGCAGGAGTCGGCGCCCGACAACAACATCAGCGTGCCCGAAGGCTACCGCCTGGTGTGGAACGACGAGTTTGACCAAGGCACAACGCTCAACACCGCATGGTGGACTCACGAGGAGCAGGGCCCGGGATGGGTAAACAACGAGCTGCAGACCTATGTGGACGGACAGGCTGCAGGCCGCCGCGTAACCGAGATTGCCGACGGAAAGCTCAGCATCAACTGCTTCAAGGCAGGCTCTGCGATATACTCAGGACGCGTATATGCCAACGTGTCGACAGGCTGGAAGTACGGATGGTTTGAGGCACGCATAAAGCTTCCCAAGGGCAAAGGCACGTGGCCTGCCTTCTGGATGATGCCTGCGGGCAACGACTTCGCCACAAACCCGTGGCCGCGCTGCGGCGAGATAGACATCATGGAGGAAGTGGGAGCCGACCCGGGCGATGTGTCGTCGACCATACACTGTCAGAAATACAACAACACGGGCACTGCCATAGAGCATGCGACGCTGCACGTTGCCGACGCCGAAGACGAGTTTCACGTGTATGCCTGCGAGTGGACGCCCGACCATCTGAAGTTTTATGTCGACGGAAAGATGATTCTCGACTATGCCAACGACGGCTCAGGCGTTGAGGCATGGCCCTTCGACAAGCCCTTCTACATCATCCTCAACCTTGCGTGGGGAGGCGACTGGGGCGGATACAAGGGCACCGACGACAGCTCACTGCCGGCGACCATGAAGGTCGACTACGTGCGCGTGTTCCAGAAGTAGCCCTCAGACACATCACATAATGAAACTAAAAACACTTACATAACATGAAGATCTTTATTAAATCCATACCGGCCCTGCTCCTCGGCGTATGCTCAATGAGCGCCGCCGCACAGGGCACGCCGGTGTATCTCGATGAGACCAAACCCATAGAAGAGAGAGTGGAAGACGCCCTGAAGCGCATGACGCTCGACGAGAAGATTGCCGTAATCCACGCTCAGAGCAAGTTCAGCTCGCCCGGAGTAAAACGTCTGGGCATACCGGAGTTCTGGACCGACGACGGCCCTCACGGCGTGCGCCCCGACGTGCTGTGGGACAAATGGGAACAGGCAGGCCAGACCAACGACTCGTGCGTGGCATTTCCGGCGCTAACGTGCCTTGCCGCCACATGGAATCCGGCCATAAGCCGCATCTACGGCGAAAGCCTCGGCGAGGAGGCTCTCTATCGCCGCAAGGACATGATTCTCGGCCCCGGCGTCAACATCTACCGCACTCCGCTGGGCGGACGCAACTTTGAATACATGGGCGAAGACCCCTATCTTGCCTCACGCATGGTGGTGCCCTACATCCAGGGCATGCAGTCAAAGGGCGTGGCAGCCTGCGTTAAGCACTTCGCTCTCAACAACGATGAGGAATACCGGCATCAGGTAAACGTCATAGTTGACGACCGTGCGCTCCACGAAATTTATCTTCCTGCCTTCAAGGCTGCCGTAACCGAGGCCGGAGTGTGGGGCATAATGGGTGCCTACAACATGTATAAGAATCAGCACAACTGCCACAACCAGTGGCTGCTCAACGACATACTGAAGGGCCAGTGGCGCTTCGACGGCGTGGTGGTATCCGACTGGGGCGGCGCACACGACACCCGTCAGGCTGTTGAGAACGGACTCGACATGGAGTTCGGCACATGGACCGACGGCCTTGCCTTCGGCACTTCAGACGCCTACGACAACTATTATCTGGCTTCGCCTTACCGCAAACAGATACAGGACGGCACTTACACGGAGAAGGAACTCAACGACAAGGTCAGACGTGTGCTGCGCCTTTTCTTCCGCACCAACATGAACCGCAACCGCCAGTTTGGCTCGCTCTGCTCTGAAGCTCACTACGACGCCGCACGCAAAATAGCCGCCGAAGGCATCGTCCTGCTGCAGAACAAGGGCCGCGTGCTGCCCATCGACACGCTGAAGGCACGCCGCGTGCTCGTCGTCGGCGAGAATGCCATCAAGATGATGACCGTAGGCGGCGGCAGCTCTTCGCTCAAGGCGCAGCATGAGGAACTGCCTCTCGACGGTCTGAAGGCTTGTCTCGAAGGCATGAACATCGAGGTTGACTATGCCCGCGGATATGTTGGCGACATCACAGGCGAGTACAACGGCGTGACCACAGGACAGCAACTTGCTGACAGCCGCTCGCCCGAGGAGCTTATAGCCGAGGCCGTTGACAAGGCGCGCAAGGCCGACTACGTGGTGTTCTTCGGCGGACTCAACAAGAGCGACTATCAGGATGCCGAGGGCCACGACCGCAAGTCTTTCGCCCTGCCCTATGATCAGGACAAGGTGGTGGAGGCTCTTGTCAAGGCCAACAAGCGTCTTATATTCGTCAACATATCGGGCAACGCCGTGGCAATGCCGTGGAAGAGTTCGGTGCCCGCAATAGTTCAGGGCTGGTTCCTCGGCTCAACGGCAGGCCATGCTCTTGCCGACGTGCTGACAGGACGCACCAACCCGTCGGGCAAACTGCCCTTCACATGGCCGGCATCGCTCAATGATGTGGGTGCGCACAAGCTCAACACATATCCCGGAACATGGCGCGCCGACAAGAAAATCATTGACGAAGAGTATAAGGAAGGCATCTTTGTGGGCTACCGCTGGGCTGACAAGGAGAAGACAAAGCCGCTCTTTGCCTTCGGACACGGCGAGAGCTACACGAGCTTCAAGATAGGCAAGGCAAAGGCAAGTGCCGCAAGCATCACCACAGCCGACAGCCTTTCGTTCACCGTCAGCGTCACCAACACGGGCAAGGTGGCAGGCTCTGAGACGGTGCAGCTCTACATTCACGACTGCGAGTCGTCGCTTCCGCGCCCCTACAAGGAGCTTAAAGGATTCAAGAAAGTTTATCTCCAGCCGGGCGAAACCAAGGAAGTTACCATAACAATAGGCAAAGACGCCCTCAGCTTCTACGACGACAAGGCTGCCAGCTGGACCGCAGAGCCTGGACAGTTTGAGGCTCTCGTGGGCAACGCTTCAGACAATATTGTGAGCAAAGTGGCGTTTACTCTGAAATAGTCATTGACATCTAAAGACATAAATCATATGATGAAAATAAGCAAAATACTGACAACTGCGGCCGCACTGCTGCTGACCGGGGCGGTGAGCGCGCAGAACCAGGAGATGGATAAGTTTGTTGACGGCCTCATGTCGCGCATGACTCTGCACGAGAAGATTGGTCAGCTTAACCTTCAGGTGGCAGGCGACATAACCACGGGACAGGCCCAGGACTCTGAAGTAAGCGGCAAGATAAAGGCCGGAGAGATTGGAGGCGTGTTCAACCTGAAGGGCGTCGACAAGATAAAAGCACTGCAGAAGCTGGCCGTCGAGAAGAGCCGGCTGGGCATTCCGCTGCTTGTGGGCATGGATGTGATACACGGATACGAGACGATATTCCCCATTCCGTTCGCGCTTTCATGCAGCTGGGACCTCAACGCCATAGAGCGTGCTGCCCAAATAGCCGCAAAGGAGGCCACGGCCGACGGCATAACTGGGTGTTCAGCCCTATGGTAGACATCTGCATAGACGCCCGCTGGGGCCGCATATCTGAGGGAAACGGCGAAGATCCCTATCTCGGCTCACGCATAGCCGAGGCCATGATTCGCGGATATCAGGGCGACTACAGCAGCAACGCCAACGTTATGGCATGCCTGAAGCACTTCGCCCTGTATGGCGCCGTTGAGGCGGGACGCGACTATAACACCGTTGACATGAGCCGTCTGCGCATGTATAACCAGTATCTTGAGCCTTACCGCGCCGCCGTAAAGGCAGGAACGGGCAGCGTGATGACATCGTTCAACCTGGTTGACTATGTGCCGGCAACGGCCAACAAGTGGCTTCTTGAGGATGTGCTGCGCAAGCAGTGGAAGTTCGACGGCTTCGTTGTTACCGACTACGGCTCTATAGGCGAGATGCTTAGCCACGGCGTTGGCGGTTCGCTGAAAGACTGTTCGGCAGCTGCCCTCAATGCCGGCACCGACATGGACATGTGCTCCATGGGATTCATCGGCACGCTGGAGCAGTCGGTAAAGGACGGAACGGTGAGCGAGGAGGCCATCAACAAGGCATGCCGCAGAGTGCTCGAGGCTAAATATAAGCTGGGACTCTTTGCCGATCCGTATAAATACTGCGACACGAAAAGACGCAAGCGCGACATCTTCACGGCAGAAAACCGCGCCGAGGCAAGGCGCATTGCTGCCGAGACCTTTGTGCTGCTGAAGAACGACAAGTCGTTGCTGCCGCTGAAGAAGCAGGGCAAGATAGCGCTGATAGGTCCGCTGGCAGACACCCGCGCCAACTTAGCCGGCACATGGTGCGTGGCCTACACTCCCGACAAATACCCGACGCTGAAGGAAGGAATGGAGCGCGCGCTGGCCGGAAAAGCAGAACTTCTGTATGCGCAGGGATGCAACCTGATGGCCGACTCGGCACGTCAGCGCGCGGCAGAGTTCGGCAAGAACATAACGAGAGGCGACGACGCACAGCTCAAGGCAGAGGCTCTCGAGGCGGCACGCAAGGCCGACGTGATAGTGTGTGCCATGGGCGAGAGTGCCGACATGTCGGGCGAATGCTCGAGCCGCACGAGTCTTGTGCTGCCCGACGTTCAGCGCGAGCTGCTCGCCGAGCTTGTAAAGATGGGCAAACCGGTGGTGATGCTCAACTTCTCGGGCCGTCCGACGGTGCTTACATGGGAGCAAAATAATGTAGACGCGATACTGAACGTATGGTTCGGAGGCAGCGAGGCAGCCGACGCCATATGCGACGTGGTGTTCGGCGACGTGGCTCCGAGCGGCCGTCTGACCATGACTTTCCCGCGCAACGAGGGCCAGATACCAATCTATTACAACCATCTCAACACGGGACGCCCCGTGCCCGAAGGCACAAAAGAGTTCCGCAAGTATGCCAGCAACTATCTCGACGAGGTGAACGACCCGCTCTACCCCTTCGGCTACGGCCTGAGCTACACGAGCTTCAGCTACGGCAAACTGAGCGTTACGGGCAGCGGACGCAACTTTAAGGCATCGGTGACGGTGAGCAACACGGGCAACTATGACGCCGACGAGGTGGTGCAGCTCTATGTGCGCGACCCCGTGGCATCCATCAGCCGCCCCGTAAAGGAACTGAAAGGCTTCAGCCGCATACACCTGAAGAAGGGCGAGAGCCGCACCGTTGAGTTCGACATCACCGAAGACGACCTGTCGTTCTACGACTCCGAAGGCCGCAAGGTGTTCGAGCCGGGCGAGTTTCATATCATGGCTGGCCACGACAGCCGCTCGCTGCAGAGCGTGACAATAACGGCAAAATAAAAAAACACGGGCCGTAAATTTTGTGTGTTCGCAATATTGTCTTATCTTTGCAGGAAGAGATAAACCTATGTCTCACAGAACCTTACAAAGGCCGCGGAGGCATGTTCCGGCTAAGCATAAGACAGCGATGAGAAACATATTTTTACTTATTATATGGCTTGTTCCGGTGGTGGCGTCAGCTGATACCGCACGCACGGACTCGGTTTACAGATGCATTGACGAGGCCATCGCCAATGCATCTGTTTATTTATCCAAGCGCGAGGCACGCATTGCAGGCCTCAAGCGGCAGTTTGACAAGAGCCGCGGATATGCCGCGCGATATGCGGCAGCATTCAGAATATACAGGGAATACAAGGCTTTCGTGAACGACTCGGCCATAGCATGGCTCGGCAGGGCCGAACGGATGGCGCGCAGCCAGGGCGACATGATGAGCGCCAACCACTGCACTGCGCTGAAGGCCTTTCAGTGTTCAACGGCCGGAATGTATATGGAGTCGGACGAACTGCTGGCCTCTATCAACACCGGAGAGCTAAACCGCGAAGGCAGGCTGGCATATTACGCCGCGCGCAACCATCTCTACAAGGAGCTGGGATTCTACACAAAGATAGGCAGACTGAAGGAAAAGCTATGGCCGGCTGGAAAGGATGTATGCCGACTCGCTGGCGGCACTGGCCGACAAGAACAGCGACATGTATCTGCAGCTGATGGAGATTGAGCGGTACAACAGCAACGACCCGGCCGGCGCGCTGCGCTACAACGACATGAGGATGAAGGGCGTAGACCGACAGTCGCACGAGTTCTCGATAATTGCCTACTACCGCTTTCTCGACTACAAGAGGATGAACGACACCGACAACTGGACCTACTGGCTGGCAATGTCGGCGCTGGGCGACATACGCAACGCCGTGATGGACCAGGGCGCGCTGTGGGAACTGGCCAACTATCTGAACACGACGGGCGACATGGCGCGGTCGTATAAATACATAAACTTTGCCTGGAACTGCGCCGAGAAGTTCGGCACGAGGGTGAGAAGCAACCAGATCTCGCCCGGTGCTCACATCCATAGACAACAGCTATCAGACCATAATGCAGAAGCAGAAGGAGCGCCTCATCATCATGGTGCTCGTAATAAGCCTATTTGCCGTCTCAGTGCTTGTGCTGCTCATCTATGTCAACAAGCAGCGCGGCAAGCTGAAGCTGACGCGCGACGAGCTCAGCCGCAAGAACAGGCAGCTGATGAAGCTCAACAAGGAGATGCAGCAGGTGAACGAGAACCTGGACGAGAGCAACCGCCAGCTGACCGAGACCGACCGCCAGCTGCACAAGGCCATAGGCAGCCTGAACGAGTCGAACAGGGTGAAGGAGAAATACATCGGCCTGTTCCTCAGGCAGTGCTCTATATACATAGACAACATGGAGAGGATGAGAAAGGAGGTGCTGACGATGCTGAAGAACAAGCAGCACACGGAACTGATGAGCAAGATGAAGTCGCACGACTTCAGAGACCGCCAGCAGCAGGAGCTCTTCGACATATTCGACACCACGTTCATACACCTCTTCCCCACCTTCGTCGACGACTTCAACAAGCTGCTGCGCCCCGAGGAGCGCATACATCTCGACGACACGTCGCGCCTGAACACCGACATAAGGATATTCGCGCTGATACGCCTCGGCATCGACGACAGCTCAAAGATAGCCGAGTTTCTTCACTATTCGGTCAACACAATCTACAACTACCGTGCACGCATCAAGAACGGCGCGACATGCGGCAGAGACGAGTTTGAGAAGAAGGTGAAGGAGATAGGCGTGCCGCAGCACACGCAGACCGAAGGCGACGGCAAGTCTGAAGCCGGCACGGCGCAATAACACATAACGCCATACTGGCAGCAATCGCACAAGGTCCGGCGGCCTACAGCCCGACCATTACATAACCCATTGACGCTCAATGCGTTGCAAAAGGCCATCTTTCAGCTTCTGAAAGGTGGCCTTTTAGCGTGCAATATGTGGCCTTTTACAATGCGAAAGGACACATATTGGAAAACCAGGGAAAACACTTACCATGACAAGGGCTGAAAATACTGAAACATTTGGGATAATCCTTGCCGTTGAAGGCTATTTTCTTATTTTGCAACATAGCTCCTGCACGCCACGACAGGCAACGCTGCAGGACGGGCCGTAAGCAGACCGCACGCGGACACACGGCTACGGCAACGGACAACACGATAATACGCAAACAACAACGGCAAGAGAGCGACGCTCGAACATTATGCCTTATGGCATAGTACAAAAACAACACTGCTGCGTCATATCTACAGCCACGGCAACTCATGACCGCCGCAGGCCGCAACGGCACACCGGCACGCAGCCGGCGCACACAAGCCACACGGCCACAAGACAAAACCTGAAAAGCATAATAACAGAAGGCATAATTAGCACAGCCGCGCCCCCGGCCACGAAACACTAACGGCAAGGGGACGGAGGACTGAAAAAGCCGGCAAAAAATCATATAAAAACCAAACAAAAAAATTGAAACCCACAAACTACCATCTTTTCGACTTTCTCGACTTCGACGTCAGCCTTAGCCGCAACGAGTCGCTATGGAAGGCATGCAAACCCTCGGCCGTGTTCGAGAACGACGGCGACATCTGCGTGCTCGTTCCGTTCCAGAAGCAGATACTGGCCAACGACATGGCAGCCGACACCGGCGTGCCGCGTGAGGAATATACGCTCATCATCAGGCAGTATGAGCCAAAGATCCTGCGCCTGTTCATAGGCTTCGGCGAGGAGCAGATGACCGACGAGTCGGAGATGTTGCAGATGAGCGACAGGGTTAAGAAGACGCCGCTGAGCGTAAGCTTCGGCAACGGCCGATGGACCGTCACCGACCCCGAAGGCACCGTCAGGGCCGTTATCAACATACAGGAGCCCGAGCTCGACCGCTGGAGCACGCTGCTGCCCGACCCGCAGGAGACGCTCGACATAAGGCTGTATCCCGACGGAAAGCGCGAAATACGCCTGGCCGCCTACGACCACTTCTCGCCTCCGCGCTACGACGCGCTGCCCATAGGCTTCTGCAAGCTTGACGGACAGAAGGAGCGCGCCACGATGTCGTTCGAGTGCAAGGCCGACGAATGTTTTGCCGGAACGGGCGAACGCTTCACCAAGATGGACCTCAGCGGACAGACGTTCTTCCTCAAGAACCAGGACGGACAGGGCGTAAACAACCGCCGCACATATAAGAACATTCCGTTCTACGTGTCGAGCCGCATGTACGGAGCATTCTATCACACCTGCGCCCACAGCAAGCTGTCGCTCGCCGGAGTGTCAACGCGCTCGGTAGAGTTCCTCAGCGACCAGGCCATGCTCGACGTATTCCTCATCGGCGGCGACTCTATGGAGGAGATTATCCGCGGCTACCGCGACCTGACGGGCTACCCCTCGATGCCTCCCTTGTGGAGCTTCGGCGTGTGGATGAGCCGCATGACATACTTCAGCGCCGACGAGGTGAACGAGATTTGCGACCGCATGCGCCGCGAACATTATCCCTGCGACGTGATACACCTGGACACAGGATGGTTTAAGACCGACTGGCTGTGCGAATGGAAATTCAACGAAGAACGCTTTCCCGATCCCAAAGGGTTCATCCAAGGACTGAAGAAAAAAAGGATTCGCGTGTCCTTATGGCAACTCCCCTACGTGGCGGAGAACGCCGAACAGATAGACGAAGCACGCAAAAACGATTATATAGCTCCGCTGACAAAGAAACAAGATTCGGAAGGTTCCAATTTCTCCGCTTTGGACTATGCCGGAACCATTGACTTCACTTATGCCCCCAAGCAACCGAATGGTATAAAAGGACTGCTGAAGAATCTGCTGGATATGGGCGTGACCTGTATCAAAACCGATTTTGGAGAAAACATCCACATGGATGCTCTCTATAAAGGCATGAAACCCGAATTGCTGAACAACCTGTATGCATTGCTTTATCAGAAAGCCGCTTATGAAATCACAAAAGACGTAACCGGTGACGGCATCGTATGGGCACGCTCGGCATGGGCGGGATGCCAACGCTATCCCCTGCATTGGGGGAGGCGACTCATGCAGTTCATGGGATGGGATGGCAGGCTCGCTGAAAGGCGGTTTGCATTTCGGGCTTTCCGGCTTCGCCTTCTGGAGTCATGATGTCCCCGGATTCCACACATTACCCAACTTCATGAACTCTATAGTGGACGATGATGTATATATGCGCTGGACACAATTCGGTGTATTCTCCTCCCACATCCGTTATCACGGAACAAACAAACGCGAGCCGTGGCATTATCCCGCTATCGCACCCATGATAAAAATGTGGTGGAAGTTGCGCTATACGCTTATACCTTATATTGTAGAACAAAGCCGGAAGACCATCGCAAGCGGAGCTCCTCTTTTAACAGGCTCTCATCTATCATCATCCCGAAGACAAACTGTGCTGGCACATAGACGATGAATACTATTTCGGTGACGACTTCCTGGTAGCCCCGGTCATGAACAGCGAGAACCGCCGGGATGTCTATCTGCCCGAAGGAAAATGGGTGAATTTCTTCACAGGTGAACGCTTGGAAGGAGGACGCTGGCTGAAGAATTTGGATATCCCCTTGGACGAAATGCCCGTATATGTACGTCAAGGAGCGACCATCCCCGTTTATCCGGATGAAGTGGAATGCACGGACGATATGGATTTAAGCAAAAGCATCGGTCTGCACATAGACCCTCATTTTAAAGGAATATTTAAAAACTGACGAATATGGAAACTTGGAAAACGAATTTAGACGGAAACAAAGAAACGATATATAGAGTGGTGGAACCATAAAGGAATCATACTGAACATGTGGGAGCACTTTCAGGAAGATGTGAAACCTCATGCGGATATCCCTGCACCCTCCCCGGCAAAAGACCTGAATCAGAAATGGTTCGATCCGCAATGGCGTGCAGAATACCTGGACTGGTACGTGGCACACAGCAGTCTGAAAGCAGATATCCTGCCGGTAGCCAATACCCAGTTAGGCCCCGGTTCATTGGCAGCCATCTTGGGCGGCGTGTTCGAAGGAGGGGAAGATACCATTTGGATTCATCCCGATCCCGATTTCAACGATGAGATTGTTTTCAATCCCGAGCATCCCAACTGGATCTTGCATAAAGAATTGCTGAAGGCATGCAAGGCGAAAGCAAACGGTCACTATTACGTAGGAATGCCCGATTTGATGGAAGGGCTGGACGTACTGGCCGCCTTGAAAGGTACAGACAAAGTTTTGCTGGATACCGTGATGCAGCCCGAAGTGCTGGAACAGCAAATGCAACAAATCAATGATATCTATTTCAAAGTCTTTGATGAACTTTACGACATCATCCGTGAAGGGGACGAAATGGCTTTCTGCTATTTTTCTTCATGGGCTCCCGGTAAAATGAGCAAATTACAAAGCGATATTTCTACCATGATCAGCGAAGATGATTATCGTCGTTTTGTACAACCCTTTATCCGCGAACAATGTCAAAAGATAGACTACACCCTGTATCATTTGGACGGTGTGGGCGCCATGCATCACCTGCCCGCCCTTCTTGAAATTGAGGAACTGAATGCCATTCAATGGACTCCGGGCGTAGGTGAGCCACAAGGAGGATCACCCAAATGGTACGACCTTTACAAGAAGATCCTTGCCGGAGGCAAAAGTATCATGGCTTGTTGGGTAACCTTGGACGAACTGAAACCTTTGCTGGACAATATCGGTGCGGACGGTGTGCATCTGGAAATGGATTTCCATAACGAGAGAGAAGTGGAACAAGCGATGCGCATGGTCGAAGAATACTCCTCTTCCTCCTCTGACGTATCCCCAAAAGACCTTTCGAAAGAAGAAGCCGCTGCAACAAAACAAGAAACAATCGTTGTCAAAGACTCCGCGACAGCCGGGAATGAAGCCTTGAAACCTTTATTCAATGCCATTGTGGACGGAAAGCTGGAACCGGCCGTAGAAGTAACCAAGAAAGCCATCGCCGAAGGAGTACAGCCCCAGGAAATTATCAACAACTACATGATAAAGGCTATGGGCGAAGTGGGACACGCTTCCAGGACGGAAAATGCGTTCGTGCCCCAACTGCTGATGGCAGGACGCGCCATGAAGGGCAGCTCTGGAACTGCTGAAGCCTTTATTGCAAGGGAGTGCCTCGACCACCATAGGCAAGGTAGTCATCGGGACCGTGAAAGGCGACTTGCATGATATCGGCAAGAACCTGGTGGCTTCCATGCTGGAAGGTTGCGGCTTTGAGGTAATCAACATAGGCATAGATGTATCTTGCGACAAATTTGTGGAAGAAGTCAAGAAAAACAAGGCAGACATCCTGTGCATGAGTGCCTTGCTGACAACAACCATGACTTATATGCAGGAGGTGATCAACGCTTTGGAAGCAGCCGGTATCCGTCATCAGGTAAAAGTAATGATAGGCGGCGCTCCGGTAAGCCAAGGATTTGCCGATGAAATAGGTGCGGACGGGTATAGCGACAATGCCAATACGGCCGTAGCGGTAGCCAAAGAACTGATGGGACTTCATCAATAAACGGAATATTCATCTTAATCTGATACATGAATTATGCACGCTAATTATTTAGATACGTTAGATTGGGGCATTCTTATTGCCTACTTTCTGATTCTTATAGGCATCGGCATATGGGCCAGTCTGAAACGCTAAAAAAGGCAGCAGCCTTTTTCTCGCCGAGCGTTCCCTGAAGTGGCATCACATCGGTTTCTCCATGTGGGGAACCAATGTGGGCCCTTCTATGCTGATAGCCTCTGCCAGTGCCGGATTCACCACCGGCATCGTTTCGGGCAATTATGCCTGGTATGCGTTTGTTTTCATCTGCTTGCTGG
>ENA-OQES01000749-OQES01000749.1-human-gut-metagenome-genome-assembly--contig:-NODE-749-length-13044-cov-4.279012_pt1 | contig 13044 bp, 13 predicted proteins | sample MGYA00242798_ERZ504641 | MGnify/ENA primary metagenome ERZ504641 (study PRJEB26092, sample SAMD00036327) | human gut metagenome | host: Homo sapiens | study: EMG produced TPA metagenomics assembly of... | reverse complement strand
AATGGCAATGATCACGGAAAGAACTACCAGGACCGGCATCATAAACTTGGAAACACGTTCAATACCATTCTGCACACCTGCGTAGATGATGCCTAAGGTGCAGAAGGTAAAAACAATAAAGCAGATCTCTGTGGAAGCTCCATTGGAGATAAAAGCGGAAAAAGTAAGTGTCAGAGGCAAGTGTCTGCGCCTGTCCGCTGAAATAGCCGATCAGATATTTGATGACCCATCCGCCGATTACGGAGTAGTAAGGAACGATCAGGATCGGGATAATGGCATTGATCCAGCCGCCAAGAGAGAGCCATTTGGATTTTCCAAAACTCTGGTAAGCGCCTACCGGGCTCTTTTTCGGTCATTCGTCCCCAAAGATGTCTCAGCCATGATCATGGTGTAGCCGAAGGTAAGAGCCAGGATGATGTAGACCAGTAAAAAGGATGCCGCCGCCATATTTGGCAGCCAGATACGGAAATCGCCAGATGTTTCCAAGTCCTACAGAAGCACCGGCAGCAGACAGTACAAAGCCCAGTTTTCCGGAGAATGTACTTCGTTTGTTTTTGCTCATGTGATTTAACCCCTTTATTTTTATAAATATGATTTTGCTATATCTAAAACAGTTTAACATAGGAGAAGATAAAATGCAATTACAGGCATATGTTTCCAGACACTTTTTAAAAAATGAGAACATTAAAAAACGCCTGGTGAAAGGCGTTTTTGGGAAGATCAGGTATGCTCAGACTGTCAATGTTCATCGTTTTTTTCACGACGATTTTTTTTCCTGGATCATCTTACTTAATACCACACGGCGGATGGGTTGTCTGTGGATCTCTGTGCCGATGAATACAGCTTTTCCAGTCTTTTGGGGTTCACAGCCTGTAATGCCATAACGGCTGTCGGCTACATCAAACTGAAACCACTGGGAACCGGCAAGGATCTGTCCTTTGGCGCGGAAAATATTTCCGTACTGTCCCCGGATCAGATCTTCTAAGAATATAAGAAGAGACTCTGGGGAAGAAAAATAGGCGTTTTCAATGGAAAAGGTATCCGGAAGGTTTTCGGTTTCTTCTGCCTTTACCTGGTACAACCGTCCGTCATACCCTGTTTCAAGAAGCCGCAGCCAGTCTTTCTCAGGAAGAGAAGAGTAGTGGTCTGTATAGATCGTAGCTGTGGGATTGATCCCGGCTAAGACCTGTCTGGCTTCTTCTTTTTCTTCAGCAGAAGCCTGTTCGGACTTTGACAGGAAAATAGTTCCGGCATCTTTGATCTGGTTCTCGTAAAGAGCAGGATATTCTTTTAAATAACGCCGGTAGCTGTAGATATCTGCAATGGTCACAGGTGCCAAAATGGAAATATGCTCGTATTCGATCTGCTTTAAATTTTCCATGACATTGCCAAGCATACCGACACCGGTAGGTTCGATGACCAGATATTCCGGGTCAATGGTATTGGCAATGGAGAGAACGGACAGGGAAAAATCTCCTTTGGCAGAGCAGCAGATGCAGCCTTCTGTCATTTCCCAGATGTTGACAGGGCTCTGACCTTCTTCTGCACGCAGCCGGTCTGCGTCAATGCCAGCGGCACCGTATTCATTTTCCAGTATGGCAAAGTCATTTTTTGTGTGTTTTGCCAATGCCTTGATAAAAGTAGTTTTTCCTGCGCCCAGGAAGCCGGATACGATCAGTATTTCATATGATAACCAAAATCCCAATTCCCAGAGTACGTGCTCTGTTTTCCTGTAGTAGAACGAGAACGCGCCAGAAGCGCGTCCTCAAGATAAGTATGCTATTTAGCCATTAAAGTCTTTATTCTTCGATCACAACAACTGGCTTGATCAGGTCAGCTGGCTTGTCTCTCATAAGGAATAATGCTTCTTCCAGGTGATCCCAGCCCTTGAATACATGAGTGCTTAATGGGGAAACATCCAGTTTTCCGGCAGATACTAAAGCGCCCAGTTTTTCCATACGTAAACGTCCGCCTGGCATTAAACCGCCGTTAATCTGCTTGTGACCCATACCAACGCCCCATTCTGTACGTGGGATATCAATGGTATCGCCGGAGCCAAGGTAGTTTACGTTACCGATCTTGCCGCCTGGCTTTAAGCACTTAACTGCTTCTGCGAAGGTTTCAACGCCGCCGCCTGCGATGACAACTTTGTCAACGCCCTTGCCGTCTGTCATATCCATAACCTGTTTCCAGATCGGGCCGTTCTTGTAGCTTACGAAATCGGTAGCGCCGTACTTCTTAGCTGCTTCTACGCAGACAGGGCGGGTTCCAACTGCGATGATGCGGGAAGCGCCGCGCATATTGGTTCCTGCTACAGACATAAGTCCTACAGGTCCGATACCAACTACTAAAACAGTATCACCAAACTGAACATCTGCCAGCTCTACGCCATGGAAACCGGTAGGAACCATATCAGACAGCATACATGCGTCAGTTGGGCTGATGTTGGATGGCAGCAGTGCCAGGTTGCCGTCTGCATCATTTACATGGAAGTATTCGGAAAATACGCCATCTTTGAAGTTGGAGAATTTCCAGCCCGCTAACATACCGCCGGAGTGCATGGAGAAACCAGCCTGAGCCTCTAAGGAGTTCCAGTCAGGAGTGATAGCAGGAACTAATACACGGTCGCCTGGCTTGAAATCTTTTACCATAGAACCAACTTCAACTACTTCTGCACAGCACTCATGTCCTAAGATCATGTTGTGGCGGTCGCCGATAGCGCCTTCCCAGAGAGTATGTACATCGGAAGTACAGATAGCAACTGCTAATGGCTTACAGATAGCGTCCATTGGTCCACATGCAGGACGGTCTTTCTCAATCCAGCCAGATTCTCCGATTTTTAACATTGCGTAACCCTTCATAAATAATGTTCTCCTTTCAATGATGCATTTATATAGTATTTGTTTGTCGACAGCATGTTGCGATACCTGCATACTGCAGTATGCGATGTCATGCAAACCGCAGTATGCGACGTCGTGAGATTTCCGCAATCTCAAGTTTCTTGCGATCTCACTTCCATCCTCCGATTCCGACCGGCTGGGTCATTATGGGTCCGAACGACCCATTGTCCATAACCGTTATGGGACTTTGTTTGGAATGGCTTGTCTGGAAGCAAACAAGCCCGGACTGGCAGCGAGATAAGTCACGCCGTCAGTCCGGGCTTATGATGCAATATCACAGAGTGATATCAGAAGTAGCTGCCAAAAAAACAGCTACCGTGGTGATGTCAGGAACGGCATCAGAGGGACGCGTTGAAATCGCGCACCTTGAGCATGCGATGCGACGATTCGACATTGCCACGCACAATGCGCTGCAACGCGTTGTCGGCGTCCGCATGCGAAGCCAGCCAAGCATCACCGAGATCCACCAGCGTGGCCGGATCGGCATAGCTCGGATACAGGCCTTCCAGCAGAGCCTCAGCCATGTGGAAGGTCTTGTTCTGCCAAATCCAGTCGGCAACCTCGAAATACTTGGCCGCATACGGTTCAGCCAAGTCGGCACGTGGAGTTGATGCGAAACCACGGGCCACGGATTCCAACTGCATGTTGGTCAGCTCATCGTTGTGCAAAGCCTCATTCCAAGCCCATTCCTTGGCCTCCGCAATGCCTGCGACCGCGCGAGCGCCCAATGCGAACTCACGGTTCTCAGTGGTTTCACGCTTGGCAAGCTCCGCGTCGATGTCACTCTGGCCGATGGCGTTGATCGTGCTCAGTGCGTTGATGATGGTCCAACGGAAATTATTGTCGATCTCCAAGCCATCAAGCTTCACGGAACCATCGAGCAGACCCTTCGCATTCGCTTCGAAAGCGGCGTCGCCCGGCTCGCCATAACCCAAGTAGGCGGTGATCAGCTGGAACTGCTCGTCGGAACCGGCTTCGGCAGCCTGAGCCAGCTTGAACAGTTCGGCAGCCACATGCTCCACCACTTCGGCACGGTCGGCCGGAGCGGTGTAATGCCATGCGGTGGTGCTGACCTGCGCCAGAGCGTAACGGAACGTGGTGGACTCATGTTCCGTGGCAAGCGCAGCCAAAGAGGTTTCGATGAACTGCTTTGCCGGCAATTCGCCGTCACGAGTCATATCCCAGAATGCAAGCCAAATCACGGAACGAGCCAACGCATCGTCGAAACGATACAGGTTCTCCGCAGCGAACTTGAGGCTCTTCTCGTCGAAGCGCAGCTTCGTGTATGTCAAATCGTCGTCATTCACCAAAATCAGCGCCGGACGTGCCTTGCCGGCAGCCGCTTCGACAATCGTCAGTTCGCCGTCAACATCAAGTTCGAACTGTTCGGTACGCACGATCTTGCCGGTTTCCGGATCCTCATTGTAGAAGCCGACAGCCAGACGATGTGCGCGCAGCACCGGATGCTCAGCCGAAGCGGACTGGCGCAACGCAAGCTGGCGAATCGTGCCATCCTCGTTTTCCTCAACTTCGGTGGCGATGGTGTTGATGCCGGACTGTTCAAGCCACTGGGCGCTCCACGCCTTGAGATCGCGGCCGGACGTCAACTCGAGTTCAGCCAGCAGATCGGCGAGCGTAGCGTTGGAGTACGCATGCTTGTTCAGATAATTGTTGATGCCCTTGAAGAACTTCTCACGACCCACATAGAACACGAGCTGCTTCAACACGGAAGCGCCCTTGGCATAGGTGATGCCGTCGAAGTTGACGTACGTGTCGTTCAGATCGTTGATCGGCGCGACGATCGGGTGGGTGGTGCTCAGCTGGTCCTGGCGCAGTGCCCAGCTCTTCTCGCCGGAGCTGAATGTGGCCCAAGCGTCCTTCCATTCCGTGGCTTCGGCAGTGGCGAGAGTGGACGTGAACTCGGCGAAGGATTCGTTGAGCCACAGGTCGTTCCACCACTTCATGGTCACGTAGTCGCCGAACCACATGTGTGCAAGCTCGTGCAGCACGGTGACCACGCGGCGCTCGGCATACGCGTCGGTGACCTTCGATTCGAACACGTACTGGTCGCGGATGGTGACCATGCCGATGTTCTCCATAGCGCCGGCGTTGTATTCCGGCACGTAAATCTGGTCGTACTTGGCGTACGGATACGGCACGCCCCAAGTCTTCGCATAGAAGGCGAAACCCTTCTTGGTGATGTCGAACAGGTAGTCGACATCCTTGGCGAACGCTTCGGCGAGCGCCTGACGGCAGTACATGGACATCGGCACGGTGCGACCGTCTTCGTTGGCGTATTCGGTGTGCCATTCGGCATACGGTCCTGCGCAGATGGCGGTGAGGTAGGAGCTCATGGTCGGCGTGGATTCAAACACCCACAGCTTGGTGGTTTCGGCTTCGTGCGTGCCGAGCGTGCCCTCTTCGGTAACGGTTTCATTGTCGGTCACGGATGCGGCAGGCATGTTGGAGGTGACGATCCACGACTTGGCTGCAAGCACGGAAAAATTCGAACACGGCCTTGATGTCGGGCTGGTCGAACACGGCATACACGCGGCGGGCATCCGGCACTTCGAACTGAGAGTACAGGTAGATGTTGCCGTCGGAAGGGTCGACGCTACGGTGCAGGCCTTCACCGGTGTTGGAATACTGGCACAGTGCCTTGACGGTCACTTCGTTGTGCGCTTCGAGGTTCTTCAGTTCGATACGGCTGTCGGCGAACGCTTCGGCCGGATCGAGAGTTGCGCCGTTGAGCACGATTTCGCTCACTTCGGTGGCGATCAGGTCGAGGAAGCTGGTAGCCCCCGGCTCAGCGTCGAACGTGATGGTGGTTTCAGAACCGAAATTTTTGGCTCCACGGGTCAGGTCAAGTTTGACCGTGTAATGAACCGGTGCTGCGATAACGCTTTTGCGTTCTTCCGCTTCGATTCGGGTGAGATTTGCTCCTGGCATGTCACTCCTTATTTGTGTTGAGATTCCTATTTATTGAATAGGAGACGGCGCAACCGATTGTGCCGGTTACGCCGTCCTTCTTTTGATTATGCAATCAACAATTTATTGACGATCTGTCGATATTTCAATATTATTCCAATATTGATTTCGCTGGAATCGGCGATATTGCGAAAAACTATTGACTATCTGTCGATTCATCATTGCGCTGCGTTCAATCCCATCGCTTCGTCAACATCCTGTGCGATATCGGCAACGACCGGAACGATCATCGGCTTGCGATGCAGCTGACGTGCGACCCAGCTACCCAACGTACGACGCATGATCTGCTGCAACTTGTATGTATCGTGCGTGCCAGCCATCATCGCATCCTGCAATTGCTCGACGATCTGATGACGAACCTTGTCGAATTCGCTTTCGTCTTCGGCCACCGCGTTGAGATAGATCTTCGGACCTGCGACAACGTCAGCCGTTTCCGTATCGACGACGACGAAGCTCGACACGAAACCTTCCGTGCCAAGAATACGACGCTTCTCAAGCTCGTCCTCGGTAAGTTCGCCAACGGAATCGCCGTCAACGTACACGTAACCGCATGGCACGGAACCGACAACAGCAGCTTGGCCGTGGTACAAATCGACCACGTCGCCATCTTCAGCGAGCACCACATTCTGCGGATCGACACCCGTCTTAACCGCAATCATGCCGTTCGCCACCAAATGGCGGTTCTCACCATGAATCGGCATGGCGCACTTCGGCTTGACGATGTTGTACATGTACAGCAGTTCGCCCTCATTGCAGTGGCCGGACACATGCACGGCGGCATTGTCTCGATTGACCACGCGGGCGCCAAGCTGCACCAGCTTGTTGATGATCTTGTACACGCCATGCTCGTTGCCCGGAATCAGGGAGCTCGCAAGAATGACCGTGTCGAATTCGTTGATGGTGATGTCGCGGTGGTTGCCGTCGGCGATGCGGCCAAGTGCGGCCATCGGTTCGCCCTGGGAACCAGTGCACATGTAGACGAGCTTGTCATCCTGCACGTCATGAGCCTTCTTCAGATCGATGACCGTGTCTTCAGGAAGCCTCAAGTAGCCCAAATCCGCAGCAATGGACATGTTGCGAACCATGGAACGGCCCACGAACACCACCTTGCGGCCATACTTGTGAGCGGCGTCAACAACCTGCTGCACGCGGTGCACATGGCTGGAGAAGCTGGCCACAATGATCTTGCGCGTGGCCTGGGCGAATGCCTGATCAAGCGCTGGACCAATGGTGGTTTCCGGCTTGACGAAGCCTGGAACCTCAGCGTTGGTGGAATCCATCATCAGCAGATCCACGCCCTTTTCACCAAGCTTGCCGAACTCCACCAAATCGGTGATGCGATGGTCGAGCGGCAGCTGATCGAGCTTGATATCGCCGGTATCGATGAGGCTTCCGGCCGGAGTCTGCACGAACACAGCCAGAGCGTCCGGAATGGAATGCGTGACGTTCACAAACTCAAGATTGAACGGACCGACCTTCAGCTTGTCGCGTCCCTTGACCTCAACCAGTCGCGGATTGATGCGATGCTCCTTGCACTTGGCTTCGACAAAAGCCAACGTGAGCTTGGAACCGATCAGCGGAATATCAGGACGAAGCTTCAGCAGATACGGCACGCCACCGATATGATCCTCGTGGCCGTGGGTGAGCACCAGAGCATCGACCTTGTCGAGACGATCCTTGATGTAATGGAAGTCAGGCAGGATCAAATCAACGCCCGGCTGCTCCTCTTCAGGGAAAAGCACACCGCAGTCGATGAGCAGCAGATGGCCGTTGTATTCGACCACGTTCATGTTACGGCCGATTTCACCAAGACCGCCAAGGGGCACGATGCGCATGGAACCCTTGCGGTACTTCGGCGGAGCGATCAACACGTCATCCTGCTGGGGTGCGGTGGTCTGCGGGGCAAGACGGGAATTACGACGGTTGCCGGCAGAAGAGCTTGCCGCATTGGAATTCTTGGATTTCCTAGCAGGCTTGGCGCCTTTCGCATTCTTGACGCTCTTCACGTTCTTCGCACCCTTGGAGGAGCCACTACCATTGCCGCGGGAACCGCCACGACCAGAAGACTTCGCCCTCTTGGAAGTCGTTTCGGCCTTGTTGGCCTTCTCGGAGCTTACAGACTTCGCGGATTTCACATCCGCGGTCTGCGTGTTTTCAGTGCGCTTGGCAGCTTTGCTGCCGCGCTTGTGCGTAGTTACTGTTTTGGTTTCTTCTATAGCCATTTCCTAGTTGGATTTCTATTACTAATTGTCTCCGCCTGTGCGGAAACGAGGAATTCAGTAAGTTTGCCGTATTACGGCAAACGTATTACGGCAAACCGGTAGTCGCAATGCTTGCCGTAATCACCATTGCAAATCAATGCCGTAAACATCGCTACTGCAGGTACGGCAATCATCGCAATAATCGCAATCACAGCAAGCCGGAAGCGCGCATGCCATCCTCCGCGCGCTTAATCTCAGCTTCGCCCGGACCGACGTTCGGCAGACGCATCGTCGTGGAATCGAGAACGCCACGCACCTTCAACGACGCCTTCGCCATAACAGCTTGGAAACCGTTGCCATTCATCGCTTCGACCAGTGGGGCAAGCTGCACGGCAATGCGCTGTGCCTCATGAATGTCGCCGCGATCGAACGCAGCAGCCAAATCACGCATCGGACCGGATGCGGCATGCGCGATCACGGAAATAATGCCGACCGCGCCAACCGAAAGGAACGGCAGGGAACAGACCGTCATCGCCCGAATACCAAGTTAAACCGGTTTCCATACGCTTACGCACGGCACCCGCGATATCTCCGGTGGCGTCCTTGACCGCCTTGACATGATCAAGTTCAGCCAAACGGCGGTAGGTTTCCAACTGAATGTGCAAACCGGTACGGCCAGGCACATCGTAAACGATAATCGGCTTGTCGGCGGAATCATTGACCGCCTTGTAGTGACGGAACACGCCTTCCTGCGACGGGCGCGAATAGTACGGAGCGACCACAAGCACCGCATCGGCGCCCGCCTCCTGAGTCTGCTCCACCATGCGCACAGTGTGGGCGGTATCATTGGAACCCGCGCCGGAGATGACCGGCACGTCCACGACCTCCTTGACTGCTTGTACCAGCTCGACCTTCTCCTCCATGTGGGTGGTGGGAGACTCGCCAGTGGTGCCATTGACCACCAAGCCATCCGCACCGTCGGCAACAAGCTGCTTCGCAAGCTTCTGTGCGGCCTCGAAATCAACGGAACCATCGGCCTTCATGGGGGTGACCATGGCCGGAAGAATACGTCCGAAAGGAGCAGGATCAAGAAGATGCATAGTACCGTCAGTCATGGTACCAACGGTACTTCCCGCCACGGACGCCGAAGCGTCCGAGTTCGTGACCATGTCGCAATATGAACTACCTCCCCGAGACCAAAATCCCCCAGCAAGTGGAAGAATCGGTACGCTTAGCCGCATACTCAGGTGGATTCAAGCCAAATGACTTCACGATTTTGATCTGGTGACCGCACGATTTCGGAATATCGCACGATTTTGATTTCCTGACCGCACGACACTCCAAAACAGTGCGGTCACCAAGAGGGAAAAGTACGGCCACCAGAACAAACTCAGGCAAGGTATTGGGTGGGGTTCTGTTCGAACTTGGCGGCGCAGCCCGGGTTGCAGAAGTAGTAGGTGGTGCCGTTGTACTCGCGGGTAGCCGCAGCGGCGGCCGGATCGACGCTCATGCCGCAGACCGGATCCTTGGCGAGCACGCTCTGGTCGGCGCCGGCAGTGTGGCCGCAGCAGGAGTGCGCGCCGCCCATGCCTTCCATGCCCTCGTGCATACCTTCCTTCTTGGCCTTGTGATCGCTGAACAGTCCCATGATGAATCCTTTCTGACTATGGTTGTTGTGATTATTATCGTTCGGGTTCGGCTGGCGAACCTGATACGTTCTGTTTGCGGCACGCACCGCCTTGTCTGGATCGAACAGGCGCAGTCGGCTCGCATTCGTCACCACGCACAGCGACGAGAACGCCATGGCAGCGCCCGCGATCATCGGATTGAGCATCATGCCGGTGAACGGGTAGAGCACGCCCGCCGCAATGGAAATGCCGATGCTGTTGTAGCCAAGGGCGAATCCAAGATTCTGCGCGATATTGCGCATGGTGGCATGGGTCAGATCAAGCGCATGCACCAAACCCATCAGAGAGCCATTCATCAATGTCACGTCCGCGGACTGGATCGCCACATCCGTGCCTGTTCCAATGGCGAATCCCACATTCGCACGGGCAAGTGCAGGAGCATCGTTGATACCGTCGCCTACCATGGCCACCGTATAGCCTTGCGCCTGCAGTTTTGCGATTTCGTCCGCCTTGTTTTCCGGTCGCACTCCAGCGATCACGTTGCTGACGCCAACTTGATTTGCCACGGCATGTGCCGTTGTTTCGTTGTCTCCGGTGAGCATCACCACGTTGACGCCATGCGATTTCAAAGCTGCGATGGCCTGTTGCGAATCGGGTTTTACCGTGTCGGCAACGGCCACGATTCCCGCAAGCTCGCCGTCGACCGCTGCAAGCATCGGCGTTTTCCCTTCCGCCGACAGCCGTTCCATAGTCTCGATGATGTCATCGAGATCCTCGTTGCCGACGCTCGGCATGGCCACGTCAAGATCGTCGATCAGATCGGTATTGCCAACAGCGATACTATGTGACGCGACGTGCGCAGTGACTCCCTGCCCGGAAATCGCACGGAATTGCGTTGCCTCGCCTAACGTAAGATGCTTTTCTTGCGCTCCGGCAACAATCGCGGCGGCAAGAGGATGTTCGGAATCCCGTTCGGCACTGGCTGTGATCGCCAGCAAATCATCTGGTATTTCACGCCATTTTCCAAGCGGAAGCACGTCGGTCAATGACGGTTTACCAGCGGTGATCGTACCTGTTTTGTCAAGCACGACAGCATTGATTTTGCCGCACGTCTCCAGCGCTTCGGCGGAACGAATCAGCACACCCATTTGCGCGGCGCGACCGGTCGAAACCGTTACGGAAAGCGGTGTGGCAAGACCCAATGCGCACGGGCATGCAATCAGAAGCACCGAAACCGCCGCCACCAGTGCATGCACCACGCGCGGTTCCGGCCCGAACGCAAACCACAATGCGCACGACCATACGGCGATCAGTACCACAATCGGCACGAAAATACCGGAAATCTTATCCGCCAGGCGCTGTACCGGAGCTTTGGAACTTTGCGCGGATTGCACCAATCCAATGATCTGCGCGAGCACCGTGTCTTTGCCGACTTTTGTAGCACGATACCGCAACGATCCGGTACCGTTGATCGTGGCACCGGTCACATTGCCGCCAGCCTGCTTCAGCACCGGCATGGATTCGCCGGTGATCATGGATTCGTCGACAGACGATGAACCGGAAATAACCGTGCCGTCAACGGGAAGTTGTTCGCCCGGACGAATCGCAATAATATCTCCGACCAACACCTGATCGACCGGAATTTCCTCTTCGATTTCATTACGCACCACGCGAGCGGTTTTCGGCTGCAGTTTCGCCAATGCACGCATGGCTTCTCCCGTACCGACGCGAGCGCGCGCTTCAAGCAATTGCCCGACCAGCATCAGCGTGATGACCACACCAACCGCTTCAAAATACGGTTCTCGAGCATTCTCAGGCAGAATCTGAGGCACAAACGTGACCACACACGAGTAGGCAAACGCGAATACCGTACCCAAACTGACCAATGCGTTCATTTCCGGAGAGCGGTGAATGATCGCAGCGAAACCGCTACGAAAAATCGGTAATGCGGCATAGCACATCACCGGCAGCATCAGTATGAACTGCGCCCAATTCGGCATCGGATACAGCATCAACATCGTAGAAGCGAATACCGGAATCGTAACGATGGCAGACACAATAAGCCGCGTAACCAATGCTCGCATTTCACGAGATGCGGAAAAATTCATCTGAAGAACCAGCAGAAACAGAAGAAAAAATCAGAAGAAGTATCAACGGATTCATACGATGTTTCATCAACAGCAGTCTGTTGCGATTGCATAGGAACATGAGATTCTGCATTATTCGGATTTTCTTCCGACGCTGAATGCTCGTCCTGCATTGCAGCATGATGTTTTCCCGGCAACACACGCAACGTGCCATGCAGCATGTTCATACCGCACGCAAAACCGTACTCCCCCGGGCCTATCAGGATGAATCGTCAACGTCGTTGTACGGAAAGGAGGTAATGCAAGATCGACGCCGAAATCGGAGAACACTACGTGCGACGAGCATTCGCCGTCTTCTTTTCGATCGAAGATCAACCGCAAAGGCAAACCAGCCTCGGCTTCGATGACTGCCGGACTGTACCCGCCTTTGACTTCGACGACCGCCTCTTGCACGCCGTTGTCAGCACGGGCGCGGAATGCTTTGCGCGGCGCGAAAAAGAACCACAAAACGGCTACCGTCACAGCCAATGCGACGATGATGGCAATCAGAGCCTGCATGTTTCACCGGTTTCCATATTGCATTCGTTTCGATTCGGACAGTCACACTGTATACCAGCACTTGAGCTAATTGCCAAGAGTCAGCGCACAGCTTTATTACGTAGGTAGGTACGACGATATGAATAATCCCCAAATCGCCGATGCCTGAAATAAGCCAACATCAGCGGCTTGGGGACCATTTACCGTTCAACTGTAAGGATTTACAGGTCGAGGAAGTTGTCGAGGCCTGACGGTCACACCCGGGTATGCACCAGTGGAGACCTTGCGAACGGCCAGCAGCACGCCCGGCATGAAGGAGATGCGGTCGAAGCTGTCGGCGCGAATGGTCAGCTGCTCGCCGTCGTTACCAAACAGGGCTTCCTCATGGGCATTGAGGCCACGCAGACGCACGGCGTGCACATGAATGCCGTCAACCACCTGGCCACGGGAGCCGCCATCGGTTTCGGTGGCATCCGGAACAGGGCCAAGACCCGCTGCCTTACGAGCTGCGGCAATACCCTGCGCGGTGATGGAATGCGGTGCCGGACGGAGCATCCACCTTGTTCGGGTGGTGCAGTTCAATCACTTCGGCGGATTCGAAGTACGGAGCCGCAACCTTGGCGAAATAGTCGGCAAGCACGGCGGAAATAGCGAAATTCGGCGCTATGAACACGCTCTGGCCCTCGCGAGGCGCGGCAGCGAG
>ENA-OQES01000748-OQES01000748.1-human-gut-metagenome-genome-assembly--contig:-NODE-748-length-13055-cov-2.308555_pt1 | contig 13055 bp, 18 predicted proteins | sample MGYA00242798_ERZ504641 | MGnify/ENA primary metagenome ERZ504641 (study PRJEB26092, sample SAMD00036327) | human gut metagenome | host: Homo sapiens | study: EMG produced TPA metagenomics assembly of... | reverse complement strand
ATGCAGTTCACCACGTTCACTCTTCCGTCCTGCACCTCTTCAGCAGAATTTACAATGCTGAAACTGGTCTGTATCTCCATAGCCTTGCGGTGATACGCAGCAACCTTGGGAGAACCGTACACCACCGGCGTACAAAGTTCCAGCATGGTGGGGTCAGAGAAAGTCTTCAATATCACTTCATAGCCTACCCCGTTTATATCTCCATGAGTGATTCCCACTCTAATTTACGATTTTCCATATTTATTGCTTATTCTGTTCAGCTTCTTGTTTGATTGTTCTTCCGAGATGGAATTGTCTACCGGAATCTCCGACACTTCTTTTTCTGAAGGAAGCTTCAGTGTATATAACGCCGCGTTCAGCCTGCGAATCTGGTCACGTTTCAGCTTGCCCGGGTTATAAACAAAACCTTCCACCACGATAACCCGTGCATTGTCACGGTCTACCCGCACATGCGATACGAACGGACCACCCATGGCATCGTTCTTCATTTCCCACAATCCGCGGGCCTCGAATGCATAGTCTCCCTTCACGGCAATGTTGCGCGTCTCAACAAAGATAGAATCGGCTGTTTCCATGTACATGCCTTCACGCGCACCCGGCAGATTGACTTTCATCACGGAGTCACGTTTATGAATGAAATACTCTTTGGTAAACGTATCGTGGTCACGGAACGGATAAGCATACATCACGAAGTTCAAGTCATTCAAGTTGCTCGAAGCCCACAGAAAATTCTCACCCTGCTTGTACGATTCCATTTCCACCGGCATCCAGATGTCGCAATCAAACATGCTCTGTACCTTGGCCGAAAGTGTTTCATTGTGTTTTTTACTCCAGCAACTTCACCTGACGGTTCATTTCGGCACGGTAAAGAAGTCGATAATCACCTGACCGTTTTTCCGAAACATAGTCTGCAAACTCCTTCTGGTTAGGTGCCTGAATAGTCATAATCATTTGCGGTGCAGCATAAACATCACGCGAAAATTTTATTTTAGGCTGTGTATAGATATCCTGAATATCAACAACAATGATATTACGGAAAATCCTCATGACACGGTCAAAGTGTTCGGGAGCGATATTTGAAATACGGAAAGAGCGTTCTGCCTGAGGTAATCCGGGAACATTCGTATCCAGCACATCAAATAATGCACGTCCTGCGGGCGATCCCACACTGCCTTATTTACCACCACCAACACTTCGTAAGGTCTTCCGCTGGAAGTCGGAGTAAATAAGTTTTCTGTCCTTTCTTACAAGAAGCCAGCACCAGCACTACCAGTACCAAACTCAAATAGAATGCTATTCGTTTCATAATTATATGGTATTATTGTTGTTATTTACTGTAATGTAACACCTTTCTCCTTCTGTTGTTTAGCCGTTGACAACATTCCACAAGCAGCAAAAATATCTTCTCCTCTTGAAGCACGGATCGTAGCAAATACGCCATGCTGCGTCAAGTAATCACGGAAGGCAACCATTGTTTCCATATCTACCCCTTCTAAATCCACATTAGGAATGGCATGAAACCGGATCAAATTGACACGACATTCAATGCCGCGCAAAAGTTTCACAATCTCTTTAGCGTAAATAAGTGAATCGTTCACCCCTTTGAATACGATATACTCAAAAGACAGACGCCGCTGTTTGCTAAAATCATAATTATGCAATATATCAATAATTTCCGTAATGGAAAAAGCTTTCTCGGCAGGCATTAAATCCCTTCGTTGCGAAGGAATCGGAGTATGCATACTGATAGCCAGATGACAATCACTTTCATTCAGAAAGCGCTCCAGTCCTTTCTTTAAACCCACAGAAGAAACAGTGATGCGTTTCGGACTCCAGCCGTAACCATATTCTGAAGTCAGAATCTCAAGCACTTTCAACACCTCATCCAGATTGTCGAAAGGCTCTCCCATACCCATGAAAACAAGATTAGTCAGCTTTTCCCTTTCAGGAATAGAATAGATCTGGTTTAATATTTGATGGGCACTCAGATTAGCTGTAAAACCTTGCTTCCCGGTCATACAGAACTTACAATTCATCTTGCATCCCACTTGCGAGGAAACGCAAAGAGTAGCCCGGTCCTCATCGGGTATATAAACCGCTTCAATAAAATTATGAGCCGGTGTACGGAAAAGATATTTCACCGTACCGTCTACCGAACGCATTTCTTCCACCGGAGCAGATGCTCCCACCTCATACCCTTCTTTCAATGCTTCGCGATGCTTTAATGACAAATTGGTCATTTCGTCTATCGTTTCCACCTTTTTATCATACAACCAAGACGTAATCTGCTTTGCGGCAAATTTAGGCATTCCCAGATTCCTCACAATCTGTTGAATCTCATCCAATGTCCTGCCAAGTAATGCTGTTTTCGGAGTTTCCATTTATATTTAAAAGACAATTAGCGTACAAAGGTAGAGCAAAAAATAAGATATATTACCTATCTTTGCCGTGAGAAATACTTTTTAACAATGAGAAAAACAATTAATTGCTTTATTCCTTATAGGGAAAGCACAGCGGCAGAACAGACAATCCATGCTCTAAAAGAAAGTAGCATAGTCAACAAAATCTATCTGCTGAACATCGAACCCAACAAGACATTATCCACCCCCGAAGGATGCGAAATATTACCTGTTGATTCACTAACCAGTTCTAAGACAATGAAGATGATTGCTGCAAAAAGCAGACACACCTTATATATTGCTCTATACCAAAACTTCTGCTTTGGAACTGGCTTACAAGGCACTGGAACGCATGACGGACTTCCTGCAGGACAGAGAATGCGGCATGGTCTATGCCGACCATCATGAATGGAAAAACGGAGAAAAGAAGAAACATCCCGTCAACGACTACCAACCCGGCAGTGTGCGTGATGATTTCGACTTCGGTCCGCTACTGATATTCAACAGAACGGAATTCATCCTCGCCAGTCTCCAAATGACAGAGGAAAGAAAGTATGCCGCCCTTTATGAACTGCGTCTGTTCCTTACCCTCCATTCTCATCTGGTACATATCAACGAATATCTTTATACGGAAACAGAAAGCGACAACCGCCTGTCCGGCGAAAAGCAGTTCGACTACGTAAATCCCCGTAACAGGGAGGTACAGATAGAAATGGAAGAAGCATTCACACGATACTTGAAATCCATCAATGCCCTCCTTGAACCCATATGTGTGGAAACGGATGTAAAGAAAGGAAATTTCGAATATGAAGCCTCCGTCATCATCCCCGTGCGCAATCGCGCCCGTACCATTGACGATGCCATCCGGTCGGCACTCGCACAAGAAACACGCTTTCCATTCAACATCATCGTCGTGGACAATCACTCGACAGACGGAACCACAGAAATCATCGGTCAATACAAGGACAACAAAGCGGTAATCCACCTTCAGCCCCAACGTACCGATCTGGGCATAGGGGGATGCTGGGACCTCGCAATCAACCACCCCCGGTGCGGACGCTTCGCCATACAGCTTGACAGCGATGACCTGTACAGCGACACCCATACCCTGCAAACCATCGTAGACACGTTCTACAAAGAGCAATGCGCCATGGTAATAGGAACTTACCGCATGACGGACTTCCGGCTGAACACCATCGCTCCGGGAGTGATAGACCATAGCGAGTGGACGAAAGAGAACGGACACAATAACGCATTGCGCATCAACGGTCTGGGAGCTCCGCGCGCATTCTTCACACCTATCCTGCGCGAAACAGGCGTGCCCAATGTCAGCTACGGAGAAGATTATGCCCTGGGACTCATTTTCTCGCGCCAATATAAGATAGGAAGAATCTATGATGTACTCTATCTGTGCCGCCGCTGGGAAGGGAACTCGGATGCCGCCCTGAGCATAGAGCAGACCAATGCCAACAATCACTACAAAGACAGCCTGCGCACCCGTGAACTGGGAATCCGCAAAAAATTATACAGAAGAGCTGAAGAACCGGAATGAAATCAAGCGATTTATAGACAGCCAACTGGCATGCTGGCCACTGGCACACCACAACCACGAGGCATTACAGACTATACAGACCAAGGAACTGTCCATAAACGGCTACACGTTTGTGGTACAGTGCAATGCACAGCGTGCGGTTTCGACTACCGCCAAAGTGGATAAGGACAGCATCCAAGCACGCCCCTGTTTCCTGTGCAAGGAAAACCAGCCTAAGGAGCAGAAAGCACTGGAAACCATCACTGCAAACAGAATATGCGTTAACCCTTATCCCATATTGCCGGATCACCTCACTATCGCCCATAAAGATCACATCCCCCAACTCATGGATGAGAATATTTTCAGTTACGATGACGTCCGTGCATTCGTACAGAAATATCCGGACTACGCCCTATTCTATAATGGAGCACATTGCGGAGCCTCTGCACCGGACCATCTCCATCTTCAAGGAGTCAGAAAAACTGATGTTCCCATCATCCCGAACGTACAACAGCTGATAACCCACGCACAGACAATCGATATACGCAGCATGTATTTTCCCTACCTAGAAGAAGAGGAAGATTATCCACTAGAATGTAGCCGAATTTACCTCAACACCAAGGACTATCCCTGTCCTTTGGTAATCCTCTCAAGCAACACGCATTATGACGACTCCCTGTTATACAGCGCCCTCGCCGCTTTCCCACCGGATGAAGACGGACAAGAAGCGAAGTTCAACCTGCTGTTATGGAAGGAAGGCCATCTATACTATACGGTGGTTTTTCCCCGCAGCAAGCACCGTCCCGACTGCTACTTTGCAAAAGGCAGCGAACAGATGCTCATCAGTCCGGGAGCTTTGGACATGGCTGGCGTAATCGTCACCACCCGTCAGGAAGATTTCGACAAAATAACAGAAGAAAAAGTGGCATCCATCATAAAAGAAGTGGGAATAACAGTAGAAGAAGCCGAGAAGATACCCGGACGTTATTTGACGAGAAAGCAAAAGATAGAGAGAACACGAAGAGATGAAGGAATTACAGCAAGCCCATAAACAAGACGAATAACAATGAAAGAACCCGAAATAAGCGTAGGAATAGTAAACGCACAAGAAATTCATTTTTCACTGAACGGCAATTTTTACGCTAAAGGAGAAACAGTCTGTGGTGAACAACAAGTAGCCATTCAGCGAAGGAGGTATTCTGTGGAATGGTAATCTTTACCGCGAACTGACCTTCACTCCACAAGACGAACATGCCTCTGTTTTCATTATATGACGTAACCATCGGAATTAATTTCCACTGGGAACGGCAAGAAACCCCAAAGTTTTATGGGAACACTGAAACTAGTGGTGGACGAAGGCAAAATCACCGCTATCAATATTCTTCCCGCCGAAGACTATCTGATAAGCGTCATCTCCTCGGAGATGAACGCCACTTCCTCTTTGGAGTTTCTGAAAGCCCATGCCGTGGTATCACGCAGCTGGCTGTTTGCCCAAATAGAGAAACGCAAGGCCTTGAGTGACAAAAATCGAAGGCTTTTTTGCTCCTTTATCAAAACCGATACCGAATACATCCGCTGGTACGACCGCGAAGATCATACCATATTCGATGTTTGCGCCGATGACCATTGCCAACGCTACCAAGGAATAACCAAAGCATCCAGTGCTGCCGTGACCGAAGCAGTAAGAGCCACCCGCGGACAATTGCTGATGTATGAACGCGGCATTTGCGATGCCCGTTTCTCCAAATGCTGCGGAGGAGCAAGCGAGGAATTTGGATACTGCTGGGAAGACAAGAATTATCCCTACTTGTCTACAATCCGTGATGCGGAAGAAGAAGAAAACCGCCCGTTACCCGATCTGACCAAAGAAGAAGAGGCAGAGCGTTGGATACGTACTTCTCCTGTTTCGTTCTGTGACACCCACGATGAAAAAAGTCATTTCACAAATTCTGAACAACTACGATCAGGAAACTACAGATTTCTATCGTTGGAAAGTACGTTATTCCCAGGCAGAATTATCCGAACTGATCCGTCAAAATACAAAATCGGATTATGGGGACATCATCGACCTGATTCCTATCCAACGCGGCAAATCCGGACGTATCTGCAAACTGAAAATTGTAGGTTCGCTAAAAACATTGACTATCGGAAAGGAACTGGAAATACGCCGCACTCTATCTTCTTCCCACCTGTTCAGCTCAGCCTTTGTAATAGATAAGGGAGAACTGAAAAACGGCGTTCCCGAATGGTTTCTGCTGACCGGCGCCGGCTGGGGACATGGAGTAGGGCTCTGCCAAATCGGGGCTGCCGTAATGGGAGAACGGGGATATACCTACGATGAAATTCTATTGCATTACTATAAAGGTGCGGACATCCGCCGTTTTTATTAACAGGCCCCGCCCACATGGGCGGGGATTCCATTCGGACTCTTTAAAATGAAAGGAACCATGAAAAACAAGCATACCTCGCCATGGGCATGGATACCCACTCTATACTTTGCACAAGGGCTGCCCTATGTGGCAGTAATGACCATTTCGGTCATAATGTATAAAAGATTAGGCATCAGCAATACCGAGTTAGCCTTTTTATACCGGCTGGCTCAACCTGCCTTGGGTTATCAAGCCTCTATGGAGCCCTTTCATTGATCTTATCAAGACGAAACGCTGGTGGATTATCACCATGCAACTTTTAATCGGCGCAGGACTGGCGGGCATAGCCTTCACCATCCCCGACAGAGCATTTTTTGCCAACTCACTTTGGCCGTTTTGCTGGTTACTGGCATTCAGCTCCGCCACACACGACATTGCTGCCGACGGCTTTTACATGCTGGCACTGGACTCGCATCGGCAAGCCCTGTTTGTAGGAATCCGCAGTACCTTCTACCGTATTGCAACCATTGCGGGACAAGGATTACTTATCATGCTTGCAGGAAGACTGGAAATAATGACAGATAATATACCATACGCTTGGTCCCTCACCTTTTTTTCGTATTGGCCGGACTTTTCCTTGGAATATGGATTTATCATAAGTTTGTTCTTCCCTGTCCGGATTCAGATCATACTTCCAAAGAAGTTTCCGCTTCCAATCTGCTCAAAAAGTTCTTTGGTACTTTTGCCAGTTTCTTTCAAAAAAAGCAGGCAGGCATTGCCATTCTTTTCATGTTACTCTACCGTTTGCCCGAAGCTCAACTGGCAAAAATGTGCATTCCTTTCCTTATAGACCCCGTTGAAAAAGGTGGTTTGGGGCTGACAACCGAAGAAATAGGTTTCGTACAAGGTACTGTCGGCATCATCGGACTTACCCTAGGAGGTATTTTAGGAGGAATAGCCGTAGCCCGTAACGGTTTGAAACAATGGCTCTGGCCGATGGTATGGGCCATTTCCTTACCCGATTTAGTCTATGTTTATCTCAGCTATATCCAGCCTGATTCTTTATATCTCATCAATATTTGCATCTTTATAGAGCAATTCGGTTACGGATTCGGTTTCACAGCCTATATGCTCTACCTTATTTATTTTGCAGACGGAGAACATAAAACAGCACATTATGCCATTTGTACCGCATTTATGGCATTAGGCATGATGATTCCGGGAATGGCTGCCGGCTGGCTTCAGGAACAGATGGGATACACCCATTTCTTTATATGGATTATGATATGCTGCGTTATCACCTTCGGAGTAACGGCTCTGCTAAAAATTGATCCGGAGTTCGGCAAGAAGAAAGGTTGATCCGACCTTTATTTCAGCCTGTCCTCGGAAAGACAGGCGGATTGTGGCTCTCTGGAAGGAATCAGGGAGGGTGTCGCAGATATGTACACGCTGGCCCGCACACGAAAAAAACATATGGTTCTTTTCAGAGTTCATTCTCAAACATAGCGGCACAGTTGGGAAAGGGTCCGTTAGAAATTCTGAAATTATAGGCTCCGCACTTCAGCATTTGATTTTAATTCGATTTTTCCCTCCTCCTTTCATTTACCGTCAAAACGCCCTGCCGGTGGGTGTTCCAGTGATGAAGGGACATCCCGTCATTGTCCTTTCATCTTCCTTTCCGCTTACGTTGAAACGGGAGTGAGGGGAAGCGGTTCCATTTTTAACCGCTTGATTGACTGTGTGTTTTAAATAAGATGAAAGGATGAATGGAGAAGGAAGAACATCGGCTTAGTGAGGGAGTAATGTACGCTGAACATGATAGGCATGTACGCTGAAACATGCTGACCTTTTTTTGAAAACATGCTGACCTTTTTTAAAAAGGTGCTGATGTTTTCTAAAAAGCATGAAGACATATTCAATCAACATCAGTAACGTAAGCTTGCAACATACGTTGGCATCGGGCTACATATACGCAAGCATAAGCCAACACATACTTATGTGTATCAAGTTCCGCAATATCTTGTTACAAGGTTTACCCAATCTTGCATCAAGTTCCATTGGATTTTGCGCCAGGATTCGCCATACTGTCCTCCCCCTTTTTTGACACATTGTACAAAATTATAAAGTCATAGAACGCTTTTAATTAAAAATAAGATAAAGATCCTTTCAACAAAATAATTATTATATTTGATTTCATATCCAAATCAATAACATAAAAGATACATATATGAAAAAGATTATTTTATTAGTATTCGTCACCTTGTTTTGCTGCGTAGGCTACTCACAAGCACAAACAACAAAAAAAAGTGACTCGTCAGGAAAAGAAAGAGGCGCAAAAAGGCTATGGAACAAGCCTTGTTCGAAGAAGCCAGACAAGCTATAGAAAATAAAGCGTTCACACTGGAAGCTGACCGGGTTATATTTAAAAGGAGGAAGAAATGCCTTTGTTTCTTCTAATACCAATTTTGTAATGGTAGACGGTGATAAATCATCCGTGCAGGTAGCATTCAACATTCCTGCCAGCGGTCCTAACGGATTAGGAGGTGTCACTGTAGACGGCAATGTTTCCGGTTACAAGATCAAAACCGACAAGAAAGGAAGCATATATCTGACAATGAGCGTAATGGGTGTAGGTATATCTGCTCAGGTAAGTATAACATTACCTTATGGAAGCAACAATGCCACCGTAGATATACGCCCCAACTTCAATTCCAACCGTCTGACTTTATCCGGTGAAATACTACCGCTTGACAAGTCAAATATATTTAAAGGAAGGTCTTTCTAATCACTTTATAGTTCATAGAAAATAAGCCCCGGAAATTTTGTTAAAGCAGATTTCCAGGGCTGTTCTTTTCTCATTCATTCCTCTTCACACCTTTAATTTCAGCTCCTCCAAAACACACTTCAGCAACCGGCTTTTTTCCGTTTCAGTAATAAATTACTACCTGTTTATGACAAAGCTTATTATATTTATACCGGATTTCAATAGGAAAACAACATGAAAAATGAAAAAAAGTAGGTATTATGAGAAAAGTTGTAATATTAACATTAGTAACCTTGTTTACCTGCGTAGAATACTCACAGGCACAAACAACAGAAAAGGAAATGACACGTCAGGGAAAAAAAAGCGGCTCAGGAAGCTTTGGACAAAATGTTATTTCAGGAAGCCAAAGAGGCAATAGACAACCAAACCTTTGTACTGGAAGCGGACAGAGTTTACTTTAAATACGGAACCTCCGCTTTCGTTTCATCCAACACCAACTTTGTAGGACTGGACGGTGACAAGGCCGTGGTGCAAGTAGCATTCAATGTACCTTTCAGCGGTCCGAACGGACTAGGAGGTATTACCGTAGACGGTAATGCTTCGAACTATAAAGTAAAAACCGACAAAAAAGGTAATATTCATGTCAGTATGAACGTGATGGGAATCGGAATCTCAGCCCAAGTAAACATTGACATACCTTATGGAAGCAACAATGCGACTGTAGATATTCTTCCGAACTTTAATTCCAGCCACATGACTTTATCCGGTCAAATATTGCCACTAAAGAAAGCCAATGTGTTTAAAGGACGCTCACTATAAACTACTTAACTAAAATTATAGGAATATGAAGAAGCTACTATTTCCACTATTCATGCTTGCCATGATAGTTACCTCGTGCGAGAAAGATCCGGATATGAATAAACTGGATAGTGACTACAGCGTTTACACTGATTATGACAACAGTGTACATTTCAATGAGTTTTCCACCTATTACCTGCCAGATAGCATTCTGGTTCCGGACAACAGCCTGAAAGCCAATTATTGGAAAGATGAAAATGCCCGAAAACATTATCAGTGCAGTGGCCCATGAAATGGAACAGAAAGGCTATGTACGGACGGAAGATAAAGAAAAGCCAATGTAGGCATTCAGTTGTCATACGCCCAACAAAGAATACAAATGACCACAGGAGGATGGTATGGCGGCTGGTGGGATGCCGGATTCTGGGGGCCCTACTGGGGAGGAGGATGGTATTATCCTTATCCGGTAACTTACAGCTATGACACAGGAACCCTGATTATGGAGATGGTTGATTTAAGACAACCTGCCGATAAGTCCAACCAGAACAAACTGCCTGTCATCTGGCATGCCTATGCGTCAGGACTGCTATACGGAAACTCCCATTTCAATATGCAGTTGACATTAAATGCCGTCAATCAGGCATTTGCACAATCTCCTTATCTGTCAAACAAACAATAAAACCGGAAAATCATGAAAACGAAAATATTAAAACACAGAGTTCCCAAACGTATCCTCATCGGAATGTTACTAGTTCTCTTTTGTTTCACAAGTAAGCACAGACCTGGGAAAATGTACATTTTAACGTAGACTGGCAGATGAATGTGCCGTTGAACAGCAACTTTGCCGATAAATTCAGCGGGTGGGGAATGAACTTTGAAGGAAAATATGATCTGACGCCCTATTGGTCTATAGGAGCTTTCCTTAATTTTCATACCAATCACCGATATGTGGACCGCCGGACCATCCCCCTCACCCCAACGGCTTCATTGACAACAGACCAGCAACAATCAGCGTTCCAACTACCCTTCGGAATATCTGTATCCTACAAGTTACCGGATAACAGGTATGTAAAAACCTTACTTCGGAGTCAAATCGGGTGCCATGTATTCCCAAAACTCCATTTACAACAATCTGGTACAATGGTATGAACGCCCGTGGGGATTCTATGTTTCACCCGAACTGGGAATGGATATTCATCCGGTGCCTTATCAGCGTCTGGGATTTCATGTAGCCGTATATTATAGCTACGCAACCAATAAAACCGATATCCTGACTTATTCTGAAGATGGAAGGAATAGCATGGGTGTACGTGTAGGAGTTTTGTTTTTAATCCATACTAAGCGTTTTGCTCATAAAAGAGGAGATTTGGAAAGTATTCTATTCTTTTCTGAATTTCCTCATTTTTTTCATATTTTTTGTAAAATAACCCAAATCATTTTCAACAGCGGAATGGCTATGCAAAATAAATACAATCAATTCTTCAACATTTTTTCCTGTTTTTCAGGGCTGGCATGTTTCTCATACCTTTCGCTGGTACTATATACCGACCTTACGCCTCAACATCAGAAAATATTAATCTCCTCTCTGGGATTTATTTCTGTGGTGTTCATATTCAATCTGGTAGGCTTCAGTCTGATAGTCATCAACCGGTGGCTGCAAAAAAAAGCTCTCTATTCTTTATCAAGAAGAGAAACAAGCTGATTATCAACTGCATTTTGATTGCAGCTATTCTTTTCTTCATGAATTACGCTACTCTGACCATCTGTAAAGTATTGCTGGAACTGCCTTTCCCATTTGTACTGAGCAGTCCGGGTCTGCGCTTGATCATGATTATATGGTTGGTAGAAATTGTGATTGTGAGTTTAAGTATCACGAGCGCTTTTTACAGGCAGCTGGTTATTCTGCATGAAAAAAACAACCAAGCTGGAAGAAAGTTCCATCAAAGCGCAATACACGGCTTTACAAAATCAATTAAATCCACATTTCCTGTTCAATAGTTTGAATACTTTAATATCCGAAATAGAATATAATCCGGAAAACGCAGTAGTTTTTACACAAAAGCTATCAGATGTTTACCGTTATATCCTAAAAAGTCAGGAACAAGGACTTGTCACTTTACGTGATGAACTGGAATTTCTGGATTCATATATCTATCTGCATCAAGTGCGTCTGGGAAAATGCATTCAACTGGAAACAAAATGCCCCCACGTTATTGAACAAGAAAATCCCTTCATTAACCCTACAGTTACTTATCGAAAACGTGATAAAACATAACATCATCAATATGGAAAATCCAATGGTCATCCATTTGGATTATTCTGACAAAGATCAAACTCTTTCCGTAAGAAACAAGATCAAATTAAAAAAGGATGTTGCAAAATCAGGAATGGGACTGAAGAACTTATCTGCCCGCTATCTGCTGATTTGCAACTTGCATATCACAATTATTGACGATTCTGAATATTTCACCGTTAAAAATACCTTTACTGAATGAATAAGATAAAAGCCGCTATTATAGAAGATGAAATTCCTGCAGGACGCCTGCTACATAAAATGTTGTCAGGATTAAGGCCAGACTGGGATATAGTTGTATTGCCCGGCAGCATAGAGGGATCTGTAAAATGGTTTCAGGAGCATCCACACCCGGATATAATCTTTCTGGATATCCAACTGACCGATGGCATTTCTTTCGCTTTCATAGAACAGGCCCAACCCGAAAGTATGATTATTTTTACCACCGCTTACGACGAATATGCCATACGTGCTTTTACTGTAAACAGCATAGACTATCTGCTGAAACCAATAAACAGGGAAAGATTGGCCGAAGCCATCGAAAAGTTTGAAAGATTAACTGCCAGATATGGCAATACCACCCTATCGAACTCATCCAATGAATTACTGAACCTACTGAAAAACTATAAGTAATCCGGAAAAAAATTACCGTACCCGCTTCCTGATATCAGGAGACGAAAAGCTGTATACCTTGCAAGTAGAAGATATAGCTTATTTCTATTCTGAAAACAAAATTACCTTTGCCGTCACAAAAGAAGGGAAAGAGCATATCATAGATTTATCGCTCGACAAACTGTCCGAACAACTAAACCCCGATATTTTTTTGCCGCACCAACCGGCAAACATTGGTCAGTGTACATGCCATACAGAAAATTAGAAAACTATTTTTTTGAGGAAAAAA
>ENA-OQES01000747-OQES01000747.1-human-gut-metagenome-genome-assembly--contig:-NODE-747-length-13059-cov-2.646226_pt1 | contig 13059 bp, 12 predicted proteins | sample MGYA00242798_ERZ504641 | MGnify/ENA primary metagenome ERZ504641 (study PRJEB26092, sample SAMD00036327) | human gut metagenome | host: Homo sapiens | study: EMG produced TPA metagenomics assembly of... | reverse complement strand
GTCACAATTCCAAAATAAACTTAAATCATTTTGTTACAAGCACTTACACTACATCAAAGCATCTCATCATAGCAAAAATTGTGACGCTTTAAATAAGCACAAGGATAAAAAAAAGCATCATAAATGCACATGCTTTTCAATATAAATTGATTAACTTTGAAACAACAAAAACATGACATTAATGAAAAGGCTTTTATTATTCTCCATAGCTATAATACTCATTCTTTGCAGCTGCAACTACAACAACGAAACACGCCAGAAACTCGCTTTTGGCAGATACATTGCTGTATCATACGAAAAAACGATTCGGCAATGAAAATACTTAAAAGCATCAGCGTTGAGAATCTAAAGGATGAAAGCAACAGGGCATATTATAATCTTTTGATGACTCAAGCAAATCATGTTTTATATATGTCTCCTATGCCCGACTCCATCATAAACAGATGCATTGAATATTACACCAAACACTACGATGCAGGAAAAACTTGCTAAAGCTTATTACTATAACGGAATTATACTAACAAATCAAAAACAATTATCAAAAGGCCATTAATTCATTAAAGACGGGGGGAACCTCATGCGAAAAAAATCCAAGAATAAGGTACTTATACATCATATTGCAGAAAATCTTTCTTTCATCAATCGAGAAATCGGCAACTTAAATACGGCCTTAACATACGCACACATTGCCTTAAATAAAGCATCAGAAATGAAAAGGGAATCGTGGATTGCAGAAGACTCGTATCGTATGTCAGCTATTTTCGGTGCAAAAGCCATGCTAGACAGTTCTAATTTCTATATGAATAAGGCATTAAAATATGCAGCATCTTTACAAAAGCAACTAAGATCCGACTTCTATGCTAACGTAAGTGCATATTATTATAACATAAACAAGCTTGACTCTGCCGAGAAATATATATTAATGTCCATAAAAGCCAAGCCGACGGCAAGAGCGGAATTTATACTCGGAGTGATATCTATGGAAAAGGGACGAAAAGCCGAGGCATGGAGACTATATGAAAAGGCTGTAGCAGACGGCGACTTCGACATCAAGGCTGAAGTGCTGGCGTGGATGTCTGACATAAAGAAGGAGCAGGGCGAATATAAGGAGGCCATGAAGCTGGCGGAAAGGAGCAAGGCAGCTGAAGACAGCATGAAGGCAAGACAACAGACTGAAGATATGCTCGCGCTGCAGAAAAGCATAGAGAAAGAAGAGGCCGTGAAGAATGCCGGACAATGGATGCCGGCTGCAGCAGCGGCCATCGCAGCGCTCGCAATTATCATCATAGCTGCAGCCGTATACCACAGAAAGAAGATGAGCAGGGCAAGAAACCTGATGGAGGAAGACAGGGAGAAGATAGAGATGTACACGCAGCAGATGGAGAGCATGGCGGCATCGGGAAAGGACAGGGACAAGGAAATAAAGAAACTGAAAAAGAAAATTGAAGACATCAGAAAGCATGAGGCTGAAACTGTGAGCCGCGGAAAAAGGCTGCACAAAGAGATTGCCGACGGCGGAACAACCGTAAAATGGAGCAAGGACGACTTTGAGGCATTCATCGAATACTTCAGAATTGAATATGCCGAAAAGGCAAGAGAGGCTGAAGGCAGATACGGCAAGCTGACAACAAACAGTCTGTTTGCACTCTCGCTGACAACCATAGGCTTCAGCGACAAGGACATTCAGCGCATTATGGCTATAACTCCGGGAGCACTGAGAACGATAAAATACAGGCTGAAAAAGCAAGTTAGAATTGAGAATGGATGATGGAGATTTGAGAATTTTATCAGCAGAACTTATCATACTGAACTTACAAAACACGGCAAACTATGATGCAAAAGGTATGCTTTTGCATGCTGAAACGTGACCTTTCAGGGTGCCAAAGTATGCCTTTAGGAAAAATGAAAACGGCAATAATAAAGAATGTTGACTATTTACTGACTTAAGTTGACCGAAACATGGGTTATCGCTGATAAAAGTTGACTCTTCGTGATAAGTCATGCAGCATAACATAAGGATCAATTTTATTTTTATAAAAAACTCATCACTCGTCACAACCGTGCATAACAAACTGTAAATCAAGACGTTAAAGCGTGACGAGTTGCCAGCTAAACTCATCACGGCTGATGTGTGAGCCACGAGCGTGACGAGTTGAAAGCGCAACTCGTCACACTGTAACGCCATGTGTATCAGTGCGTTATACGCCATTGTGACGAGTGACGAGTTTTTTTCATAAATAGTTAGAGGAGAATGTTCTGTTTTTAGGAGTTAAAGTAGTTAAAGGAGTTAGAGAAGTTAAAGTCATATGTCTTTGTTTTTAGGAGTTAAAGTAGATAAAGGAGTTAGAGAAGGTAAAGTCGTATGCTTTGCTTTTAGGAGTTAATGACACTGTCCAAAATTTTGTGCAAATGGAAACAAGTTCTGTTGCCGGTACATCAAAAAAATCAAATCAGCCTGAGCAGACTGTTTAGTCCGTTCAGGCTGATTATTATTTTATATCAGAAAGAAAATGCTTAAGCAAGCAGTTTCTTTACGATGCCGGAAATAATGCGGCCGTCGGCCTTGCCAGCCATCTGCTTTGAAGCACACCATAACCTTGCCCATGTCCTTCATGCCTGCGGCACCTGTCTGGGCTATAATTTCCTTTACGGCAGCCTCAATCTCTTCCTCTGTCATAGGCTTCGGCAGGTATGCCTCAATGACGCTGACCTGTGCCAGCTCGGCGTCTGCAAGGTCCTGACGGTTCTGCTGCACGAATGTGGCAGCCGACTCTTTGCCCTGCTTGGCAAGCTTGGCAAGAATCTTCATGGCGTCGGCATCCTCGAGAGTGTCGTTGGCTCCGGGAGCAGTCTTTGCCTCAAGAAAAACTTTCTTAATGTTGCGCAAGGTCTCAAGACGCACCTTGTCGCGGGCCTTCATGGCCTCCTTTATATCGTTGCTTATCTGATCGAATAACACTTTTTAACAATTAACCAACCCAATTATGAATTATGAATTGTCAATCATCCAAACTTTATTGTTCCCTGTATCTTGCTGTCCTCGCTCTCGGCCTTCTTTACCTGTCCCATAGACTGGTTGCGTATCTCCTCAAGCTCCTGACGTGTGCGCTTGTATGTAGGCGTCGACTCAACAGAAGATATTACGTCGTCGTTGTCGAGGTCTTCCTGACGGAAGATGTATATGTGCGGACGGCGCTTGTATTTAGAGCTCTTTCCGTCGGTGCCGTAGTAGTGTTCACGCTTTGCGCGGCGCTCGGCAGCCTTCTCCTCCTCCTCAGCACGGCGTTCGTTCTCCTCCTGAGAGTGCTTCTTGTAGTGCTCGTTCATGCCGTCGACATTCTCTATGCCGAATCCTGTGGCGAGGATGGTAACCTTCACCCTGTTGCCCAGTTCGGGGTCGGTGGCAAGTCCCCACTTTATCTCGAAGTCGTTGCCAAACTTGGCCATAAAGTCGTTCACGTCGTTCATCTCCTCCATCATGAGGCCGTTGTTGCTGTTCTTGTCGCTGCAGAACGATATGCTGAGCAATATCTTCTTTGCGTTGAACACGTCGTTGTCGTTGAGCAGAGGTGAGTTGAGCGCATCCTCAATGGCACGCTTCACACGGCCCTCGCCTTCGCCGTAGCCTGTACTCATGATGGCCACGCCGCCGTCCTTAAGTACGGTCTTCACGTCATTGAAGTCGAGGTTTATCAGTCCGTGAACGGTGATAATCTCGGCTATGCTCTTGGCAGCAATGCTCAAAGTGTCGTCGGCCTTTCCGAAGGCATCAAGGATAGACAGTTCCGGATAAATCTCGCGCAGGCGCTCGTTGTTGATTACGAGCAGGGCGTCTACGTGCTTCGACATCTCTTCAACGCCGTCGAGGGCCTGGTCGATCTTGCGGTTCGCCCTCAAAGCGGAACGGTATGGTAACGATGCCCACGGTAAGTATGCCTAGATCCTTTGAAACGCTGGCAATGACAGGAGCCGCACCGGTGCCGGTGCCTCCGCCCATTCCGGCTGTGATGAATGCCATCTTGGTGCCGTCGTTGAGCATCGCCTTAATGTCCTCAAGGCTCTCCTCGGCTGCCTCGCGCGCCTTTGCAGGCTTGTTGCCGGCTCCGAGTCCTTCCTTGCCGAGCTGCAGGTGCACGGGTACGGGCGAGTCGTTGAGTGCCTGGTTGTCAGTGTTGCACAGAACGAACGACACGTCGTGTATGCCCTCGCGGTACATGTGGTTAACGGCGTTGCCTCCACCGCCGCCTACTCCGATCACTTTTATTATGCTCTTCTCTTTTTCGGGCTCACCGAAATCCACTATTCTATGTGTATCAGCCATATCTCTGTCTTTAGTTTTTTTCGTAGTTATAAGTTTGTAGCAGCGCAGCCATGTCAATATTATTCGTCCTCAGAGACAAGGCTTCTGAACCAGTTCTTGAGCTTTGTAACATGAGGCTTCATGCCCTTCTTTTCCTTGTCGGCATCGTCCTTCGGCTTAACTTCGGGCTCGCTCTCCTTCCTGGCAGCCTCTTCGGCAGCCTTGCGGCGCATCTCCTCAATCTTCAGCTTCTCGGCTTCGGTGAGCACCACGCCCTTCGTTGTTGCGCTGCTGTTACGTGAGTTTCCGCCCTGCATGCCGGCAGCCGGCTTTAGGCTTGTCGGCACCGAAGAGGTCGCTGTGCTCGCTGTACTCTTCGCCGGGCGCAGTTCATGTCGCCCCTTTGGCCCAGGATGCCCAGCACGGTGTTCATCATGCCGTTGTGGGCGTTGATGTCGTTGTTGTTAGAGTTGATGGTCTGCGTAACAAACTTCGCAATACGTATTTTCTCTATATGCGTGTGGTTTCTGAAGGCCATGTCGATGTTCTTCATGTTAGAGCCTCCACCGGTAAGGATGATACCGCCTAGCAGTCTGTCGGCATACTCGGCAGGAACCTATACCACACGTTCTCGATAATCTCCTGAAGTCTGCCCTCTACGATCTCGATAAACTTGCGGCTCTCTATGCTGCGGTCGGCATCGATGGGGAACATCAGGGTGTTGTCTATCTCGTTGTTGTCAGTATAAGCATTTCCGTATTTCAGCTTCATCTTCTCGGCGTTCTCATCGTCCATCTGCAGCGAAGCGATATCCTTGGTGATGTTGTTGCCGCCGAGAGGTATGACAGCAAGATGGCGAAGAATATTCTTATAGTAAACAGAAACAGTGGTGGTATCGGCACCAAGGTCAACGAGCACGCATCCTGAACGCTTCTCAGAGTCGGACAGCACGCTGTCGGCCAGCGCCAGCGGCGCCAGATACATCTCGGCAATGGCAATGCCGGCAGTATCGAAACACTTGTTGAGGTTGCGGTAGAAGGTCTTGCGCCACAATATGTTGAGGAAGTTGCCCTCAAGGCGGCTGCACTGTATGCCCACGGGATCGAGCTGCAGTTGGTTGTCGACCTTATACTCCTGTGTGGCCGCGTCAAGAATTTCCTGTTCAGGATAAGACATGTTACGGTTGGTGTCCATAAGCTCGTTTACCATCTCCTGCGTAACGATGGTGTCGCCCAATAAGTCTTTGCCTATCACGTTCTTCTCGCTTCTGATAGACTGGCCACCTACGCCCACATACACCTGAGCTATCTCAGACTTGAGGGCGGCAGACAGTTTCTTGACGATGTTGGACACACACTGAACGGTCTGATTTATATTGTAGACGACGCCCTTGCGTATAAACGACGAAGAGTCTTCCTTCACAACGGCGAGCACAGAGATGCTGCCGTCAAGATTCTTCTTGCCCGCAATGCCCGTAACCTTTGATGAGCCTAATTCTATTGCTACTATAAAATCCTTTGCTGCCATACGTTATCAATTTGTTGTTTCTGTTTTATTTAAATATCTGCCTTTTTCTTCTTTTTGCATATTATCTGGTTGTCAAACTCCAGATCTATATAAGAATATTTGTTCCATCCGGCCTGACTGAGTCCGTATTTGTAAAACTTCTTCAGACGGTCCATCTTCTTCTGCACAAAACCTTGCACAAGAGCCTTGCGGCGGTTGACATATTTTGTCTGCGGGATGTTGCCCAGATAAACTATATGCTCGCCGACGCGCGGAACAAGCTCAACGCCAAGGTCGGGCAGTATGTTTATCTGCACTATCTGATTCTTCCAGAAGTCATCCTTCATCAGCTCGATGGCCAGATAAGAGAGATAGTTGCGGGCATACCAGCGGCTTATGTTGCCTGTGGCTATTATCAGGTCTGACGTGTACTTTGAGTTGGGCATTATGCCGCCCTGATCGTCAAGATAATAGTCGTCGCCACGCGAGTTTTTCACCCTTACGATAGGCAGACGCTGCGTGATGCTTATAAAGACGTTGCCGTCCTTTGTCTTATAGCACTGTGCAGTGTTGACAAAGGGCGTGTCCTTCAGCTTGTCCTCGATGTCGCGAGGGTTGATGTCGGCAAGTTTCTTCTTAAACGGATAAAGGCGGCTCCGCTCAAGAATGCGCTTCACCTCCTTTGCACTTAGGAATCCGTTTGTACTTTCATCCTCAACATTAATGGTAACCTTAGTACACACGCTATGTGTCTCTGCCGGATGATTGAACGAGGTCATCGCCATCACCAGGTAAACCGCAAGAAACACGTCGAGCGTTATGAATATGGTTCTTTTAAGTTTCTGATGCATTTACTTATACTTGTCTTGAAGTATTTTCTCTATCTGTGGCACATAATTGTCGAGGTCGCCGGCGCCGAGCACCACGAGCACCTCGAAATCATTGTCTTTTACGAACGAGAGGACATCCTCCTTGCGTATCATCTTCTTCTCCACGCCTTCCTTCAGGTTGTCGTAGATAAGCTGCGACGTAACGCCGGGGATAGGCTCCTCGCGTGCGGGATATATGTCGCAGAGCACAACCTCGTCGAGCATGCTCAGGCTGTCGGCAAAGTCCTTATAGAAGTCGCGCGTGCGGGTGTAGAGATGGGGCTGGAAGATTACGGTTATCTTCTTGTCCCTGTAAAGCTCGCGTATGCTCCTTGCGCTCTGGTAGATTTCCTTTGGATGGTGTGCGTAGTCGCTGAGGAAGACAATCTTGTCGTTCTTTATCTTGAAGTCGAAGCGGCGGTCAACGCCACGGTATGTCTTCATGCCATACTTCAGTTCCTCGCTTGAGCATCCGTTGAGCTGTGCCATGGCCATGGCCGCAATGCCGTTCTCGATATTAATGGGCACGGGCTGACCGAGCTGCACTCCGCGTACGGTTTCTATGGGCGAGATGAAGTCGAACGAGATGTTGCCGTTCTCAATCACGATATTCTCGGCATGGAAGTCGCCGCTGTCAAGGCTGTATTCATACACTTTAACACCGGGCTGCACCTGAGCTTTCATCTCGAGGCCCTTGTGTATGATGAGCGCTCCGCCGGGCTGAATCAGCGAAGAGTAATGGGCGAAGCTCTCAAGATAGGCCTCCTTGGTGCCGTATATGTCGAGATGATCGGGGTCGGTAGATGTTATGACGCTCATCCACGGACGGAGCCAGTGGAAGCTGCGGTCGAACTCATCGGCCTCGATAACCACGAAGTCGCTCTCCTTGCTCAGTATGTAGTTAGAGCTGTAATTCTTTGATATGCCGCCGAGAAAGGCGTTACAGTCGACGTGGCTCTGATGCATGATGTGGGCGCACATGGTAGACGTGGTGGTCTTGCCGTGCGTGCCGGCAAAGCAAAGGCCCTTGTGTGAGCGTGTGAGCATGCCCAGCACCTGGGCGCGCTTCTCAACGTCGAAACCGTTATCACGGAAGTAAACCAGCTCCTTGTGGTCTGCCGGTATGGCCGGGGTGTAGATCACGAGCGAAGACTTCTGGTTTCTGCAGGCATGCGGTATCTCGTCGATGTTTTCTTCATAATGAATAAGCATGCCTTCTTTCTCGAGCTGCGTTGTCAATGCAGAAGGAGTTTTGTCGTATCCGGCAACGACAACGCCTCTGTGCAGGAAGTAACGGGCTATGGCGCTCATGCCTATGCCGCCTGCTCCTACAAAATATACAGCTTTAATCTCTTTCAGTTCCATTATTTTATTATTCTCTACAGAAACGGACGTTTGTCCGCCAGGGCTGATTGCAGCCCTGCATCTGCTTTTGCAATTTATTTTAGTATTCTATATAATTATTGTCTGTGGCCTACTAACCCTCCGCATCAGTGTCCGCGGCGTGCGAGCTTAACCACTTCGTTGGCTATTATGTCGGCCGAGTCGGGAAGCGCGAGCTTCAGTATGTTCTCGCTAAGTTCTTTCAGTCTGGCATCGTCTTTCACTGTCTGCAGCGCCAGCTTAACCACCTCAGCAGGAGCGTCGGCGTCCTTAACATACAGAGCAGCGTTCTTATTGACCAGGGCCATGGCGTTCTTTGTCTGATGGTCTTCGGCCACATTGGGCGAAGGAACGAGGATAACCGGCTTGCCTATGAGGCAGAACTCTGATATGCTGCTTGCTCCGGCGCGGCTTATCACCAGGTCGGCGGCCTTGTATGCAGCGCCCATGTCAGAGATAAAGTCGGTTACGTGAAGCGACGGAACCGTTCCGCGCTGCTTCAGTTCAGCCATTATCGACGCGTTATAGTATTTTCCGGTCTGCCATATAAACTGCACACCTGACTCTTTTATCATGTCGAGATTCTGAAGTACGCTCTCGTTGACCGTTCTCGCGCCAAGGCTTCCGCCTACGATGAGGATGGTCTTCTTGTCTTCAGACAGCCCGAAGCTCTTAAGAGCCTCAGCCTTTGTCAGCTTTGTGTCGAGCAGGGCCTGACGCACGGGATTACCGGTCTTGACTATCTTGTCTGCCGGGAAGAATCTTTCCATGCCGTCGTAGGCCACGCAGATACGGTCTACCTTTTTCGACAGTATCTTGTTGGTGACGCCAGCATAGGAGTTCTGCTCCTGAATGAGGCACGGTATGCCCATCTTCGTACACTGGTTGAGCATCGGACCGCTGGCATATCCGCCCACTCCGACGGCTGCCATTGGATTGAACTTGCGTATAATCTTCTTCGCCATCTGCTGGCTCTTCCATATCCTGTAAAGAACCACCACATTCTTAAGCATGTTCTTTCTGTTGAAGCCGCTTATAGGAAGTCCTACAATCTCATAACCGGCAGCAGGCACGCGCTGCATCTCCATGCGTCCTAACGCTCCGACAAACAGTATTTTAGCTTCGGGATACTTTGCCCTGATTGCGTTAGCTATCGAAACAGCCGGAAATATATGGCCTCCGGTGCCGCCTCCGCTTATAATTATTCTAAGTTCATCTTCCATATGTCCTTACACCTTATTATTTCGCAAAAGTAATCAAAATTTTTCTTTTCAGATAATTTTAAATAATATTTTTCTGGCTTATTAAAAAAAGTATCCGGACACTGCGCACGGCGGCAAGACCGACAAGCCGACACACAAACGCCAGACAGAAAATTATCTGACAAAAATGTGTCTCGGCTTTGTTGGCAGACCGTCGCAGCGGCCGTGTCTTACTAAATATTATCGCATTAGTACGATGGCTATCTTCCGAGCCATGACTCAGGATTCAGCTTTGCCGTTCCGCGCCTGAGCTGGAACTGCAGTATATTGTCCTCGCCTACCACGCCCAAGGCCTGACGGGCGCTGACGTGCTGTCCGCGGTGTACGCTTACGGAGCGCAGGTTGCAGTAGACAGAAATATAACTGCCGTGGCGCACCATGACAACCATCGTTCCGCCGAAGCCGAACACGGCACTGACTTCTCCGTCGAATATAGAGCGTGCCGATGCTCCGGGACTTCCGAGGATATTTATTCCCTTGTTGTCGAGCTTAACGTTCTTAAGTCCTTCAACATTATATTGTCCGAAATGACTCACAATGCGGTAAGAGCCCGTGATAGGCATCGGCAGGCGGCCGCGGTTGCGCTCAAAACTGCCGCTGAGCTTGCGGTCCTGCGAATCGAAGGCGACGGCCTCCTTGGCCTCCTTCTTGGCACGAGCCACCTCGTTCTCATGCCTCATCTCCTCCACCTTGGCCTTGCGTTCTGCTGCAACGCGGTCGGCTTCAGCCTCACGTGCGGCCTGTTCTGCCCTGGCTTTCTCCTCGGCGCTCTTGCGCTCGGCTGCTCTTGCTTCGGCTTTCAGGCGTTCCTCGCGTGCCTTAGCCTCAGCCACACGGCGTGCATTCTCGCGCGCTGCAGCCTCGGCGGCAGCCTTCTTGCGTGCCAGTTCCTCTGCCCTGCGCTTTGCGGCGGCTGCAGCGGCAGCGGCTTTTCTGCGGGCTTCAGCCTCAGCCCTTGCCTTGGCTTTAGCCACTTCTTCGGCTATGAGCTTGTCGATCTGCGCATTGAGGGCTGCATCCTTCTTGCGCTGGTCGGCAATGATGGTCTGTATCGTCTTCTGCTGCTTCTGCAGTGTGTTCACCACCTGCTGCTGCTCGGCCTGCTTGCCTTGCAGCGCAGCCTGTTCCTGCTGTCCCTTATAGAGCAGGTTGTTCTTCTGTCCCCTGACCTTCTTCAGCTCGTTGTTCTTTGCCTCTATCTGGTTTTGCTTGGCTTTCACCATCTCGCCCTGGGCACGCTGATAGGCGGCATACTCGCGGACGAACCTCAGACGGCGGTACATCTGGGCAAAGTTCTTGGCGCTGAAGATGAACATCAGCTTGTCCTGTATGGTGCGGTTGCTGGCCATATACCGCATCGACTTTATGTATTTGGCCTTGCGGTCCTGCAGCTGCTGCTCGAGCGTAGAGAGCTGGTTCTTGAGCAGCTGTATGTTTCCGTCGATGTGGGTAATGTCTTTCTGTATTCCGTCGATAGACTTCTGCCGCTGGTCTATTTCGCTGTTTATCATCATCAGGTTGTTGAGCCGCTTCTTTACGTCGGCCTTATTGGCACGCAAGAGGCGCTCCTGCTCCTTTATCTTGCGCTGAACGCTCGCGCGCTGGTTGCGGAGCCCCCTGATAGAGGCGTTCGAATAGTTGGCTGTCTTGGCCGACTTCTTCGTGCTGCGCTTCTTCACCACGCGCTTCGTCGTGGTCTTTTTCTTGGCTGTCTGCTTTTTCTGAGCCAGCGAAGGTGCCACCAACGACAATGCCAGCAGAAATATTAGTATTCTTCTCATTTATAACTTTAAGATTCTGTTAATTACGTCCTGCGGATCCACCTTTTTATATTTATCCGACACAGAGGTGCGCGTCTCCCAGTCGGCCGACGTGTCGAGTCCGCTCATTGATATGTTCACGGCCACGCCGTTGGCTCTCTTCACCGCGCTGCTCTTCATCATCAGGGTGATGTCAGTAGGGAATTTCTTCGTACCGAGCGGCTTGAATGTTCCGTAAGTGCATTTCACTGATGTGCTGCCTGTAGACGGGCTGCTGTATGTTACGTCCACAGCCTTGATCTGTCCGCTCGTTTTGTCGGCCTGCCACACATAGTTCATGCTGCCGCGCTTCAGCGTAACGAGCGTGTTGGCCACGGCATCATTGAACGTAACGCCGAAATTCTTGAGAGCCGAGTCGGTTATCTTCTGCTGTCCGGGCACGAAGAGCTGATTCCACAGCAGTGCCTGCAGGGCGTAGAAGTCGAGCCCGTTGCGCTGCAGGAAGTCTACATCGCTGTATGAAGCCTTGATATATTCCTTGTTGATGCGGTCTACCACGAGCACGTAATCCTTTGTAAACTCAATGCGTCCGGCCTCCATCAGTCCGAGCGGAGTGAGCTGTATGCGTATCACGTCGTCCTTCTTCATCTTCAGCGAGCCCGACACCGACAGATCTTTTGAACCGGTGTTGATGCTGAACTTTATCTTAGCCGAGATGGCCTGGGCATACACTTCATTGTCGTAGACCTTGCGCAGGAAGTCTGTCTTGCGGGCCAATATGCTTTCAACATCGTTATTGCCTGACGACGAAGACGAGCCGCCGGACATGGCGGCCTTCTTTGTGCCGCACGAAACTACGGCGAGGCACACAACCGAAAAAGACGAGGCTGCGTAACAGCCTGCTGCTATTTCTCAACATATTTCTTCAGTTTTACTTTTTCTTATAAGCACCTTATTCTCTTCGTCACTGTTCTCAAGCGCCTCGCGCCAGTATTCGAGGGCCTTGCCGGCGTCGCCGTTCATGTAGTAGATGTCGCCTGCATGCTCGAGAAGCACCGCACTGTTTGTGGTGTCGTTCTTGATGGCCATGTCGATATACGGCTGCGCGTCTTTATAATTTTTTCTGCTTGAACAGTATCCATGCATAGGTGTCAAGGTATGTGCAGTTGTCGGGTTCGGCCTGCACCGTGCGATAGCTCATCTGCTCGGCCTTGTCGAGATTCTTGCCCGTTTCCGACAGATAGTAGGCATAGTTGTTCAGACAGCCGAAGTTGTCGTCCTTCCACTGCAGGCAACTGTCATAAGCGGCATAGGCTTCCTGCTCCTGCCCCTTGCTGTAAAGGATGTCGCCCATGATGGCATAAAAGTCTGACACAATGTCGGGGTTGCTCTCGTCGTCAATCTGGCTGACGCCCTTTCTGAACACTTCGAGGGCGTTGTCGTCATCGTCTTTCTGCACATAGGCAAGCCCGAGGAAATAATAGAAGGCCATCTCGTCGGGATTATAGTCGAGCGCCTGGCGCGACAGCTCTATAACCTTGTCGAAGTCTTTCTCGTTCCACACTGTCTGTATCAGCTGCAGACGGGCAGCCGCGTTGTCGGGCGAGATGGTCAGCACGGTCTCCAGCACCTTGGTGATAGAGTCCTGGGGCATCTTCTTCAGCGTCATGTATGCTGCATACAGCTCGGCCATGTCGGATGTCTCCTGCGGCTGTTTCAGTATTCTCTTAAAGAGGTTGAGCACCTGTGTGCTGTCGCCTCCGTTCTTCTCGTTGTCTGCCACCACCTGCCTCATCAGTATCATCTTTGTGCTGACGGGCGTCTTGGGATTCACGAGCATTGTCTCCTGTATCGAGTCGGCCTGCGCCGTGCTGCCCGTGGTCCCTGTAGTAGTCTATCATCGACATGCGTGCCCATAGGGTTTCCTCGGGGTCTTGCTTCAGCACGTCCATATACTGGCTGTATGCCTCGTCGGGCTT
>ENA-OQES01000746-OQES01000746.1-human-gut-metagenome-genome-assembly--contig:-NODE-746-length-13069-cov-2.192474_pt1 | contig 13069 bp, 14 predicted proteins | sample MGYA00242798_ERZ504641 | MGnify/ENA primary metagenome ERZ504641 (study PRJEB26092, sample SAMD00036327) | human gut metagenome | host: Homo sapiens | study: EMG produced TPA metagenomics assembly of... | reverse complement strand
CATGAACGGCCCTCCTGATCTATTTTTCTCTGATTATAACGCTGCAGGAGGGGTCAGCGCAATCGAAATTGCACAACTTCTCTGCTTCATGTGGAAAACTCATTGTCTCAGGTCCCTCTTCCAGGCCGGGCCTTGTCCAGCCCCTCGCCGATGACGATGAGCACCTGCTGTCCCTGCGGGATGGGGGCCGCTGTCAGACCGGCGGCGGCAGCATTCAGCTCATACCACCGGCCATCGTCCTCCACGAAGCCTTTCACCCGGAGGACATTTCCGCAGGCGGGGTCGGTGAAGAGGGACGGGATGTTCTTTTCCAGCTGAGCGCGGGGCAGGCCCAGCTCGAGGAAGTAGACCGAGGTAAAAGCATCATGCTCGTCGAAGTGGAGCTTTTCGCAGCTGGCCTGCCGATAGCCGCACTTTGCGATGCGGGCCATATCGTCGCCGGTCAAATCGGCCCAGTCCTTCGCAATGATCTCCTCCGGGCCGAACTTCCGGGAGCACTTGCAGGCTTCCAGCGCACGGGCCAGATGGGCTTCTGCCCCCTGCTTCTGCGCGTCAGAGGCCAGCTGACAGCGGCTCAGGAGGACACTGCCCGCCCACGCACTCTCGGAAGCGAGGATATATTCTGCCTGCGGGGAAAGTTCTTCCGGCAGAAGGGCATCCACGATGGCGATGACATTGCCCAGCTGATACCAGCGGTCCAGCGGCTCGTCCCGCAGCACGTCGAAGAACTCGTCTACGTCAAAGATGCCGCTGGGCTCCACGATGACCCGCTCAAAGCCCCGCATGGCCATGGAGATGAGCTTTGTCCGCATCCGGCGCTGGTGGGTGTCGCAGTCGCAGCCGCCGCTGATGGTCTCCAGCTCCACGCCCTGGGCCTCCAGGTCCTGCAGGAGCATGGCGTCCACGTTCACCGCGCCGAAGTCGTTTTCCAGCACACAGACCCGGACGCCCTGCCCGGCCCACCATGCCGCGTATCTGCGCAGGAAGGTGGTCTTCCCTGCCCCGAGAAATCCTGTGATAAGGTCTACCTGTACCATATTCCGTCCCTCCGTCGGTTTCTTTTTCCGCTGTCAGTATAAGCGAACGAGGCCGGATTGTCAAACAGAGGAAACGGCCCTTTCCCGGTCTGGGAAAGGGCCGTTCCGCCGCAATGCTGGGAGTTTCTTACAGGAATTCGACGCTGCCGTCCTCGATGTGGTACATCGCACCGACGACCCGCAGGCCCGTTTCCTCCTCAATGTTATGGATGCACAGGCTCTTTTCGATCTCCTGCACACTGTGCCGGACATTGAGACAGCTGGCCTTGTAGGGGTCGGTCTCCTCCCCGATGGCCTTCTTGATCTCGTCCGTGATGTAGCGGATATAGCCGGAGGACTCGGAGTTGATGGCGGCATCCACCGCGCCGCAGTGGGTGTGGCCCAGCACCACCACCAGCCGACAGCCCAGATGGCCGGCAGCGTACTCGATGCTGCCCAGCTGGTGGTCGTCGATGATGTTGCCCGCCAGCCGGATGACGAACAGCTCACCGATGCCCGCCGAGAAGATGTTCTCCGGGATGACCCGGGAATCCGAACAGGTGACGATGATGGCGTAGGGCGACTGGCCCTTCGCCCAGGTGGACATCCGGATACGGCGGGAAACTATCGCCGCTCCCGTTTTCCGCGTTCAGGTATTTCAGATTGCCCGCCGCCAGCTTGTAGATGGCATCGGCCGCGGTGCAGACTGGGGTCTCACGCATTGCAGCAGCCTCCTTGGGAAAAAGGTGGTAAAAAAGTATCCTGCAAAAAGTGCCCGGCCGTCCAACGAAGGGCAGCCGGGCGGGAACTCAGTTTATCAGAAGTGGATGACGCCGAGGATCAGACCAGCGACGAGGCAGACGATGGAAACGCCCCACTGCCAGCCGAAGCAGTACTTGATGTGGTCCTTGATCTCGACACCGGCCAGACCGATGCCCAGATAGGTAGCGGGAGCCACCGGGCTGATGAAGGTAGCGCAGTTGCGGCAGACGACCATTGCGATGGCGATGTGAGCCGGGTTGACGCCGAACTGGTTGCCAACGCTGACCAGAACGGGCAGCAGGCCGTAGAAGTAGGAGTCGGTATCGAACAGCAGAGCCAGAGGCACGCTCAGGATGCCGATGATGACGGGCAGGAAACGGCCCATGGATGCCGGGATGAAGCTTGCCATGACGACTGCCATCTTCTCCATGATGCCGCTCTTGCTCAGGACACCGAGGAAGACGCCGGCGCACAGGATGGTGGAAGCCATGCTCAGACCAGCAGAAGCGTGGCTCTTGATGATGGAGTTGTGCAGCTTCTTGCCGCGGTAGTTGACCAGAATGCCCAGAGCGCAGCCGACCATAAAGACGTAGTAAGAGGGGAAGATGTCCAGAACCAGCACGATGATGACGGCCAGAGTCAGGATGACGTTGAAGATGAAGTTCTGGGGACGAGCCAGAGTCTCGTCCTTCTTGCCGTCGTCGGAGTCGTCGTACTTGCCGGCGTCCTCAGCAACGATGGAATCGCCGAGCTTTGCGATGCGCTTCTTCTCCTGCAGGCCCCAGAAGATGGCGGTGCCGACAGCCAGCACCAGACCGACGACCTGCATGGGCATGAGCTGGAACCACAGGTCGTTGGGCTCCACCTCGATGACGCTTGCGGCGCGCATGGTGGGGCCGCCCCAGGGCATCAGGTTCATGACGCCCATTGCGGTGACGCAGATGAGCAGCAGGGTCTCACGGCGCATGTGCAGGCGCTTGTAGACGGGCAGCATGGCGGGGATGGTGATGAGGAAGGTGGAAGCGCCGCCGCCGTCCAGATGGCCGATGATGGCGATGAGGCAGGTCATCAGAGCAACGCCGACGACGTTGTTGCCGACCTTCTTCATCAGCGCGCCGATGATCTTGTCGAACATGCCTGCATCGGTCATGACGCCGAAGAACAGGACGGAGAAGATGAACAGGACAGCCGTACCGTGGACGCCCTTGACGCCCTCCTTGATAAAGCCAGCCATTTCATCCAGGGTGAAAGCACCGGTAGCCACCAGAATGGCTGCGGTGATGGTCGAGACGCTGACGAATGCCAGTGCAGGGACCGTGACATTGCGCAGCAGCAGGACGATGACCGCAATCACCGTTGCAAAGCCGAGCAGAGCGAGGATCGTATCACTCATGGGTTTGTACTTCCTTTCCTTTTTCGTATACTGGGGATGCATTCTGTTTTGTCATCCGGAATCATTCCCGTTCGTTATGGTTCCAGTATACAGGCTCAAACTTACAGCCCAAAGCCCTTCTCGTTACGGTTTGTTAAGAAATTCCTTAATATCCTGTAAGATTCCGTATGGAGGATTGATACAATAAAGCCGGAGCTGCGCAAAAAAACGAAAAAACAACAGGCCCCGGGGTGTTTTCCACTCCGGGGCCTGTTATCATCTTTATTTATGGGGAATCTATCGCCTTGCGGCGGTCCTCACATGGGGAAGAGAAAATCAGGTGTTAGACGTTTCGACCACATCGTTGACGATGACGACCAGCATGTACTTGCCGTCACTGGTCTTGGCAGAGCCCAGCTTGCCGGTCTCAGCAACTTCATGAGTCATGTCGTTAACGGTAGCGGCCTGAGCCTCGAACAGAGCGCCATTCACAATGCCAGCCTGCAGGTTTGCGTTCTTCGTGGCATTCTCGGTCTTGACCAGAGCAACACGGATCTGCTTGCCAACATTTGCCTTCTCGGCACCCTCGCCGGTGGTGAACACACCCAGAGCCTTCTGGACTGCATTAGCGGCATCGGTGTTGCTGTCGATGTGCTCCTGACTGATGACCTTGCCGGTGACCTTCTCAACAGCATTGTCCAGAGTGATCTTGTTGGCGGAGTCAGCAGCGATGATAGTCTCGATAGCCTTCAGGGTGTTCTCAGCAGTCTTATCCACGTCCTTGCTCTGCTCGACCTTGACGCCCCATCTTGGTCAGAGAATCAGCGATGTCCTTGCTCTTGACGCTATTGCCGCAGCCAGTCAGAACGGACAGTGCCAGAACGCCGGCGAGGGCGACGGCCAGAAACTTTCCTTTGCCATTTTCATGACTTTTTGCCTCCATAATTATGAATGATCTTACAGGCAGGCTTGTCCAGTTCCGGTCGTCGGCCTGTCGGCCTTATTGTATCCCCCCCCCCCATATATTTGTCAATATATTCCTGCACTTTTTATCATATTTCCGAATTATGAAGGATGCCTCTGTGCATATTTCACAAATTCACAAAAAACAGCCGCTCTTCACTCTTTCCGGCTGCTCCGTATCTGGGGCCAGCAGCGTAGACGCCGACACCGGTTTTACCACATAGCCGTCGATGACGCCGTGGCTGCGGCGTCCACGATCTGCCCTGTGGGGGCATTGGTCATCACGATGCGGGTCATGACCCGGGTAGCGGCCCCGGATGGCCATGCAGAGATCCACGCCGCTGCTGCTCATCAGGCTCTCGTCGATGGCAAGGACGTCGAAGGGCTGCTGCTCCAGCAGCTGGCGCAGCTCGCCCCGGCGGGAGCAGGTGGACACGCTCAGGCCCAGCGCGCTGAGGTCTTTGTCCAGCAGGTCGAGGACCTTGTTGTTGTCGTCCGCCGCAAGGATGCGCAGCTTGCTGTCCACGCCCCACTGCAGCTGTTCGCGCTCCTGCTGCTGTTCCAGCACCGGCAGATAGACATAGAAGGTCGTGCCTCTGCCGATGGTGCTCTCCGCCCGGATGCGGCCCCTGTGGGTGCGGATGATCTGGTCCGCCAGAGCAAGGCCGAGGCCGGTGCCTTCGCCGGTCCTTTTTTGTGGTGAAGAAGGGCTCGAAGATGTGCTGCATCGTCTCCTTGTCCATGCCGCAGCCGGTGTCGGTGACGCTCAGGCAGACGTAGCTCGACCATTCTTCGGAAATTTTCTCTTCCGGGAAGAGCGCCGCCAGCTCACTGCGCGGCACGACACTGCCCCGGATGGTCAGCTTTCCGCCCTCGGCGCCGATGGCGTGGATGGCGTTGATGCTGATGTTCAGCAGCACCTGCTGCAGCTGGGTCGCATTGCCCAGAACGCATTCGCCGCTCAGCTCATTTCTTCCTTCAGCTCCACGTTCTTCGGGCAGTTCGTCTCCACCAGCTTCCGGGTTCGATGGAGCAGTCCCTCCACCGACACGGCGTCGTAGACCGTCTCCACGTTTTTGCCGGCTCATGGAGGAGATCTGTTTCACGACCTCCTGCGCCTTCTGCGCCGCCTCGCTGATCTCCATCGCGTTGTCATAGATCTCGCTGCCCGGGTCGCGTCGGCCATGATGAGGTCGGCATACGCGTGATGGGGTCAGGAAGTTATTGAACTCATGGGCGATGCCGCCGGTGAGGGTCCCCATCATCTGCAGCCGCTGGCCGTGGGCCAGTGACTCTTCGCTGCGGTGGAGCTCTTCGAGTGTCTGGTTCAGGGTCTTCAGATCGCTGATCTCGGTGGCGCTGCGACGGTCGCACTCCTGCAGCCGGAACATCTGGAACATGAAGAGCACCAGCACCAGCGCCACGCCGCCGAAGATGAGGACCACCTTCACGAAGCTCTGCTGTACCGGCTCGTAGAAATCGTCGTAGTCCACCACGGCGCTGACGATCCAGAAGCTGCCCCCCACGTCCAGATGACGAAAGGCGCTTATCTTATGCACCCGGGGCAGATCCGGGTCGGCCCACCAGTAGGAGTAGTAGTCCAGTGTGCCGGATTCCTCTTCCTGCTGAGCGCGCAGCAGCTCACTCAGACTGCTCATGTCCAGTTCCTTCCCCTGATAGATGCGCTGGCGGCCCTCCACGACCTTGATGCCCACTGAACGGCTTCGGGTGCATGACCACAAGGTTATCGTCATTCTTTATCATGATGTAGCCGTTCCTGCCGACATGGATCTCCGAGATGAGCTGCTGATACATGACCGTGGAGTCTACCACGAGGCAGGCTGTCTCACCCCCGGCCTTCTTCTTCATCACAAGACTAGTGCTCGTCACCGCTGTGGTACTGCCAGTAGGAGATGTCCTCCGTCCGGGTGATGAGGACATCGCAGACGGCGCTGAGGCCGTAGCAGCTGTAGATGACCTCGCCGTTGCTGTTTTCCAGCCAGACGTCCCGGATGGTATCGCTCCGGGCCACCGTGGGGCGGAACGCTTTGCTGGCCTCCGCTTTTCCGGCGATGGAGTCCAGCCGGTCGGCGTATTCTTCCAGCAGGACGCGGATGCTGTCGGCGGTGCTCTGCACCACCAGCTCCATCTGCCTCGTCTGGCTGTCCATCATGGCGGTGCGGTAGTCCTTCCACACCATACCCACCACGACAGCCAGTGCGGCTACCGTGACGACGCCGATGGCCAGCGGCACCCACAGGTGCGCAGCGTCTGGAAGCGTATCTTTTTCGGGGCGTTCTCCTTCATATCGAGTCCTCCTTTGGGGCGGTCTTGCTCTTCCTGTCTAAAAATGTTATAATTTTATTTATCATAATTGAAACAAATTTTCCGGTCAGAAAAGTGCAGGGAGTTATCATGTCGTATCATGTTCTTATTGTAGACGATGATCCAGCAATTTGCAAACTTTTATCGAAAGTTATGATAAGCAATGAGATGGACCCTCTCGTCGTCAACAGCGGCGCGGCGGCGCTGGACCTCATCGCGCGGCAGAGCAGCACGCTGGATATGATCCTGATGGACATCACGCTGGGCGACATGGAGGGCTTCGATGTCATCCAGACCATCCGGCGCAACGGCGTCACCACGCCGGTCATCATCATCAGCGGCCGCAACGAGGACTACGATTTCATGTACGGCCTCTCTCTGGGCGCTGACGACTATGTCACCAAGCCCTTCCGCCCCAGATCCTGGGCGCAAAGGTCAAGGCCCTCATCCGCCGCAGCAAGAGCTTCTCGCAGGAGAACAACCAGCAGATCAGCTGCGGCCCCTTCCTCTGCGACACCACCACCATGCGCTTTTATGAAAAACAATGTGGAGCTGAACCTTTCCGAGAAAGAGCGCAGCCTGCTGCTGCTCTTTGTGCGCCACCCGCAGCAGGTGTTCACCAAGGATATGATATACGAGCAGATATGGGGCAACCTCATCGCCGTGGACGACAACGCCATCATGGTCTACATCAACCGTCTGCGCAGCAAGATCGAGGACAACGCCCGCACGCCCCAGCACATCATCACCATCCGCGGCGTCGGCTATCGTTTCGTGCCGTAAGAGCGTTCTTTAATTTTTTTATAGAAACAAAGAAGAGCAGCCAACTGCGCGCGGTGCAGTTGGCTGCTCTCTGGTTTTATGCCGGTATAAAACACAAAACCTTGAAAAAGGAGAATCGCATGAAGTTTGTGTGCATATTTAGCCGCAAAAGCGGGGGTGAGAAGAGCGAAGGAATCTCCGTGAATCCATTCCGAAGCGTGGTTGGCAAGCCACATTCCCGCTTTTACACTATATCACTCAATCTTCGCGGAAAGAGAAAGGCTTGACTTCGCGGACGATGTCCATGACCGTGCCGTCGCGGGCCTCGATGATGCCCACGATGCGGTCGCCGAACTGGACCTTCTCCGGCTCGCCGACGATGGAGTAGGCGATGTCGCGCAGCTCCTCGATGGTCTTCAGAGGCACGCAGTCAGCGGCCTTCAGAGCCTCCAGCAGGTCGGGACGGCGGGGGTTTGACGGCCACGCCGTAGTCGGTGACGACGATGTCAACGCTCTCGCCCGGGGTGGTGACGGTGGTCACGTCGGTGCAGATGGCCGGGATGCGGCCCTGCAGCAGAGGAGCGATGACGATGGTGCATCTTGCACCCTGTGCAGTATCGGGGATGGCCGCCCTGTGCGCCGGTGATGATGCCATCGGAGCCGACGACGACGTTGCAGTTGAAGTGGGTATCCACTTCCAGAGAGGCCAGAATGACGTAATCCAGCTTGTTGACGAAAGCGCCCCTTGTTCATCGGGCTTGCGTACTCGCCAGCAGAGATGGGGAAAATGGTGGGGTTGGTGCGGACGTTGTTGACAGCGTCCAGGTCGAAGTCCTGGGTATCCACCAGCTTGCGGGCCAGACCGCGGTCCAGCAGCTCGCACATGGGCTTGGTCAGACCACCGACGCCCAGAGCCCATGTGGATGTTCTTCTCTTCCATGATCTTGGACAGAGAGATGGTGGAGGCGATGGATGCGCCGCCGACACCGGTCTGATAAGAGAAGCCGTCCTTGAAGTAGGGGGTGTTTGCAACGACCTGAGTGCAGTACTCTGCCATCAGGATCTTGCGCTGGTCGGTGGTGGGCTTTGCAGCGCCGGTAGCGATCTTCTCGGGGATGCCGATCTGGTCCACGACGCAGACATAATCCACCTTGGTCTGGTTGATCTCTGCGGGGTAGTTGGGGTAGTCCACGAGGCAATCGGTGACAGCGACGACATAGTCAGCCATCTCAGCGTCCACATAAGCATAGCTCAGGACGCCGCAGTTGGTCTTGCCGCCCATACCGGAGCAGTTGCCGTACTCATCGCAGGAAGGTGCGCCGATGAAAGCGATGTCAACGTGAGTCTCGCCGGTCTCGATGGCGCGGACACGGCCGCCGTGGCTGCGCATGGTAGCCAGGCCCTTCAGCTTGCCGTGGGAGATGGCATCGCCGATCTTGCCGCGGACGCCGGAGGACTCGATGTTGACGATGGTGCCGTCCTCGATCATGGGGACGAGGGCGTCATGAGCCTTGCCCAGAGAGCTTGCGCTCAGGGTGATGTTCTTGAAGCCCATCTTGTGGATCTCTTCCATGACCATGCAGACCACGAGGTCGCCCTCGCGGAAGTGGTGGTGGAAGGAGACGGTCATGCCGTCGTGGGCATTGCACTTGACCAGAGCCTCGTGGATGTCCTTGACCATCTTGTCGTGGTCATTGCGCATCACGGGGGTGACCTTCGGGCTGGCCTTCTGGAAGGCCTTGCCGTCTTTATAGTTGTTGCCCTGAAAGACCTCTTTGCCGGTGCGCTCGAGGATCTCTTCGGGAATTTCTCTGCCGACTGCGTTCAACATAATTACAAATCCCCCTTATACACGCCGGATGCCTTTGCCAGATCGATGGTGCGCTTTGCACCGTCGTAGAAGGCGATGTCGATCATCTTGCCGTCAACAGTGAAGACGCCGATGCCCAGAGCCTTCTTGGAGTCGATCTCCTTGACGACCTTCTCAGCGAAGATGATGTCCTTCTGGGTGGGAGTAAAGATCTCGTGGACGATGGGGATCTGACGGGGGTTGATGATGGATTTGCCGTCGAAGCCCATCAGGTGGATGTTCTCCACGTCCTTGCGGAAGCCATCCATATCCTTCAGGTCGGTGTAAACGGTGTCGAAGCACTGCACGCCTGCTGCGCGGGCTGCAATGATCATCTGCTGGCGGGCACCCATCAGCTCGATGCCGGTGCCGGTGATGTGGGTCTGCAGGTCCTTGGTATAGTCGCCGCCGGACAGTGCGATGCCGAACAGGCGCTCATCGCTCTCGCAGATCTCCAGAGCGTTCATGACGCCGCGGGCAGACTCCAGAGCGGCGATGATGAGGACTTCGCCCTCAGGACGGCCATAGGTCTTCTCGTCCTCGGCGATGGCAGCAGCCACGCGGTGGACATCCTCAGCGTGCTCGGTCTTGGGGATGCGGATGGAATCACAGCCGCCGGCCACGCAGGCACGGATGTCTTCCCGCCAGTACGGGGGTGTCCAGACCGTTGATGCGGACGACGCGCTCGGCGCCGCGGTAATCCACGGTCTTCAGGGCGTGGTACAGGCTGAAGCGGGCGACATCCTTCTGGTTCTCGGCCACAGCGTCCTCCAGGTCCAGCATCAGGGAGTCGGCCTTATAGATGTAAGGGTCTTTGATGAGGCCGGGCTTCTGCGCATTCAGGAACATCATCGTGCGGCGCAGGCGCTTCTTGTTCGGATTGTTCATCGAATGGCACCTCCCCAGGGCAGATTCTCATACTGGTCAACAGAGCGGAACACCGCACCCTCGATGCGGGGCCTTCAGGGTGCAGTCCAGTGCGCCCTTATCCACGATGGTGATGCGGACGTTATTGATGTCCAGATTCTTCAGGGTCTCCAGCGCGACCTTGCGCAGCTGGTTGCCGTACTGGTGGATGACGGAGCTTTCGAGGGAGAAATCGATCTTGCCCTCGCCCGGCTCCACGGTCACCATGCAGTCGCTGGATTCCAGAGTGCCAGCCGTGGCTGCTTTCTTGATCTCCATGCCTTTTTTCCTCCTTGACAGGTGGTTTCTTCAATCGTTATACCGTTCTTGCGGGGCGGTGCCTCACTGCGCCGCTCCTGATGGTTCTATCATAATCGGACAATCTTACAAAAGGCATAGCGTCAGTCTTAATATTCGTTAAGAATCGCCAAAAATTTCTCTTGTACACAAGATTTATTCCATTTGGTCATGCTGCTCGCGCATTTTCTCTTCCGTTTCCCCTCCTTTCCTGCACGAGATGTCATCCGGCGCTGTTTTTGCCTTTTTCTCAGCTCTATCCTACCGCACCCGGCGGCATTTGTGAAATGAAAAGATGGAATCCTTATCCATCCAAAAAGGGAATGGGTAGTGCAAGCAGGCAAAACCACTGGCTGTGCGTTTTGCCTGCTGCGGAAAAGTCCTTTTTTACACGGGGCTGAAGCCCTTACCGATGATCTCGCTGGAATTTTCTATCATGATAAAGGCTGTCGGCTCCTGCTGGCGGATGAAGTTGCGCAGGCGGATGGCCTGACTGCGCCGCATGGTGGTCATGATGACCGTCTTGTGGGCGTCAGAGTACGCACCGCGCGCTTCAAAGGTGGTCGCGCTGCGGTTCAGCTCGTGGATGATGAAGTTGCAGATGGGCTGCGGGTGCTCACACACGATGTTGAAGCACTTGCAGAGGTTCATATTCTCGATGACGTTGTCCACCACCATCGACTTGGCCACCAGACCCATGACGGAGAACAGACCGGTGGAGGGGCCGTACATTGCAAACGAGAGGCCCACAGCCGCCACATCCGCTGCCATCAGGGCAGAACCGATGTTCATGCTGGTGTACTTTTTCAAAATCATGGCGATGACATCCGTGCCGCCCGAGGATGCGTCGATGTTGAACAGGATCGCCGAACCGATTGCCGGGAGCATAATGGCAAATACCAGCTCCAGCATCGGCTGGTCGGTCAGAGTACCGTGCATCGGCACCAGCGCATCCAGTACCTGCAGGCTCACCGACATCACGATGGTCGCATAAACGGTGCGGACGCCGACGCTCTTGCCCAGAAAGATGAAGCCCAGCACCAGCAGCGCGTAGTTGGCCACGGTGGTGAAGGTACTTGCCGAGCAGTGGAGCAGCTGGCTGAACACGGTGGAAAAGCCGGTCACGCCGCCGAAGGCGAAGTGGTTTGGGAATTTGAAAAAGTAGATGCCGATGACCATGATCCAGATGCTGACGGTGATGAGGCCATACTCCGCCAGCGTCCGGAGCCATGGATTTTTGATTTCTTTTATTGTTGACGCCATAGTCTGAATTTTTTGCCGCCTTCCGGTTTACATGGGGCCGAGGTGGATCGCCTGTGCGATCATCAGCATCACAGAACCGACGGCCAGCCAGATGAGGAACAGCTTCCACATGAACTTCATCCAACGGTCATAGGGGATGTTCACGGCGCTGATGATGCCCATCAGAGCGGTGGAAGTGGGCAGGACGTAGTTGCAGAAGCCGTCGCCGAAATTGAAGGAAAGGATCGCGGTCTGACGGGTAACGCCCACGAGGTCGGCCAGAGGTGCCAGAATGGGAATGACAGCTGCGGCCTGACCACTGCCGGAAGTCAGGAAGACGTTGATAATGGTGTTTGCCAGCAGCATGGCGGGTCCGAGCAGGATGGTGGGGACGAAGTTCAGGCCGTTTGCCAGTGCATGGACAACGGTATCGGTGATGTGACCGGCGTTCATGATGCTGCTGATGGCCTGTGCCATACCGATGATGAAGGCAGCGCCCAGCATCTTCTTGCAGCCCTCAAGGAACTCCTTGGAGATCGCGGAGGGGCCAAAGCCGCCCAGTACGCCTTCGATGACAGCCAGTGCGAGGAAGACAGCTGCAGTCTCAGACATATCCCAGTCGAGCTTGATGCCGCCGTAGACGATGAGGATAAGGGATGCGAAGAAGACCAGCATGATGAGGATCTTGCGGGCGTCCAGCTTGCCGAAGGAGTCGAGGTCCGCAGCGTCGCGGAACTCGCTGGTCTTGTCGAGCTCGTACATGGGGCTGAGTTCGGGGTTCTTCTGGATCTTCAGTGCGTAGCGGATGAGGTAGATGTTGGTGATAACATAGAACACAGCAAAGCAGATAAAGCGGTATCCCACGCCGGAATACAGCGGCAGCCCGGCGATTTTCTGAGCCACGATGGTGGTGTTGATGTTCAGAGGGCCAGTGGAGAAGCCAATCGCGCCGCCCAGCAGGATGATGGATGCACCGGTGATGGAGTCCAGACCCATCGCAAAGGCCATCATGACCATGATGGGCGCAAAGGCAATGAACAGGTTGACGCCCTGCGTGGTGCAGATGAGGCCGAACACCAGCGTCAGGATGGGCAGGAACAGATAGACGCGGGTGGAGAAGACCTTCGCCATCTTGGCCACCACGGCGTGGAGTGCGCCGGTCTTGGTCAGGATGTGGAAAGCACCGCCTGCGAACATGATGACCAGCATCAGATCAATGCGCTTGATGAAGGCCTTGACGATGTACAGAGGAATTTCAAGCGGGTTGACGGGAGTCTTATCAATGTAGTTGAAATCGTTGGGGTCGATGACCTTGATGCCTGCTTCGTTCTCGAAGCGGGTGTAGGAGCCTGCCGGGATGATCCAGGTCAGCAGGACCGCAAGCAGGATGATGATGCCGATGATGACGAAGGTATGCGGCATCTTGAATTGTTTCTTTTTCCGTTTCCATAATTTTTTGCCTCTCTTTTGACACACCAAAGCGTCAGCTCTGGCCGTTCAGTTCTTTGGCCCATGATTCTCATGGAATTTCCTTTCTTGATGGCTTTCCAGCTTTTTCCGGGTCTTTCAATGAGC
>ENA-OQES01000745-OQES01000745.1-human-gut-metagenome-genome-assembly--contig:-NODE-745-length-13075-cov-9.316883_pt1 | contig 13075 bp, 11 predicted proteins | sample MGYA00242798_ERZ504641 | MGnify/ENA primary metagenome ERZ504641 (study PRJEB26092, sample SAMD00036327) | human gut metagenome | host: Homo sapiens | study: EMG produced TPA metagenomics assembly of... | reverse complement strand
TTAGGGTTTTATTGCGCTTTAATTTTTGCTATCGCAGCAGTGATCCAGCTGGTGGAACCGGACATTAACCGATACGGAGATGCGCTGTGGTATTGCTATGCGGTGATCTCCACTGCCGGATTTGGCGATGTGGTTGCGGTTACCTTTATTGGAAAAATGTGTTCCGTTCTCCTGACAATCTATTCGCTTTTTGTAGTTGCCATCGCCACCGGGGTAGTGGTTAATTTCTACACCCAGATGGTAGAAATGCAACGAAAAGAGACACTTGCCATGTTTATGGATCAGCTGGAAAGACTTCCTGAGCTTTCCAGAGAAGAATTGGAGAATATTTCCAGAAAAGTGCGCCAGTTTCGGTAGCTGTGGATCTTACTGATCTTTGGAAGAATGTTCTTCTTCCTGTTTGCTGCGTACCTGCGGGATCAGAGAAGCTGCCAGCTTTCCTTTTCCGCGGTTTCGCAGATACAGAATACCGATGACGGAAAATACTACTGCACCGATAAAGTTTACGATCAGATCTTTCATGGTATCAACAATACCAATATCAAGATAGCCTCCCAGATCCCAGGTCTCACCGTTAACGATCAGGGACTGAACATCTACATGGATGGGAACGTTTGCACCGGTAGGATTCAGCTTCACAGAGTTGATGGCCGGTACGATCCAGTCCTTCTGCATATCCATTCCAAAGAACCAGTCCATGCTGAATTCAAAGAATTCCCACATAACACCAACAGTCATTGAAAAACAGAATGCAAAAAAAGCTACAAAATACGGTGACATTTTAATGGAAAACCTGTCACTGCGGTTAAAAAGATCAATCAGTGCAAATCCGATGGCAGCCATCAGAAAACCGTTAGTAGTATGCAAAATGGTATCCCAGATAGGGATTTTTACATAAAAGGCATTGATTTCGCCAAGAATTTCTGCTGAAAAGATAAAGATCAGAATGACTGTTTCCAGTCCCGGTGGTATTGTGACGTTCAGTTTCCTGTCCAGAAACTGGGGAACCATAAAAAGAATCAATGTCAGGATTCCCAGAAACATATTGTGGTAATTTCCCAGGAAAAACTGACGTACAACAGATAAGATTACCAGGGCGGTAAGTACCATCTGAATCTTTGTTCTGTTCTTTTTCAAACCTGAATTAGCTTTCATTTTTCTTTTCCTCCTTCCTTATTTTATATCCTTATCCTCACTGTTTGTATTTTAACATAAGTGCATCCAAACAACAAGAATTATAGGATAATAAGCTGTTTCTGGGACTCGTGGCAGAATTTTCTGCCGGTTTTCAGACACAGAAGTTTTTCATATAAATTGGAAGAAAAAACAGTTTCAGATAAAATCTGATTACCTTCACTGTCCAAAAGATTTTGGGCGTCCGCAAGCTTGGTGATAAGAGGAATTCGGCTGTGCTGCTTGATCCGGCTTAGCAGTTCGCTGCTTTCTTTGCGGAAACCAAGAACCCTGGCAAAGGGAATCTGAGTGGGTGCAGTGTGGATATTTAATATAATATGAAGCAATGCCCTCTGTATCCTTGTCTGAGTCAGCTCTCTGGTTTTTAAAACAGATACAGACTGGGAAAAGGACAACAGAAGATTCTGCTGATTTATGATCCTTCGGGCAAGATCTTCGGAAACATCCATGTAGGAAGAAAGGCTTTTCCCATTCTCTTTCATGAGGCAGTAGGAGAGAATGGAATCCAGAGAATTTTCTGTGAGAAATTCACCGGAATTCACAGCTTTTTGGAAAACAGGAAAAGCCGGTTCCGGAATCTGGGAGGTCAGGGCATCCGGATTAGGGGAATTCTGAAGAATCAGATTTCGTATAGCAGTTGCAGATGCAAAGAAATCAGTGGGTGACTGTAAATCAGGGGAAAGCACTGTGGAATTTCCCTCAGGGACAGTGGTTTCATGATAGCCCATTCCTTCCCTGCGGATCGTGACAGGGCAGATCCGGCTGTTCAGACGGAGAAGTGCTTTGCAGTATTCGATCCCCAGAATATTATTCGGTGTATTCAGGATCTGTGTAACTTCATTTAACAGAGGAGTAAGGACTCCGTCAAAATCGTCACCATTGAAGTTGCGCGGATTCTTAAAATATTCTGTCAGTGCCTGACTTCTGGCAGCCGGAAAAGTCAGCCCTTCGCTTAAAAAGCTTTTCAGTAGCTTTTTATATTCTTCAGGTTCTTCTACAAGGATCTCAGCCAGTTCTTTCAGTGCGCTGATCTCCCCGGATTCACTTCCAAAGCAGAGCATATCAACAACGCCAAGACCGTCCAACAGGGAAACACCTCCCATTGCGAAGGCTTCCGCACTTGCAGTAGAGACAGATACCGGCATTTCAAGTACAAGGTCAGCACCACACCGCAGAGCCATTTCTGCACGTGCGTGTTTGGAGATGAGAGCAGGAGTGCCGCGCTGCACATAATCTCCGCTCATGGCAACAATAACGTAGTCTGCTTTTAACCTTTCCTTTGTATACTTGATTTGATATTCATGTCCTTTGTGAAAAGGATTATATTCTGCAATAATTCCTGCTGTTTTCATAAATTTACACAGATGCTCCTTCCTGAAATTTTGTAGAGTTCTCATTTTTTTAACCATATTGCATCTTCAAAAAATACCTTTTTTATGTCATATTCTACCATTCAGATGCTTGAAATACAAGGCTTCAGGAGGTATAATGAAGACAGCGCAGAAAACAGATTACTGTTCACTGTATATATTCGGTGAATGGTAATGACATCTGGTATACAGATATTGTGATATCAGAACTGCTATATGAAAGGAGCCATTTTAATCATGGGATTTATTGACACACTCAAAGAGAGAGCAAAAGCAAACGTAAAAACGATCGTACTTCCGGAGACAGAAGATAAGAGAACTCTGGCAGCTACAGAGAAAATTTTAAAAGAAGGAATTGCAAAGGTTATCCTTGTTGGTAACGAAGAAGCTGTTAAAAAGAGTGCAGCTGAAGACGGATATGACATTTCCGGCGCACAGATCGTAGATCCTGCTACATCAGAGAAAACACAGGGATATATTGACAAGTTAGTAGAATTAAGACAGAAAAAAGGCATGACACCGGATCAGGCTAAAGAGATTCTTCTTAACCAGTATCTGTACTATGGTGTAATGATGGTAAAAATGGGCGATGCAGACGGTATGGTATCCGGTGCATGTCACTCTACAGCTGATACATTAAGACCATGTCTTCAGATCCTGAAAACAAAACCAGGTACAAAACTTGTATCCGCATTCTTCTTAATGGTAGTTCCGAACTGCGAATATGGCGCAAACGGCGCATTTGTATTTGCTGATTCCGGTCTGAACCAGAACCCGACTTCAGAAGAGCTTGCAGCAATCGCAGCATCTTCTGCAGAATCCTTTGAACTTCTTGTTCAGGAGAAACCAATCGTTGCAATGCTTTCACACTCCACTAAAGGCAGTGCAAAACATGCTGACGTAGATAAAGTAGTAGAAGCTACAAAGATCGCAAAAGAGCAGAATCCGGAACTTGCACTTGACGGAGAATTCCAGCTTGATGCAGCTATCGTTCCAAGCGTAGGCGCTTCTAAAGCTCCTGGAAGCGAAGTTGCAGGTAAAGCTAACGTACTTGTATTCCCAGACCTTGATGCAGGTAACATCGGATACAAACTTGTACAGCGTCTTGCAAAAGCAGAAGCTTACGGACCTGTAACCCAGGGTATCGCTAAACCTGTAAATGACCTGTCCCGTGGATGCTCTGCAGACGATATCGTTGGTGTGGTAGCTATCACAGCAGTACAGTGCCAGGCTGACGACAATAAATAAGATTTCAGTCAGACCGTAAAACGGACTGAGAATTATTTCATTGACTACATAATGTTAAAGGCATCGGAGGAGATATTTCTGATTCTGATGCCTTTGATATCATTACTCATATTTCCCTGGAAATGATGAGAATAATATTATAATATGAAAGGAAAAGCTGACAGAAATATTCGAAGACTTGTGTCAGGATTATGGACAGTATTCGAAATTTGCTGCCGGCAGAATATGAAAATGAACGTATTAGTAATCAACTGTGGAAGTTCATCCCTTAAATATCAGCTGATCAACTCTGATTCAGAAGCAGTTCTTGCAAAAGGTCTCTGCGAGAGAATTGGTATCGATGGAAGATTAGTATATCAGAAAACAGGCTGTGACAAAGAAATCACAGAAGCTGCAATGCCTACACATAAAGAAGCAATCCAGATGGTACTGGATGCACTCACAAATGATAAAACAGGCGCAATCGGAAGCCTGAAAGAAGTAAATGCTGTTGGACATCGTGTTGTACATGGTGGTGAGAAATTTGCCAAATCTGTAGTGATCACAGATGAAGTAATCTCAGCAGTAGAAGAATGCAATGACCTTGCACCACTTCATAACCCTGCAAACCTGATCGGTATCCGTGTATGCTCCGAGCTTATGCCGGGTGTACCTCAGGTAGCAGTATTCGATACAGCTTTCCATCAGACAATGCCTGCAAAAGCATATCTCTATGGTCTTCCGATCGAATATTACAAGAACTACAAAGTAAGAAGATATGGTTTCCACGGAACATCCCACAGCTTTGTTTCCAAACGTGCTGTTGAATTCCTTGGCCTTGACAAAGATAACTCCAAAGTTATTGTCTGCCACCTTGGAAACGGTTCTTCCATCAGTGCTGTTGTAAACGGTGAGTGTGTTGATACAACAATGGGTCTTACTCCACTTGAAGGTGTTGTTATGGGAACACGTTCCGGTAACATTGATCCTGCTATCATGGAATTCATTGCTAAGAAAGAGAACCTTGACATCGCAGGTATGATGAATGTTCTCAATAAGAAATCCGGTCTTCTTGGATTATCCGGCGGATTATCCAGTGACTTCCGTGACCTGAACGATGCAGCTCAGAGCGGAAACGAAGATGCAGCTAACGCAATCGATGTTCTCTGCTATGGTATCGCTAAATTCGTTGGCGGATATGTTGCAGCTATGAACGGTGTAGATGCCATCGTATTTACAGCAGGTATCGGCGAGAATGCTATTCCTGTACGTGAGAAGGTTGTAAGCTATCTTGGATACCTTGGAGTTACACTTGACAAAGAAGCTAATGGAGTTCGCGGAGAAGAGATCGTTATCTCTACACCGGATTCCAAAGTTAAAGTTGCTGTAATTCCTACAAACGAAGAACTTGCAATCTGCAGAGAGACAGTAGCTCTGGTTTAATTTTCACAGATAATAAAGTGTCTGTTTTGTGTCCAAACGAGAGAAATATAACTGGATAAAAGTTATATTTATATAGAAGGGAAGGGTGCATCTGTCAGGAGCACCCTTCTTTGTGCCCGTAAGGCATATGGAAATTACCTGATAATAATGCCGCCGGATGATAAAATACTTCGTAAAGGAATATTACTTGACAAAATGTGAAATTTTTCTAATTTATCGTTGACAAAAGCAGAGGCGGTATGTATAATAAAACAAGTGTGGATAGGAGAAAAGTATGCAGATACATTTATCAGATATTTCATCCAGTGAAGGAATGCGTATTCAGAAGACTACAGAGTTTGGAATGGATACGATCACCTTTCAGTCAGGAAGCTTTCCGGTACTTGCAAAAGAACCCATAGAGCTTACGATCACGAATACAGGTGACAGAAATCTTGAAATCAGAGGAACGGGTAAGATTACCGTAGGTATTCCCTGTGACAGATGTCTGGAAGAGGTTTCAACAGAGATTCCTTTGGAGATTGAGCGAAAACTTGATATGAAGCTTACGGATGAAGACCGTGTGAATGATCTGGACGAAAGTTCTTATCTCACAGGTATGGACCTGGATGTGGACCAGCTGGTCTATCTTGAGGTACTGATGAGCTGGCCTTTGAAGGTTTTATGTAGAGAAGACTGCAAAGGAATCTGTAGCCAGTGCGGGAAAAACCTCAATGACGGTCCCTGTGGATGCGTCGAGGAACCTAAGGATCCCCGTATGGCAGCTATCAGTGATATATTTAGTAAATTTAAGGAGGTGTAACATAATGTCCATCTGTCCGAAGAATAAATCTTCCAAAGCAAGACGCGATAAGAGAAGAGCAAACTGGAAAATGAGCGCTCCGAACCTTGTAAAATGCAGCAAATGTGGCGAACTGATGATGCCGCACAGAGTATGCAAAGCTTGCGGAAGCTACAACAAAAAGGAAATCATTAAAGTTGAAGACTAATTTTTAATGGTTGCAAAGTATGGCAGGTTCTCCCGTTTGGGATGCCTGCTTTTTTGTGTATTATTTTATGTTAGTTATAGGAAATTACTCCGTAATGTTCCGGAATTGCTATAAAATTCTGTGTAGCGCGAAACGGTTTGCCGGGCAGCGTGAACAGTAACTGCAGATGATCCATATAAAGATAAAGACAGTGGATACATCTGAACATTATAATGGATGAGGAAAAAGTAATGAATGAGAAGGAGAAGGTAAATCAGATCACAGAAGGTGTGATCTGGAAACAGCTGCTGTTATTTTTCTTTCCTATTGTATTTGGAACATTTTTTCAGCAGATTTATAATACGGCGGATACTATTGTTGTAGGCCGTTTCGTAGGAAAACAGGCACTTGCTGCAGTTGGAGGTTCTGCCAGTCAGATCGCCAATCTGATCGTTGGCTTTTTTGTAGGGCTTTCTTCAGGGGCAGCAGTTGTGATCTCGCAGTTTTATGGGGCAAAAGATAAGAAGAATCTGAGTAAGGCACTGCATACAGCATTTGCATTCTCCATTGCAGCGGGAATTGTTCTTACTGTAGTGGGGATTTTTCTGACCAGGCCTGCATTGTTGCTTATGAAGACACCTGCAGATGTAGTAGAGGACTCTGCAGTGTATCTTCATATTTATTTTGGCGGAATGGTTTTTAACCTGGTTTATAATATGGGAGCAGCCATCCTGCGTGCAGTAGGAGACTCCAAAAGACCACTGTATGTTCTGATCATTACCTGTGTGCTGAACATTATTCTTGATCTGCTGTTTGTGGTTGCGTTTAGCATGGGTGTGACAGGAGTAGCTGTTGCTACAGTTACTTCTCAGGTGATCAGTGCGCTGATCGTAACAGTAATGCTTCTGAAAACCAGAGAGATATATGTGCTGAAGATCAATCAGATCCGTTTTGACAGAAGAATGCTGTTTTCAGTTCTGAGAATCGGTATTCCGGCAGGTCTGGAATCTGTAATGTATAATATTTCCAATATTGTGATACAGGTATTTGTAAATAATCTGGGAACTGACACAGTGGCGGCATGGGGAACTCTTGGGAAAATCGATGCTATTTTCTGGATGGTGATCAATGCGTTCGCAATTTCCATTACTACCTTTGTGGGACAGAATTTCGGAGCCGGCAAATATCACCGTATGCGAAAGAGTGTGAGTGTCTGCATGGTCATGAGTATGGTCAGTTCTGCGGTGATGATCATTTTGATGTATTCATTTGCTCCCTGGATTTATCGTCTGTTTACCACAGACAGCGCAGTGATTGTCCATGGTGTTCATATGAGTCGTTTTTTAACTGCCGTCCTATTTCATTTATGTGATCATAGGGATTCTGTCCGGGGCACTGAGGGGTACCGGAAAGGTTCTGGTGCCTATGCTCCTTACCTGTGGCGGTGTGTGTTCTTTGAGAATCCTGTGGCTTTTTACAGCAGGACAGATGTATCCGGGAATCAATACGATCATGCTCAGTTATCCGGTTTCATGGAGTATTACGGCGGTGCTGTTTGTTGTATACTATTTCATGAAATTCCCCGGAAAGGAAAAGGCAGAGCACTTCCGGAGACAGAAACAGTAACGCCATTTTTCATGAAAAAATGCAGTTTATCCTATGTCTGTTGATGAAATCAGGAAAATAAGGTAAGCTAAAGACAGATGTCAGACAGGTGACAGACAGGTGACGATTCCTGGTGTCATAGTGATGGAGAATACTATGAGAAAAGAAAAGCGTATATTTTTGATCTTGATGATAGGTATCTGTCTGTCCGGGATGCTTATCATAAAAAAAACGACGGTCATCAGAGGGCAGGAAAATACGGTCAGCCACGTGACTGCGCCCAAAGATATTCCTGCTGTGGCAGTGGAGATAAATAAAAGCAGTGAAGTCATTTGTGATAAGCTGTCAGAGATAACCTATACTGTTTATACAGATTCAGATACCCTGCATATTCCGGTTCTGTGGGATGTTTCTGCTGTCAATATGGAGCTTCCGGGTGTTTATACTGTAAAGGGAACATTGAAACTGCCCCGGGGATATGATCTCGGGGAAATCAATAGTCCGCAGGTGCAGACCACAGTTTCGATTCAGTATCCGGGAAGGCCGGAGATCAATACTTATTACAGGCTGACAGCAGCCGGACTCTATATTTTTCCATGGTTGGAAAGAGAAGATGCAGATTCTATGGAAGCTTATCTGAAAAAGGATAACGGGCAGTGGATGAATCTTACAGAGGAAGGGTTTGCCCTTTGCAGCGAGGATGGTCTGTATGTCTCCAATCAGAGTATGGTTGTGGGAAATACGTATTCGTTGATGGTAGTTTATGGCGATGGACAGAGACAGACCGGTACTCTGCGCTTTCGGTATCAAAAGGATGGCAGCCTTAAAGTATACAGTTATCAGTACAGTCAGCTTGGAAATACGGGAAGCCCTGCAAAACGTATTCGTTCTTATAATGCAAAAGATGAGAAATATCTGAGCAGATGTGCTGCTTATGCAGTAGAAATCGGAAGCAGTCTGAGAAAAATAGAAGAAGATCTGAAAGAAAGTGTCAGACTTCGCGTCAGCACTGCTGAGAAATTCGAGAATACAGCAGAAAACCCTGAGATTATTCTGGAGTCTTCCTGGGATATGAGTCAGGTAGATCTTACGAAACAGGGCGTCTATAAACTTACAGGTACATTTGTGATGCCGGAAGGATATCAGTTATCTGAGAATCTGGCACTGCCAAAGGCATATGCCTATCTTTCCGTACAGGAAAGGGGGAATCCGCAGATTGATACTTACAGTATGCCTGTAGTGGATCTGGTAGAGTTTCCGATGCTTATGGCAGGCTTTTCAGCAGAAGAACTTCAAAATGTACAGGTTTATATACGTAAGAATAAAGGGAGTTATCAGAAGCTGGACAGAGAACTGGCGGAAGTAACATCCAAAGGGATACAGCTTTACTGCCGGGAAATATTGAAAAAAGGGAAATAATTACGATATCTGTGCTGTTTATGAAACAGGGAGTACAGGGATTTATTCTTTTTCATATAATGATGAATTTATTGTAAATGAGTACTGGCATGAGAGAAACTTTTCGGACAGGGATGAGAAAAATCTTCCGGCTATTGTGCAGAAGGCCCCAGGACAGACGGTTACGCCGGTGCCTTCCGTAGAAGGAATGGAATCTCCGGACACTAAAGAGAATAATTATGAAGAAAGTTCCGGCGAAACTTCGGATAATAGCAGAAACTCCGGTCAGAAAGCTTCAGCAGGAGAGACAAAAGCGACCGGTTCCGCAACAGTATCGGATTTTGATGCTGCAGATAGTATAGTAACTGAGTTGAGTACGGATACTGTCACAGCAGTCAGCGGTCAGAGACTGCTTCTGATGTTACAGCAAAATGGCAGCGTCAGATTTGAAAAGCAGGGAATTTCTGTGACGATCCTGCCTGAGACGATAAATACCTGGAAAGTGGCAGCGAATGATGAAATCCAGATGAGGATAGAGAAAACTGCAGAATCTGCTTTTTCCCTGAGAATTTTTGTAAGAGGAGAGGAAGTAACGGAGATTCCGGGAAGTACAGTGGAATTTCAGACTTCTGTATTTGGAGAAATTTCATCTCCGGAGACTGTGACAGTTGTGGATGCACAGGGAAATTTGTGTGCGGTAACCTGGCAGGACAAACAGAAGATTTTGCGGGTTGAGATAGAAAAGACAGGAGATTATTTTCTTTCAGATGATCCTGCCGGTGGACAGACAGATAAAACAGAGACAAATTTGACAGAATCTTCGGTATCAGATGCCGATGAAGACACAGAAGCGATCTTGGATGGCGTTATAACAGAAGAGGTGACTACAGAAGGACTGCCAGAAAAGCAGAAAAAGGAAGCTGTAAAATTAATAAAAAGAATTGATTTTACAGGTGAAATCTGTGGATTGTTAAGCATTGCGGCAGTTGGAGTGATCTTGTTCCTGATATTGAGAAGAAAGCGAAATAACAGAAGAAACAGATAGAATAAGAATACACCTGTGGACAAAAGGAGGTGGCAGCAATGAAGAAAAAACGGAAATATTCATTGATACTTGTAATAGTTGTGTTTGTCCTGTCCATGGGTGTGTTCTTTTTGCTTTATTACGTTGATAATAAGTATACGGCCAGGGGTGACCAGGCAATACAGGGTATTCTTTATGTACGCGAGGATGATCCTCTGCATTATCTTACCGGAGAGTGGGAATATTATCCGGATCTGCTGTTGACCCCCGGGGAACTCGAAAAACATAAAGGAGAGTACTACAGCAGATATATTTCTATAGGTGAATACGGTGGTATGGATCTGGGCGATAAAGATAAATCTCCCTTTGGAAGCGGGACATATCGGATGACACTGGTGCTTCCTGAGAAGGAAAAGAGATATGCCATAGGTCTTGTGGAAGTATTTTCTTCCTATAATCTGTACGTAAATGGAAATCTGGTCGGACAGGTTGGAAATCCGGATCCGGAAAATTATAAAGAACAGATTCAGAACAGAGTCTTTACATTTGAGGGAAAAGGAAATACGGAGATTATGCTTGCTGTGACAGACCGGCATTCAGTATCATCGGGTATTCAGTTTGTGCCGGTATTTGGTCTGCCTTTACAGGTGAATCTGATTAGAGGTCTGTCGATTGTCGGTGATGCAGTGTATCTGGCGCTTACATTTTGTGTTTTCCTTTTTGCAGTTTATATGTTTGTGCGTACAAAAAAAGCTGAGTTCTGTTTTTTTAGCCCTGCTTTGTATCTGCGTTATGGGGTGCAGTTCCTATCCTGTTCTCCATGCATTTGTCCCTGTAAAAGTACAGCCGGCTTATGGACTGGAAGCTTTATTTTATTATCTGATGTTTGCATGTGTTGTGGTTGTGCAGCAGAAAATCCTTTGTGATGAAGGACGTTTTCCGGAAATTCTGGCAGTTATCCTTGCGGCGGCAGGTGTTTTGAATTTTTGCGGCAGAATTGTTCTGTTCCGGGATTCAGTCAGCAGGCGGACTCTATCTGGTTTCCGGGATTACGGAAGTTATGAAATGGTTTTCTGCGTTTTATCTGATGTTCAGGAGTGTGAAGGATATACAGCAGAAATACAGCAGTGTTCTTCTGGTGGGAATTACTGCCTATGCTTCATCTCTGGCAGCAGACAGAATATGGAAAGCATATGAGCCGATCGTAGGAGGATGGTTTACGGAATTTGGAGCCGCAGTGCTTGTTTTCTGTGTGGGCCTGACTTTGTGGATAGAACTTGCCAATGCCTACAGATTCCAGTTAACCTATGGGGAATACAGCCGTCAGATGGAGCAGAAGCTTCTGATGCAGAAACAGCATTATGAAGAGCTTACACAGAAGATGGATGAGATCAGCAAAATGCGCCATGATATGCGTCATCATCTCCGCGCGGTCATGGCTTATGCACAGCAGGAAAAATATGAAGAACTGATGAAGTATCTGCAGGAGTATGCTTCTGTTATGACAAAAGATGGGAAAAAACAGTCTGTTATTGCAGAAATATGGCAGTAGATGCGGTCATCCATTTCTATGCCGGTGAACTGAAGCAGAGAGGGATTTTACTTGAACATGATATGATGCTTCCGGAAAAATATCAGCATTTCAGATACTGATTTATGCAAGATTTACGGGAATCTTCTGGAGAATGCTGTGGATGCAGTGGCAGAACAGTCGTAGGAAAAGAATCCTTATGTAAAGATCCTTACAAAGATTAAGAATAAAAAACTGCTGATAGAAATTTCCAATACGTACACAAATGAAATCCAGAGAAAAGAAGACAGATTTTATTCGACAAAACATGGAGGTTTCGGGATAGGGACTGCATCTGTGACAGAGGTAGTACAGAAAGCCCGGGGGGTATGTGACCTTCTGTACAGAAGATGGTGTATTTAAAGTTAATACTTTTCCTGCCTGTAAAAATAGCGGCAGAAGTATAAGGGGTATATCAGGAATACTTATTGTAAGATGATTATTTATCGGGAATCTGATGGAAAATAAGTATTCCAGATATGGCCTTTTTTATGGCATTGGAGCCGCGTTTGCGTACAGTGACAAGTTCCTTGCTGTCCATGAGAAATCCTTCCCCGGTGATCTCTTCGATATGATCCATATTTACGATGCAGCCCCTGTAGCAGGAAAGAAAGCATTTCATTCCGTCAAGAATCTCCTCAAATTTCTGGAAAGTCATGTAAGATCGTATGATACCGGCATCGGTTGTATGTACCTGAATGGCGTTGCGGTAAGTATCCACATAGAGAATGCTGCGTACCGGAATCTTTACAGGAGTTCGGTCAGAAATCAGTTCGATGTATCTGGAATTCTGTGACTGTCTGAGCTGGATCGTAGAAAGGATACGGCACAATTTTTCCGGATCAAAGGGTTTCATCAGATAGTAGGATGCCTGGACATCGTAGCTTTCCACAGCATAGGCATCACTGCTTGTGATGAAGATCAGAGCTGCAGTGTCTTTTGCATCGCGTAATTTTCTGGCTGCATCCATACCGGTCATGGTGCCCATGTAAATATCCATAATGATCAGGTCGTAAAAACCCGGAGAATATTTTGCAAAAAAAATGGACTCTGCGCTGGAATACAGACGGATGTCTGCAGATGTATTTAGGGATTCATAGTAAGAAGAAATAACAGATTTTATCTGCCGCAGATCTTCTTTTGAATCATCAAGGATTGCAATCTTCAAAATGGAGTACCTCCTGGAATTACTATAGTAAATAAAATGCAATTTGTATTTAGACTATTCCGGAAATTATTCAAGGCTAGAGGACAATATCCTGACAATTACGTGATG
>ENA-OQES01000744-OQES01000744.1-human-gut-metagenome-genome-assembly--contig:-NODE-744-length-13080-cov-3.691037_pt1 | contig 13080 bp, 14 predicted proteins | sample MGYA00242798_ERZ504641 | MGnify/ENA primary metagenome ERZ504641 (study PRJEB26092, sample SAMD00036327) | human gut metagenome | host: Homo sapiens | study: EMG produced TPA metagenomics assembly of... | reverse complement strand
AAAAAGGATGTGAAAAATATGAAAATTGAGAAGGTAAATGAATAATCAGATCCGCTGTACTCTTACCAGAGAGGATCTTGAGGACAGACATATAAAAATAAGCGAACTGGCATATGGATCAGCGAAGGCGAAAAGCCATTTTTAAAGATATGGTAGAGCAGGCCAATTACGAGTTTGGCTTTGAAACAAATGATATTCCACTCATGGTGGAGGCAATTCCACTGCCATCAGAGTCTATAGTGCTTATCATCACAAAGGTTGAATATCCGGATGAGCTTGACACCAGATTTTCAAAGTTTTCAGAGGCAGATGACGACTTTACGGACTTAGGAAATGCAGGACAGCCTCCGGTGATAAAGGGAGCTGCTGATATTTTGGAGTTGTTTGAGCGTATCAAGAAGGAAAATGAGAAGACAGCTGACAGTGAGCAGAGCACTGATGATATTACAGAAGAACAGGCTGAGGCTGACGTAGTCAAGCTGTTTGTTTTTGATAAATTTGATGATGTGCGCAGGATTTCGCATGTGCTTGACGGCTTTTACAGCGGCAGAAATGACTTATACCGCGACGCTTCAAGCAATAAGTACTATCTTGTGGCCCACAAGAGTGAGCATACTCCGAAGGAATTCAACAAGGTGTGCAATATCATTTCAGAGTACGCATATCAGAAGAACTATGTGCCTGCCAATGAAGCATTTTTCAAGGAGCATGGTAATGTGATTATTGAAGAAGCTGCCATCCAGATCGTTAGATGGCACTTTAACAGAATATTGATTGCAAATAAAAGACGGCCTGCATAAGCAAGCCGTCATTTTCGTAAATTAACCGAGGTCGTGATCGATGAATGTGTTGATTTCAACGACAAGATCATCCGGCTCAAGTCCGTGAACCATAGCAGCCTCTTCGATTGTCTCCATCTGTGATGATGGGCATCCGAGACAGTGCATGCCGATATTTAAAAGTAATGGTGCCACGTTCTGGTCAATCTGAAGAAGATCACCAATCATAGTGTCCTTAGTAACTCTAGCCATTATTGTTTCCTCCTATTAGTCTTTTAATGTGCCTATTATAATACGATTTGCATTTAATTGCAAATTATACTATAAAGAATTTTTTTTGAGTAGTTCGATATACTTATTAGACAACGGAATGTTAATACTACAGCAAGGATGCCTGAGAAATTATCAGGAAAGGAAAACACATGAAAATAAATTCTGCTGACCGAGAGCTCCATGCTCTACCACCACCTGCTCAACCCGCTGTGTGCCTTTGTCTCCTTTGTCCTGCTGGAACGGGAGCCAAAGCTGCCTGCGCGGTGCGTTCCGCTGGCGCTGGTCCCCACGATGCTCTATGGTTCTGTGGCCCTCTGGGCCAATTACCAGCGGCTCATCACCGGGCCTTACTCGTTCCTGCTGGTCTATCAGCAGACCACCCGGCAGACGGTGCTGTGGTGTGCGGCCATCCTGGCCATGAACCTGCTCTACGCCTGGCTTGTCTGGCGGCTGGGCGGGAACCGCCGCAAAAAGAGAAATGTGGGCTTGCTTTTCAGAAGCTGAGATGCAAAAAGGCTCTCTGCCGGTTTTGGCAGAGAGCCTTTTCTCGTATTCCGCTTACAGCAGGGGAATTCCGGCCTTTGCGCAGGCCGCGCGGGTGGCTTCATCCCAGACGCTTGCCTGTACCTCGCCGATGTGGGCGCTGCCCAGCAGCAGCATGCACAGACGGCTCTGGCCGATGCCGCCGCCGATGGTGTAGGGCAGCTCACCGTTCAGCACTGCCTTGTGGAAGGGCAGGGTGCGGCGGTCGTCACAGCCTGCCATGGTCAGCTGCCGGTCCATGCTCTCGGGGCTGACGCGGATGCCCATGCTGCTCAGCTCGTAGCTGCACTGCAGGGGCTCGTTCCAGAACAGCAGGTCGCCGTTCAGGTCCCAGTCGTCGTAGTCGGGGGCGCGGCCGTCGTGGGGTTTGCCGCTCTTCAGGGGAGCACCGATCTTCATCAGGAAGGTGGTGCCGTTTTCCTTTACAAAGGCGTTCTCGCGCTCCTTCGGGGTCAGGTCAGGGTACTTGTCCTCCAGCTCCTGGGTGGTGATAAAGGTCACGTTGGGGGTGTGAAAGGGGCAGATCCTGCAGCTGGGGGAACATGGCGTGCAGATTCATCTCAGTGGCGCAGACAGCCGACACGATGGAGCGCACCACGTTCTTCAGGTAGGCCTCGCTGCGGTCCTCCTTGCGGATGACCTTCTCCCAGTCCCACTGGTCCACATAAACGGAGTGGAGGTTGTCCAGCTCCTCGTCCCGGCGGATGGCGTTCATGTCGCAGTACAGGCCCTTGCCCACGCGGAAGCCGTAGTCCTTCAGGGCCTTACGCTTCCACTTTGCCAGCGACTGCACCACCTGTGCCTCAATGCCGCTGTCCCGGATGTCAAAGGTGACCTTGCGTTCCACGCCGTTCAGGTCATCGTTCAGGCCGGTGGAAGCCTCCAGAAACAGCGGAGCCGACACGCGGTAGAGGTTCAGCGTGGCACACAGGGTGTCGGCGAACAGCCGCTTCACGGTGCCGATGGCGCGCTGGGTGTCGTACAGGTTCAGCGCGGGTGTATAGTTCTGCGGGATCATCGTTTTGCTCATAACAGTTTACCCCTCTCTTTCCGTTCCCCGCCGCCGAGTTGCGGCACCGGAACGGCTTTCCCTTTAATACAGTAAATTATGGCACAATTCCAGAGCGTTGTAAAGGGGAGAACGCAAAGCCGGTGCAATTCGGGAGCTTACGCCTCTGCCACAGCCTCGATCTCACACAGGACACCCTTGGGCAGATCTTTGACAGCAACGCAGCTGCGGGCGGGCTTGGAGGTGAAGTACTTTGCGTAGACCTCGTTGAAGGCGGCAAAGTCGGCGATATCGGCCAGGAAGCAGGTGGTCTTGATGACCTTGTCGTAGCCGGAACCGGCGGCTTCCAGGATCGCACCCACGTTCTTGCAGCTCTGCTCGGTCTGGGCGGCGATGCCTTCGGGCACAGTGCCGTCCGCAGGGTTCACAGGGATCTGGCCGGAGGTGTAGACAAAACCGCCTGCGATGAAGCCCTGGGAGTAGGGGCCGATCGCGCCGGGAGCTTTTTCAGTAGCGATGACTTTCATGGAAAATACCTTCTTTCTGTGTGTTTGATGGAGCTTCTCTCCTTGGGGAGAAAAATTCTGCTGCTTGAAGTCTACACTATGCGGCGGGATGTGTCAATCCGGGAGGGACCTTTTTTGCCCGCACGGCCTTTACAAGCAGGCTAAAAAGGCGGTATCCTTAATCTATTGATACACCACCCTTCAGGAGGAACCCATGGATATCCGCCAGCTGCACTATTTTCTGGTTTTGTGCGAAGAAATGAACTACACCCGCGCGTCACAGCGGCTGTTTCTGTCGCGGCAGGCCCTGCGGCAGAGCATCACGGCGCTGGAAGCCGAGCTCTGCGGCCCGCTGTTCGTCAGCGCTCACCACAAGCTTTCGCTCACCGAGCGGGGGCTGAGCTTGCAGCGCCATGCGGCCCCGGTGGTGGAGCAGTTCCAGCAGATGCAGGCGGCCCTCCATGCGGAGATCCAGTCGGCCCAGCCGGTGCGCATCGGCATCAGTGTCTCGCTGGTGCCGGACTACCTGCCCGGGCTGGAGACCCAGCTGGACAAGTTCCGCCAGCAGTACCCCCACATTGAGATGCGGTTCCGCCTGCTGGAAAACGATGCCGTGGCCGATGGTGTGGAGCAGGGCGAGCTGGACGCGGGCCTTGTGATGGATCTGGGCACGGCGGCTCCGGTGCTGGCCCGCACCACCCTGCGGGCCGACCCGGCTTGCCTGCTGGTGCCGCGCGGCCATCCCTTCTGGGAGAAGGAGCGGGTGCCGCTTTCGGCCCTGCGGGGCCAGCGGGTGCTGCTGCCCAGCCTGCGGCAGGATCTGTTCAGCCCCCTGTGGGATGCCTGCGCCAGGGAGGGCTTTGCGCCCAACGCGGAGATCGGCCCCAGCTTCTATCAGGCGTACTATCTGGTTCAGGAGCAGCTCTGCACCTGCCTGACCCGCTACGAGCCGGGGGCACGGCGGGAGCTGGACCGGGTGCGGGACGTGCTGCTGGAAGATCTGCCGCCCCTCTGCGTCTCGATGGTGCAGCGGCGCGACCACAACTCGGCCTATCTTGACCTGCTGCGGGGCTACCTGATGGAGGTCATCGGGGGAGCGGCATCCCTGCCGCCCCGGCGGGGCCGCCCGGCAAAGCCCTTCTACAACTTCCCGGTGCTGTCCAGCGCCGCCCCCAAGGCGGCACCGCAGCACCCGGCTCCGGGCACCCAGCTGCCCTTTGCGGGCGGGAACAACTTCCGGGAGCTGGGCGGCTACGAGGCCGACGAGGGTAAGCATGTCAAGTGGGGGCAGATCTACCGCGGCATTCCCACGGGACTGCTGACTGGTGCGGCTGACCGTAAGCTGCTGGACAGCCTGGGCCTGCGGCTCATCCTCGACCTGCGCAGCGAGTCCGAGGCAGCGGAGCAGCCCGACTATGTGCCCGATGGCGCGCGGCTGGTGCGCATCTGCGGGCTTTGCCACCCGGACGGAAGCGAGATCTCCTTTTCTCCCGGGGGACATTGAAAAGCTGCTCAAGGGCAAGAAGGATGAGGAACATAACCTCGCCGATGCCATGTATGAGCAGATGCTCTTCCGCAATAAGGCCTACAAGGAGCTGTTCCGGGCACTGGAGGCAGGCGAAACGCCGATCCTGTTCCACTGCTCTGGCGGGAAAGACCGCACCGGCGTGGCGGCCATGCTCATCCTGCTGGCGCTGGGGGCTTCCGATGAAACGATCTGTCAGGATTTTGTCCGCACCAATGTCTGCCGCCGCCCGGAGCTGGAAAAGATCTGGGCCGCCCATGCCGAAGAGATCGAGGCGCATCCCGAACAGAAGCAGTTCTATCAGGGCATTGCCGGTGTCCACCCGGAATCGGCCCCCTTTGTGTTGGACACCATCCGCAAAGAGTATGGCACCACCGATGCCTATCTCGAGGCGGAATACGGCCTGACCCCCGCCCGCCTGATGCGGCTGCGGCGGATGTATCTGGAATAATGGCTGGTTTTTTAGAAAATTCCTTTCACTTTACTTGACATTGTACCAAATGTTTCGTAATATAAGAAGTAGTATGGAATCCATGACGCTGCGTGCAGGGATCTTCCACAACCAAAGTTCAATGGGGCTTCATCTGCCCGTTTTTATATGAAAACCTTGTAGATAAAAAAGCTGCATCAGGCCGCAGGGGCAGACATGCCCTTTTTGTGCGGTGCTGTTGTCTGTTTTGTTGTTGAGAGCTTGATTTTGTATTGTTGACCCACGCCTTGCGCGGCAGCGTCTCCAGATTTTAGTTAATTTTGAACTTTAATTGTAAGGAGAGTGAACACGATGTCCCCGATCATTCTGTTGATCGTGGTCGTGGTTGCTGCTGTTGCTGCCGGCGCGGGTTATTTTATTGGTTACAACAACCGTAAAAAGACCGCCGAGGCACAGATCGGCAGCGCGGAAGCCGAGGCTACCCGCCTGGTGAACGAAGCAATCAAGACCGCTGACCAAAAACGAAAAGAAGCTGTTCTGGAAGCCAAGGACGAGGCCTTCCGCCTGAAAGCCGAGGTCGATGCCCAGAAGGCAGAGGCCGACAAGGAGATCAAGCAGCGCCGTGCCGAGATCAGCCGCCAGGAGAACCGCATTGACCAGAAGGAAAATGCGCTGGACCGCAAGACCGAAGCCCTGGAAAAGAAGGAAGAAGAGCTCAAGAAAAAGCACGAGGAGGCCGACAGCCGCTTGGCTGAGGTGGATGCCATCCGTGCCAAGGAGATGGAGCGCCTGGAGACCCTGGCGGGCCTGAGCCAGGAGGATGCCCGCGAAGTGCTGCTGCACAAGGTGGACGAGGAGCTCACCCACGAGAAGGCTGTCCGTGTGGCTGCCTACGAGACCGACCTGAAGGAAAACTGCGATAACATCGCCCGCAATATGATCGGTCAGGCCATCAGCCGCTGCGCCGCTGACCACTGCAGCGAGACCACCGTCAGCGTGGTGCCCCTGCCCAGCGACGAGATGAAGGGCCGTATCATCGGCCGTGAGGGCCGCAACATCCGCGCGTTGGAAACTGCCACCGGCGTGGATCTTATCATCGATGATACCCCGGAGGCCATCACCCTGTCCTCCTTTGACCAAACCCGCCGCGAGGTTGCCCGCATGACGCTGGAGCGCCTGATCGGTGATGGCCGCATCCACCCCGCCCGCATTGAGGAGACGGTGGAGAAGTGCCGCCACGACCTTGAGCTGCAGATGAAGCGGGAGGGCGAGCGCGCCGTGATGGAACTTGGCATCCACGGCCTGCACCCCGACCTCATCAAGCTCATCGGCCGCCTGAAGTACCGCACCAGCTTTGGCCAGAACGCTCTGACCCACAGCATGGAGGTGGCCTGGCTGGCCGGTCTGCTGGCAGGCGAGATGGGCGTGAATGTCACGCTGGCCCGCCGTGCCGGTCTGCTGCATGATATCGGCAAGGCCCTTGACCATGAGATCGAGGGCAGCCATGTTCAGATCGGTGTGGATATCTGCCGCAAGTACAAGGAAAACACCCAGATCATCCATGCCATTGAGGCCCACCACGGCGATGTGGAGCCCAAGACCCCGCTGGCCTTTATCATTCAGGCCTGCGATGCCATCAGCGCCGCACGTCCCGGTGCCCGCCGCGAGAACGTGGAGAGCTATGTCAAGCGTCTGGAAAATCTGGAGGAGATCTCTTCCAGCTTTGAGGGCGTGGAGCAGGCCTTTGCCGTTCAGGCCGGCCGCGAAGTCCGCATCATGGTCAAGCCCGATGTCATCAGCGATGATCAGGTCATCCTGCTGGCCCGCCAGATCGCCAAGAAGATCGAGGATACCCTCGATTATCCCGGCCAGATCAAGGTCAACGTCATCCGCGAGAGCCGCGCCATTGAGTACGCGAAGTAAGATCAGAACCAAGAGGAGCCCGTTGTGTTCGTACAGCGGGCTCCTTTTTTGTCTGTGAGTCTCTCGGGCGCGTCGTGTCAGATCTCCGGGCAGGGGAGCCGGGTCTATGAGACTGCCTGTCTTGCCTCTCTTGCTGGGAGAGTGTCGCCGCGAAGTAATGACAAAGAGAACTGATATAAGCTGAACAGATTTCAACTCTTAATAAAATAAAGTGAATTGAGTATAATGTTCTTCGTGGAAATACAAGTAGTAGCTTTAATATGAAAGTTGTCCTTGAAGAAAACACAATGCAGGAGAAAAACTATACAAAAATTAGTTTCCGTTTTCGGCAGGATGTTGGACAAAGGGGAGAAATGGGCCTTTTGGGAGAACAAATTCGGCAAAAAGTCTTTTCTTTGCCGACGGATGGATGTATAATGCGGCCATGGCACAAGGGTGTGCAGAAGCTCCAGAGGGGGAGCAGAGCCCCTTGTGCATTTTCAGAAACTGATGCTTTATCAGTGTAGAGCATTAAAGAGAGGGGAAAACATATATGAAATTCGATCGTCGTATTTCGCGCCGCAGCTTCCTGGCAGCTGCCGGTGTCACCTCTGCCGCACTGGCTCTGACAGCCTGCGGCGGCTCTTCCAGCTCCACGGCTGCATCTTCTGCAGCCGGCGGCGCTTCCTCTGCTGCGGCTGGCACCGCACAGGGCGGCACCCTGAACATCATGCTGGAGACCGAGGTCCAGTCTCTGGATCCCCAGGTAGCCACCGACGGCACCTCCTTTGAGGTCATCGCGGATTACACTGATGGCCTGATGCAGATGGATGCTGACGGTGCAGCAGTTCCCGCCATGGCGGAGACCTATGACATCAGCGAGGACGGCAAGACCTACACCTTCCACCTGCGCGATGCAAAGTGGTCCAACGGTGAGGCCGTGACCGCCGCCGACTTTGTGTTTGGTTGGCAGCGCGCCGTAGACCCCGCTACCGCTTCCGAGTATTCCTACATGCTGTCCGACATTGGTCAGGTGGTCAACGCCGCCGAGATCATTGCCGGTGAAAAGCCCGTTACCGACCTGGGCGTGACCGCAGTGGATGACAAGACCCTGGAGGTGCAGCTGAACGTTCCTGTCAGCTACTTCCTGAGCCTGATGTACTTCCCCACCTTCTACCCGGTGAACGAGGCCTTCTACAACACCTGTGCTGACACCTTTGGCACCAGCCCCGAAACGGTGCTGTCCAACGGTGCATTCGTGCTGACCGATTATCAGCCCGCCGCCACCGCCTTTGCAATGGAAAAGAACCCCGATTACTATGATGCGGATAAGATCGCTCTGGACGGTCTGGCCTATCAGGTCATCAAGGACAGCCAGCAGGCTCTGATGAGCTATCAGACCGGCACGCTGGATATCACCCTGCTGAACGGTGAGCAGGTGGATCAGGTCAAGGATGACCCCGAGTTTACCAGCGTGGGTGCCGGTTACCTGTGGTACATCAGCCCCAACATCGACGCTGTGCCTGATCTGGCAAACCTGAACCTGCGCAAGGCCATGACCTTTGCGCTGGATCGGGATGCCATTACCGGCGATGTGCTGAAGGATGGCTCCACCCCCGCATACACCGCTGTTCCCGCACAGTTTGCAACCGGCCCCGACGGCAGCGATTTCAGCGCTGACCAGACCAAGTTTGCAGATGACTGCGCTTATGACCCCGAGAAGGCCAAGGAGTTCTTTGAGACCGCCAAGGCTGAGCTGGGTAAGGATACCTTCACCTTTGATATGGTGGTGGATGCCGACGATGCACCCCAGAAGGTGGCTCAGGTCGTCAAGGAGCAGCTGGAGACCACGCTGGAGGGCCTGACCATCAACCTGACCGTGGAGCCCAAGAAGCAGCGCGTGCAGGATATGCAGGACGGCACCTTTGAGCTGGGCCTGACCCGCTGGGGCCCCGACTACGCTGACCCCATGACCTATCTGGGCATGTGGGTGACCGGCAACTCCAACAACTACGGTCTGTGGAGCGATGCCGACTACGATGCCATCATTGACGAGTGCACCACTGGTGATTTGTGCACCGACCCCGAGGGCCGCTGGGCTGCCCTGTATGAGGCAGAGCAGATCGTTCTGGAGCAGGCGGTCATCTTCCCCCTGTACGGCCAGTGCAACGCCGAGATGATCTCCTCTGCCGTCAAGGGTGTCGAGCATCACCCCTGCGCTCTGAACCGTGTGTACAAGAACACCACCAAGAGCGAGTAAACAACTGAATCGCTGAATAAGGCCGCACAGTGGCCCGCAAAGAGCCACTGTGCGCCTTTTTGGCATTGTGCCTGTCCGCGGCAGACGAACGACTGACCGCGAGATCCCGGAAGGAAAAGGGGGTCCACCCGACGTGAAAAAATTATACGCTCAAGCGAATCCTGACCTCGCTGTTCACACTGCTGGCAATTTTGCTGGTGCTGTTTATCCTGATGCAGCTGATGCCCGGTTCGCCCTTCAATGATGAAAAGCTGACGCCCGATATGCGGGCTGCCCTGTACGCAAAGTACGGCCTGGATCAGCCCATCTACATCCAGTTCTTCCGCTATGTGGGCAATATGCTCCGCGGAGATCTTGGCGTGAGCTATAACATCTCCAAGAATACACCCATCTCCCAGCTCATCCAGAGCCGCCTGCCCATCTCCATTCAGGTGGGCGGCATGGCCGTGACGCTGGGTGCCGCTGTGGGCCTGGTGCTGGGCATCATTGCCGCACTCAAGCGGGATACCATTTTTGATACCATCGCCACCATCATCTCGGTCATCGGCGTGTCGGTGCCTTCCTATGTGTTCGCACTGGCCCTGAGCTATGCCTTTGGCTTCAAGCTCCGCTGGTTCCCAATGCTGTTCTCCGCCAAGGATGTCTTTGGCTCCAGCGTCCTGCCCAGCATCTCGCTTTCCATGTTCACCATGGCCTCCATTGCCCGCTTTACCCGCAGTGAGATGATTGAAGTCCTTGATTCCGATTACATGCTGCTGGCCGAGAGCAAGGGCATCTCCGGCCCGGCGCTGATCTTCCGCCATGCCCTGCGCAATGCCCTCATCCCCATCATCACGGTGCTGGCACCCCTGATCGTGGATCTGATGACCGGCTCGCTGGTGGTGGAAAAGATCTTCGCCATTCCCGGCGTGGGCAGCCTGCTGGTCACGGCCATCCAGTCCAACGATTACAACGTGGTCATTGGCCTGAGCTTTATTTACAGCGCCATGTACATTGGCATCATGCTGGTCGTTGACCTGCTCTACGGCATCATCGATCCGCGTATTCGTCTGGCAAAGGGGGATGACTGATATGGCAGAAAAAGCGATCCGCCTGGGCGGCGAATCCACAGCGGGTGCCATCGTCAGCGCGGTGGATTCCCTGTATCCCGAGCACACCTTTGAGGACAAGGAGTTTGCCCTTAAGCACAACGACGATGAGATCGCCGTGGATACCAACTTTGCGGCCCAGAGCTTCTGGAAGGATGCCATCCTCCGCTTTTTCGGCAAGAGGAGCGCCGTGCTGGGCCTGATCCTGATCGTCGTCATCGTGCTGCTGGCCGTTTTTGGCCCGGGCATGAACAGCTATACCTACTCCGGCCAGGATCTGAGCCAGAAGAACTTTGCTCCCCGTGTGCCGGGCATCGAGCGCCTCGGCATCCTGGACGGCAGCGAGAAGATGAGCACCACCACCGGCAGCAAGAGCGTCAACGCCTATGTGGAAAAAGGGCAAGGAGGATGTCTACTACTGGTTCGGCAGTGACCTGTACGGCCGCGATATCTGGACCCGCACCTGGGAGGGTGCCCGTGTCTCCCTGATCATCGCGGTGGCCGCCGCTGTCATCGATATGGTCATCGGCATGAGCTATGGCCTGATCTCCGGCTACTTTGGCGGCAGGGTGGATATGGTGATGCAGCGCTTCCTCGAGGTAGCCAACGGCATCCCCCGCCTGGTCATCGTTACGCTGCTGCTGCTGGTGCTGCAGCCCGGCATGGTCACCATCATCTTTGCCCTGATGCTGACCGAGTGGGTGGGCATGAGCCGCATCGCCCGCGCCGAGATGCTCAAGCTGAAGGATCAGGAATTCGTGCTGGCCTCCCGCACGCTGGGTGCAGGCAGCTTCTTCATCATCTTCAAGGAAGTGCTGCCCAACATCATCGGACCCATCATCACGCAGGTCATGTTCAGCATCCCCACCGCCATCTTTACCGAAGCATTTCCTGTCCTTTGTGGGTCTGGGCATCCCGGTGCCGCAGTGCTCGCTGGGTTCTTTGATCAGTGAGCTGTACAACAGCTTCACCACCCACCCCTATCAGATCATTCCGCCCATTGTGGTGATGAGCCTGCTGATGCTCAGCTTCAATCTGGTGGCCGATGGTCTGCGCGAGGCCCTGGACCCCAAGATGAAGAGTATGTAAGGAGGAACACCCCATGCCTGAGAACAAAAAAGAACAGGTCTTGTCGGTGCGAGACCTTGATATCACTTTTTAAGACCACCGCAGGCCCGGTGCACGCCATCCGGGGCGTGAACATCGACCTGTACAAGGGCGAGACCGTTGCGCTGGTGGGCGAGTCCGGCTCCGGCAAGTCCGTGACCATGAAGGCCGCCATGGGCATTCTGGCCAAGAACGCCACCGTGAACAGCGGCTCCATCCAGTTCAGCTACCACCATGCAGACGGCTCTCCCGAGACGGTGGATCTGCTGCAGAAGGACAAAAAGTGGATCCGCCGCCACATCAATGGCAAGCGCATTGCCATGGTGTTCCAGGACCCCATGACCAGCCTTGACCCCACCATGACCATCGGCAAGCAGATCATGGAGGGAATGCTCTGGCACTTCAAGATGCCCAAGGCCGAGGCCTACAAAAAGGCACTGGAGCTGCTGGAGGAGGTGGGCATCACCGATGCGGAAAAGCGGATGAAGAATTACCCCCATCAGCTGTCCGGCGGTATGCGCCAGCGCGTGGTCATTGCCATTGCCCTGTCCTGCGACCCCGACCTGCTCATCTGCGATGAGCCCACCACGGCACTGGACGTGACGATCCAGGCCAAGATCCTGGAGCTGATCCGCAGCATCCAGAAGGAGCGCGGCATCTCGGTCATCTACATCACCCACGACCTGGGCGTTGTGGCAAAGGTGGCCGACTATGTGGATGTCATGTACGCGGGCAAGATCGTGGAGACCGGCACCATTGACGAGATCTTCTACGACCCCAAGCATCCCTACACCTGGGGCCTGCTGTCGGCCATGCCCGATCTGGACACCGCCGATGACCGTCTGTACACCATCCCGGGCTCTCCGCCGAACCTGCTGCATGAGAAGCCGGGCGATGCCTTTGCACCCCGCAACCGCTTTGCCCTGCACATCGATGATGAAGTCGATCCTCCCATGTTCAAGATCAGCGAGACCCACTATGCGGCCACCTGGCTGCTGGACCCCCGGGCCCCAAGGTGGAAATGCCGCCGGAGCTGGCCCAGCGCATCAGCCGCATGAAACGCGGATGCAGAAAACGATCAAGGAGGCGGAATAAATGGCTGCACAGAGCGCGACCCCGCTTCTGAAAGTAGAGGGCCTGAAACAGTATTTCAAGGTGAACAAGAACTTCACCGTTAAGGCTGTGGAGGACGTGAGCTTTGAGATCTACCCCGGCGAGACCTATGGTCTGGTGGGCGAATCCGGCTCCGGCAAGTCCACCATCGGCCGGAGCATCATCCGGCTGTACGACCCCACCGCAGGCAAGATCACCTTTGACGGGCAGGACATCAGCGGACACCTGAGCCACGCACAGAACAACACCCTGCGCACCCAGATGCAGATGATCTTCCAGGATCCCATGGCCAGCCTGAACCCCCGCAAAAGGTGGAGGACATCATCGGCGAGGGATTGGACATCCACCACATGTACAAGACCCCGGCGGAGCGCCGGGAGAAGGTGGAAAAAATTCTGGCCAAGGTGGGCCTTCGCCCCGGAGCACGCGAGCGCTATCCGCATCCAGTTCTCGGGCGGCCAGCGCCAGCGCGTGGGCATCGCCCCGCGCCCTGATCATGAACCCCAAGCTCATCATCGCCGACGAGTGCATCTCGGCACTGGATG
>ENA-OQES01000743-OQES01000743.1-human-gut-metagenome-genome-assembly--contig:-NODE-743-length-13090-cov-3.851578_pt1 | contig 13090 bp, 17 predicted proteins | sample MGYA00242798_ERZ504641 | MGnify/ENA primary metagenome ERZ504641 (study PRJEB26092, sample SAMD00036327) | human gut metagenome | host: Homo sapiens | study: EMG produced TPA metagenomics assembly of... | reverse complement strand
CAGTGTTGTCTTTCCTGTCTTTGGAGGCGATACGATCATTCCTCTCTGCCCTTTTCCAACGGGTGATAGCAGGTCAACCATTCGCATTGGTATGGATGATCTCTCTGTTTCCATTCCTAATCTTTCGTTAGGGAAGATTGGTGTCAGATCTTCAAAATGCTGTCTTCTCGCTGCCATTTCTGGCTTATATCCATTGACAGATTCTACGAATAATAAGGCACTGAATTTCTCACTCTGGGTTTTGATACGGATCGCTCCTGTTAAGATGTCTCCTGTTTTTAAATTGAATTTGCGAATCTGAGCCGGAGATACATAGATATCATTCTCCCCTGGAAGATAGTTTTCACATCGGATGAAACCATACCCGTCTGGCATAACTTCCAGAATCCCATGTGCTTTTTCTCCGCTGTCCAGACTTTTTGATATTCTTTGGAAATTCTTTCTGGTGATGCTTTCTTTCTTGATGCTCTGAATAAGATTGTTTTGGTTCACGTTGTATCTGCGGTTCTTCCTTTTGTTTTGATTGTTCCTGATCATAGTTTTCTAATACTTCGATCAGTTCTTTTTTCTTTAAGGTCGAAATACCCTTTATTTTTCTTTCTTTGGCAATTTCACGTAATTCAATTACCGACTTTTTTCCATATGTCATTCTATCTTGCTCCTTTTACCTGGGAAAACTTGGATGAATTATCCTTTAACGATCGATCCAGATTTGTGTTTTCTTTATTCTAGCATAGTTTTTCAGATATTTCCAATCATTTGTCTTCTTAATTTTTTTAAGATCCTTTTTTCTATTCTTGAAACTTGTACCTGTGAAATATGAAAGATCTTCGCAATTTTCTTGTTGAGTTTTTTCCCTTCAAAATATCGGTAATAGATCATTTGCTGTTCTTTCTGTTCCAAATGTTTCATAGCTTCTTTTAATAGAACATGATCTACCACTTTCTCAGATTCATTTTCTCCTTTTGATAACTTATCCAGCAGAGAAATCTCACTGCCATCCTTCTGATATGCACTCTGATGAATGGATTCTACTTCATTGCTTGCCTCTAAGGATGTTACGATCTCTTCTCTTGTGATCTTCGTGATCTCACTGATTTCTTCGATCGTTGCTTCCCTTTGATACTGCTGACAAAACTTTTCTCTTGCTTTCATGATCTTGTATACATTTTCTTTTAAAGATCTGCTGACTTTGATCATACCATCATCTCTTAGGAATCTACGAATCTCTCCTGTGATCATCGGTACTGCATAAGTCGAAAATTTCACGTCATAAGACAGGTCAAACTTGTCCACGGCTTTCATAAGTCCAATACTTCCAATCTGAAACAGATCCTCAGACTCATATCCTCTGTTTGTAAATCGTCTCACAACACTCCAGATCAATCCAACATTATTAAGAATGATCTGCTCTCGTGCTGCTTCGTTTCCTTCTTTGGTAAGCCGTAACAGTTCCCTCGTCTTATCCATTCAGCTTGTCTTGATCTCCTATTTTCTTTGTCATGATCACTGTCGTTCCTTCTCCTTGTTTTGAAATAACCTCTACTTGATCCATAAATGCTTCCATAAAAGAAAATTCCCATTCCAGTCCTTTCTTCTTCTGGTTTTGTTGTAAACATCGGTTCCATCGCTTTCTTGACGTCTGGAATTCCGATACCCTGATCTTTAATCTCTATTCGCAGGATTCCATTCTGATCGGAAAGATCCATACTGATCTTTCCATCTGGGTCGTGATACGCATGTACAATACAGTTTGTCACTGCTTCTGACACTGCGGTCTTGATATCATCCATTTCTTCCATATCCGGATCAAATTTCATGATATAAGCAGCCGTCACAATTCTTGCGATTCCTTCATTTTCTGAGTCACTGTTAAATTCTAAATGCAACATTTCTTATCCTCCCATTTCTCTATATTTCTTCTATCAGTTGATGCAATCCTGCCATATGAATGATCTTTCTTACTGATGCACTCATATTGCTGACTTTCACCGTTCCTCCCATCGCCTGTACCTGACGATATCTTCCTAAGATCACTCCAATCCCTGAACTATCGATAAATCCTGAATTTTTAAAATCAAACTCAATATCTTTAATCGGATATGATTTTAAAATGATATCGCATTTATGTTTTACTTTCTTCGCTAAGTGATGATCTAGATCACCATCCAGATAAATATATAAAACCCTGTTTTCTATCTTGTATTCTGTTGCCATATTCTGATCGCTCCTTCCTGCTCTTTGCTGTGATACGTTCCTTTCCAAGATCATCTTGAATTTCCTGATAGGAAATAAAAAATGAAAGAAGTTCAAACTTTCGCTTGTTCTTCTTCCTTTATCTTTTGTTTATAAACTTGTATTCTGTGTAATATTAATTATAAACTTTTGGCACTCTTTTTACCCATTGCATCAATTCGACTCTTCGCATTGATTGCCTGAGATGTTCCTGGGAACTTTTCGATGATCGTCTGATATGTCTTCTTCGCATTCTTCTGATCGGAAGCACCTTCATAAGCTTTGGCAAGGTAATCATATGCATAACGGTTTGTATCGCTGACTTTGATCGCTTTCGTTAAATAAGAGATCGCTGTCTTGTAGTCTTTTGCCCAGTATGCATTCTTTCCTTTGCTGTATAATCCAGTTCCTGCACTTGGATATACCTTTGCTGTCAGATCTTTGTAGATTGCTTTCATATTCTTTGTTGTTAGTTTCTTACTGTCAATATCTAATAACGCATCTGCAGATCCTGTATAATCACGATCGCTGTATTTCTGTAAGGCACTTAACAGTAGATCATAGACACCGTCTTTCTTGCTTGTTCCAATGTACTCATCTAATTCATCTTCTGCTTTCTTCTGTGCTGCCTTTGCTTCTTTAACTTTCTTCTCGCTTGCTTTCAACTGTGTGTCTTTGGCAAGGATCTGTTCTTTATAATCTTCTACCTGTGTAGAGTTCTTATGACTGAAGCTTGCACGTACTGTTGGATAGATCAAAACTGCTGCCACGATCACACCGATCACAATTCCTGTTACCATGTAAAACATCGGGCTCTTTCCAGCTTCGTTTTCCTGAATTGAAGAAATATTAAATGGATTCTTCTTTTTCTTTGGTTCTTCTGGCTGGCTCACAACCTTTTTTCTTCTCCTTTTTTCTTCTTGTCTTTCTTCTCTGGCTCAGTTGTCTGTGGCTCTTCTTCGACTACTTTTGTCTCAAATTCTTTGCCATATTCCACTGCTGATTCGTTGTTTGGATCGATCTTTAAGATCGTATCAAGGAATGTTCTTGCATTATCATAATTCTCTCCCTTGATGGATAATAATGCCATTAAAAGATATGCATCTACAAAATTAGGAATAGCTGCCACAACATTCTTTAACTGTAACATCGCAAGGTCATCATTCCCTTGCTTGGCGTAGTTTAATGCCTGATTGTATTTCTTGATCATCTGGTTGGCTTTATATAATTCTGTCTTATTCTTCTTGATCTCTTCTAATTCTTTCCCATATATATTCTCTTCCGCTTCTTCCAAATCTGCACATGGTTGAAACTTGGCTAATTCTTCGTTAAAGTCTAACATTCTCTTCCTCCTGATTTATAAACTCTTTGGCCATGCCTGCCAGATAAAAAGATCCGACAACAAAGCATACCGTTGTTTCCTGATTCCTGTCTATCATCTTACGAAAAGCATCCTGAAATTCTGCTTCATCGATTCTTCTCTTATGAATCCCCACTGTATAAAAGGCTTCAATCTCTGGAATTGTCTTCAGAATGTTCTTCATGTATTCTTCTTCATTCTGATGAGATGCTGCAAATAAGATCCGCTTCTTCATTCCATGGTAGTTTGCCTCCACAGTCTGTACAAATCCTTGCATTCCTTGGATATTGTGCGATACATCCACAATGATCCCTGGTGCGATCTCTTCCATCCTTCCGCTGATCCTGATCTGGCTCAGTGCTTCATAGATCTTATCTTCATCGAGTCGTCCACAGATAAGTTCTGCTGTCTGCAATGCTGCTGCAAGATTGGACTTCTGAAATTCTCCTGCAATGTTGGTCCGCACATCTCTTTCCTTATCATACGCATTGGCATTTAAAAAATCAATATATTTTCCTGCTTTTTCTTTAAAATTAAGATTATCTTCAGAAATGTCATAAATTCGTGATTTTTTTCTGCCTTGCTTCTTCAGAAAGGATTTCTTTTACCTTGGGTTCCTGTTCTATTGTCACAACTGGAATTCCTGGCTTAATGATCCCTGCTTTGTGTGTTGCGATCTCTTCCAATGTTTGTCCCAGAAATTCCATATGATCTTCGCTGATTGAAGTAATCACACTGACCTTCGGACAGATAACATTGGTAGCATCATATCTTCCACCCATTCCTGTCTCGATCATACAGATATCTGGTTGTTCTTCCTGAAAGATCACCATCGCCATCAGAAATACTGCCTCAAAAAATGATGGGCTGTTCTTTCCTTCTGTTATTCCAGTTTCAATGGCATGTCTTACCTTCACCGCAGCTGATGCAAATCGTTCATCACTGATCTCTTTCGCACACAGCTTGATTCGTTCATTGATCTTCACAACATGTGGCGAGGTAAAGGAAGCTGTCTTCTTTCCATGCTGGGTAAGGAGTGCTTCTAAAAATGCACAGACGGATCCTTTTCCATTCGTCCCTGCTACATGGATCATATGCAGCTCTTTTTGAGGATTTCCCAATCGTTCTAAAAAGTATTTTATATCTTCGAGAGAAGATTTTGTGGCGAATCCTGCGATTTTGTATAAATATTTTACAGACTCTTCATAAGTCATGGTCATTTCTTCTGTTAGCATAATTCACCACTCAGTACTGCTTTCAATACCTGAAGTACTCCATCTTCTTTGTAAGATGGTGCTACAAAATTCGCTGCTTCTTTTACTTCATCTCTGGCATTCTCCACTGCAAAACTGTGACTTGCACGTTTTAACATCTCGATATCATTTAAATTATCTCCAAATGCCAGTGTTTCATCTGGTGTGATTCCGTATTCTTCCTGAAAATGTCTTAAGGCACTTCCTTTGTTCGCACCTTTGTTGGCGCAATCAACCCAGCATTTTCCGGATACTACAACATTCATCTTCTTGCCCCATCGTTTGATGAACTCATCCCCAACTACATCTTCGGCGCAATTGTGATGAAAAATACTCATCTTACATACACCTTCTGGATTCCCTAAAACATCATCTACGAGATCACCTCTGTAGCCATAGTCTCCGACCAGATGCTGGTAAATCCCGATATTCTCCATATATGTCATGTTATCTTTATTGATCGCAATCTCACATCCTGGGAACTGTCTTGCTTCTTCAATATAAGTTCTTACGATCTCTGGGTCGATCACATCTACATATTGATAATCTTTGGAATGAATACAAGTTCCATTTTCTGAAATAAAACTGATGTCATCAAGTACTGGCGTGAATACTTTCTCGATACTTGCTCTCTGACGGCCGCTTGCCGCTAACACGATCGTTCCCCTTCGTTTCAGTTCTTTGATCACGTCATAATATTCCGGATTCAGATCCAGTGTCCCATCTGCCACTAATGTTCCATCAATGTCTGTTGCGATTAGTTTGATCATTTGTTTTCCTTTCTTTTCTCCATATACATGCTGTATCATTATTTCAAAAAGGCTGCCATACTTTGTACAGCAACCTTTGTTTTATTTGTCTTTTTCCAGATCGTATGGTGTCACCTGATATACATAATAATTCAGCCAGTTATAATACATAGCATTTGCATGACATCTCCATGACTTCACTGGTTTCTTCGTTGGATCATCATCTTTGTAATAATTCTTTGGTATATCTGGATTCAGTCCTCGTTTCACATCCCTTACATATTCATAATGCAGTGACATCACATCATATTCTGGATGTCCTGTGACAAATACCTGACTTCCTGTGGAATTCAAAATAATGTATGGTCCTGTCTCATCTGATTCTGCTACGATCGTTAATTCTTTATTCTTGCGGATCGCTTCTCCGTCAACTCCTGTATTTCTAGAGTGTGGCACGTAGAACTTATCATCAAATCCTCGAATAATAGGAAGTTTATTATGTAATGGATGGTGTTCATAAACACCTGAAATCTTCTTATTCAAGATATGTTTCTTGATCCCATAGTGATAATAAAGTCCTGCTTGTGCTGCCCAGCAGATATACAAAGTTGATGTGACATGTGTCTTGGACCATTCCATGATCTCAACAACTTCATCCCAGTAATCAACTTCTTCAAATTCTTTTAACTCTACTGGTGCTCCTGTAATGATCAGTCCGTCAAAACGTTTGTCTTTGATCTCTGAGAAATAATTATAAAATTTCTCCATATGTGACTCTGATACATGAGTCGGAACATAAGATTCTGTCTGTAAAAATGTGATATCTAACTGTAATGGTGTATTTGATAAACTTCTCAGCAAATGAAGTTCTGTGTCTAATTTGTTTGGCATCAGATTTAAAATTGCAATCTTTAAAGGCCTGATATCCTGTGTACATGCCCTTTCTTTATCCATCACAAATACATTTTCTTCTTCTAAGGCTGCCTTCGCCGGCAGATCGTTGTCTATTCGAATTGGCATTTTATCAAATCTCCTTCTCTTTTTTTCGATTGCTTTTTAAAGCTGACAGCATTTTTCCTGTCAGATATTTATTATAAAACTCTTGCATTTTTTATGCAATCTATATTTATTATCGTCCGATCAGATTAAGGAAAATCTTCTTCGCTCAGTATTGGAATGTTTAATTCCATCGCTTTCTTATTCTTTGATGACTGCGACATTTTGTCATTGTTGATCAGATAGTCTGTTTTCTTTGACACTGATCCTGTGACCTTGCCTCCCATCTGCTCAATCTCTTCCTTTAGTTGTTTTCTATTATCAAAATGATCAAGTGATCCTGTCACAACAAATGCTTTTTCCTTCTAAGATCTGTTCTGTCTTACTTTCTTCTTTCTTCTCAAACTGCACATATTGTAACAGTTGTTCTAAGATCTTCTGATTATGTGGTGTATGAAAATATGATACCATAGCTTCTGCGATCATCGGTCCAATCTGATCGATCGCAATAAAATCCTCTGCATCGGCTTCTCTGATCGCATTGAAATCTTCTTTAAAATGTTTGCAGATCAATTTTGCATTGGAAAGTCCTACATTCGGAATTCCCAGACTATAAATAAAATTTGCCAATGCAGGCTGTTTGGAATCATTGATCGCATTGATCAGATTTTGGTAGGATTTTTCCCCAAATCCTTCTAATTCCAGAATCTCTTCTTTGTGATCTTTTAAAGTGAAGAGATCATAAATTTCATTTAATAGTCCAACATCGATCATCTTCTGTAATGTTGCTTCGGATAGTCCATCAACATTCATTGCATCTCTTGATACAAAATGCGAGAATGATTTGATCTTCTTTGCACTGCAAAATTCGTTGGTGCAGACTAGGGTTCTGATTCCATTTTCATCTTCGATCTTTGTCTCACCACCGCACGCAGGACAAGTATGCGGAATCTCTATATTGCCGCTCTTTGTTTTATTCTCTGCAAGCTGTGGAATGATCATATTAGCTTTGTATACAACGATCTCATCGCCGATTCCTAACTGCAGTTCTTCCATCACACTAATGTTGTGGAGACTGGCTCTGCTGACAGTCGTTCCTTCTAATTCTACTGGTTCAAAAATTTGCCACTGGATTGATCAGTCCGGTTCTTGATGGGCTCCATTCAATCTCAGTTAATGTTGTCTCCGCTGTCTCATCTGCCCATTTAAATGCGATGGAATCTCTTGGGAATTTGGCTGTTCTTCCAAGACTTTTTCCCATATGCAAGATCATCATAGACTAATACCAGTCCATCTGATGGCAGATCAAATTGTTCGATCTTCTTTGAGAACTTCTCAATCTCACCTCGGATCGTATCTTCTGTGACTCTGATATGTTCTACCACATCAAATCCAAGGCTTGCTACCCAGTCTAATTTCTTCTCGAAGGAATTATCAAAATCCATACCTTCAACATCACTGACACTGAACGCATAGAAATGAACGTGGCGTTTGGCTGTGATCTCATTGTTTAACTGTCTGACGGAACCACTGCATAAGTTTCTTGGGTTCTTATACTGACTGTCAACATCTTCGATTTCTTCGTTCATCTTATAGAAATCTGAATATGGTATGATCGCTTCTCCACGAATGACCAATGTTCCCTGATATGCAATACGTCTTGGAACATTTTCAAAAACCCTTGCGTTGTTTGTTACAACTTCTCCAACTTCCCCATTTCCACGGGTCACGGCTTTGAGGAGTTTTCCATGTTCATAGGTCAGAACGATCGTTAAACCATCGAGTTTCCATGACAGGATTCCTTCCTGGCCGTTCAGCCATGTTGCCAGCTGATCTGGCTCCTTTGTCTTGTCTAATGATAACATCGGAGATGGATGTGCTTCTTTTTCCAATACTGTCATCAATTCATACCCTACATGGATCGTTGGGCTGTTTGATAAAACAGTGTTCGTCTTTTTTCTCTAGTTCTAAAAGTTCATCATACATCTTATCGTATTCGAGGTTGCTCATAACTTCTTTATTCTGCTGGTAATAAGCTTTCCCTGCTTCATTTAGTGTATGAATGAGTTCTTTCATTCTGTCTAAATCATTCACTTTTTAGCTCCTTCTTTAACTCTCGTAATTCATCCGGAGTTAATTTTCGATATCTTCCTTCTTTCAGATCGCCGAGTTTAATGTTCATAACACGGACTCTCTTAAGTTTTGTCACACGGTATCCAAAATGTTCACACATTCTTCGGATCTGCCGGTTTAATCCCTGTGTCAAGATGATCCTGAACTCGTTTGGTCCTTCTTTTATAACTTTGCATCTTCTTGTTACTGCATTAATCTCATCTAATGGTACTGGATTCCTCATATCATGAATGAATTCATTCGTAATTCGTTTATTCACTGTTACTTCGTATTCTTTTTCATGATAATTTCTTGCTTTCATGATCTGATTGGCTGCTTCACCATCATTGGTAAGCAGGATTAATCCTTGAGAATCCTTATCTAATCGTCCTACAGGATAGATCCTTGTTGGATAGTTAATATAGTCGATAATATTATCTTTCTCTTCTTTGCTTGCTGTGCATACAATTCCTCTTGGCTTATGAAAAGCCAGAAAGATCAGATCTTCCTGAATCTTTACCGGCTTTCCATCAAATGTCACGCTCTGCCCCGGAAGTACTTTGGTTCCGCTTACTGCAACTTCTCCATCGACTTCGACTCTGCCTTCCTCGACATAAGTATCTGCCTGTCTTCTGGAGCAGATTCCTGCTTGACTTAAATATTTATTTATACGCACTGCATCTTCTGTTTTACGTTTTGTCTCTTGCATTGTTACCTTTCCCACTTGTCACAAAGGGCGATGATCTGATCAGCAAATTTTCCCAGGTCTTTGTTCGTTCCACCCTCATTGTGCTCAATTACAGATTTCAAACGCTCGCTGGCTGTAAGAAGTCTGATATAAGCACTGCTCTGTTTTGGTTTCTTCTGGATGCGTTCTCTTGATCCCCATTCAGTCCATTCGCCTGCAATAAGGTCAAACACATCTCCGCTGTATGGTGCTCTGGCTTTGAATTTGTATTCATCTTTTAAGCATGATGTAAATGCTTCACAGACCGCATCTTCTCCATGAACTACAAATACTTCTTCTGGTTTCTTCTCGAAACTATTGACCCATTTTAATAACCCGTTCTTGTCTGCATGTCCGCTTAAACCTTCTAATTGTACGATATCTGCTGCCACTTTGATTGCCTCACCAAACAGTTTTACTTCTTTGGCTCCTTCGATCAGTGATCTTCCCAGAGTTCCATATGCCTGATATCCTACAAATATGATCGTATTCTCTGATCTCCACAGGTTATGTTTTAAATGGTGTCTGATTCGTCCAGCTTCACACATTCCGGATGCTGAAATGATCACCATCGGTTCTGTTTCAAAGTTGATCTCCTTTGATTCTTCTGTCGTAATGGATAAATGAAGATTGGAAAATGTAATCGGATTAATTCCTTGTTTCACTAATTCCATAGCTTCCTCATCATATGTTTCATCGATGTTCATATTAAAGATCTTCGTCGCTTCCACTGCCAATGGGCTGTCTACAACAACTTTGAAATCTCCATGATTCTTGATCCTATCTTCCGCCTTGATCTGACGGATATAATATAACAGCTCCTGTGTTCTTCCAACTGCAAATTGATGGGATCACGACATTCCCGCCTCGGTCAAAGGTTCTCTGGATCACATTGGTCAGTTCTGTCACATAATCCTGATGTTTTCCATGATAACGGTCACCATACGTAGATTCCATAATAACATAATCTGCTTCTCTCGTATAGCTCGGATCTTTGATCAATGGCTGGTTAAAGTTTCCGATATCTCCAGAGAATACCAGTTTCTTTTCCACATCTGCTTCCCTTAACCATACTTCAATGCTGGAAGATCCTAACAGATGTCCGATATCTGTAAATTTGATCGTAATGCCGTCAGCAACTTCAATCTGTCTGCCATATGGGCATGGCACGAAATACTGCATGACATTGATCGCATCATCCATCGTATAGATTGGTACAACTTCTGGTTTTCCAGATCGCCTTGCTTTCCTGTTCTTCCACTCCGCTTCAAATTCCTGAATGTGTGCACTGTCTTGCAACATGATCTCACATAGATCGGTTGTTGCTCTTGTCGCATAGATCTTTCCTCTGAACCCTTTTGCATACAACAGCGGGATCAGTCCTGAATGATCGATATGTGCATGTGTCAGCAGGATAAAATCAAGATTTCCTGCATTCACTGGAAGATCAACATTCTCGTATACATTTAACCCTTGTTCCATTCCATAGTCAACAATAAATCTTTTGCCGCAAGCTTCCACATAATGGCAACTTCCGGTCACTTCATGATCCGCTCCGATAAACATTAACTTCATGGCTTATACCTCCTCTGAAATATAGATTGGGCCAGCCGGCACGATATCTTTTAGATACTCATGCTCTTTTAATATCTGTCCTGCATCGTAGTCAAAAAAGCACCTGTGTCAGCTCGTCGATTGAAATTTCATCTTCCCATCCCTGTGCATCCGTTGTGTGTATGTCTAATGTCTCATCTTGTGGTATGTCTGCACGTTGAATGGATATCTTATGATTCAGACATTGAAACTGGAATACTCCATTCTGATCCTTGATATATGGATCTTTCACCAATATCCTGAATGTAAAAATCGTTCTTTCCTTGCAAGATCTCTCCCCAAGCAGTAAGGTTCGTGATCCTTGCCATGATCTTTGGTACTTTTTTCGCTTTGTATAAAATCCTTTCCTATTGAATTTCCCTTGAATAAATTTCCTTCTGTGATATAAATCTTCTTACCTTTGTGTCGTTGTTTGATCTGGTTAATCATATGTTCTGGCTCTAAAGAATACGCCCATCGGATATATACTTCATCTTCTTCAAAAACTTTCTGCAAATACGCCTTGCAACAGATCGTCTTCATAATAAGCTAAAAGGCTTCCATCTCCACTCTGGCTTTCTTTTTGCCAGTCGTCTCAGGTATGGTTCATCCGGAACTGTATATATCTTGTATTGTTCCATAAACCGCTCTAAAAAAATTCCTGGATCGTCTGATAATCTTCTGCCATTATATGAACGATCTTATGATTTCTATCCGTTGTATCATCTGTATATGAAATGTTATGATCATCGATCATTGTTTCTTCCCAGTCCATCACAAATCGAAACTGGAATGGTTCATAATATGCTTTATTCGCAGGCATCAGATACGTAAATGGCTGTTGCTGCTCATGCATATCATTGAAACACTTCTTAAGCATCTCTGCCATGATGCCTCTTCTTCTATATTCCTTCCACACCGCAACTGCTACAATATAATTTAATGTATATGTCTTCTTTCCTGCTCTTATGTGATATGGATTTAAATGGAGCATTCCTAAGATCTTGTTGTCTTCTTCTGCCAGTATCACCTGATTCGTTGCATATATCTCTTCAAAATAATATTGTGCAAACGGCTCTGGATCTTCAAAAATCTTCTGATACATGTCATATACTGGCTGTTTGTCTTTGTTTTTCTGATAAATGATCTCCATGCTATTTCCTTTATTCTTATTTTGTTTCATTCAGCAGACACACTGCCTGTGCACTGATCCCGAGTCCCTCTCCTGTGAATCCTAAATGTTCTTCTGTCGTTGCTTTGACATTCACCTGATCTGGATCTACTTTGAGGGTCTTACTGATATTTTCTTTCATTGTTGGAATATAATTTAATAACTTTGGTCTCTGTGCAATGACTGTCGCATCCACATTCCCAATCTCGTATCCTTTTTCCTCGATCAATCTTACAACTTCTGCTAACAACTTCATGCTGTCTGCATTATGATATGCAGGGTCTGTGTCTGGAAAATGCTTTCCGATATCTCCTAATGCTGCTGCCCCAAGGATCGCATCTGTGATCGCATGCAGCAGAACATCAGCATCTGAGTGTCCTAATAATCCTTTCTCATATGGTATATTTACTCCGCCTAAGATCAAGTCTCTTCCTTCTACTAACTGATGGACATCATATCCCATTCCTACACGCATATTCTTGCTCTCCTTTTTTTGTTTTATTATAACATGATTTCACTCTTTTATCATGATTTTTAGCAAGAAAGAATCCTACTTTGTAGGATTCTCCGCCGCAGTGCGATCCTGCCCAGAGGGATTTTTTATTTCATAGGGGATTTCATCGAAATTTCCTATGAAATTAAAAAAAGACATATTCATATCGAATATGTCTTCCGAAAGTAGCGATGAGCAGATTCGAACTGCTGACACTACGGGTATGAACCGTATGCTCTAGCCAACTGAGCTACATCGCCATATGTTATGAAATTCATCCATGTAGTTCATGGATAGTGGGACCAATAGGACTCGAACCTATGACCCTCTGCTTGTAAGGCAGATGCTCTCCCAGCTGAGCTATGATCCCTTGTGTCTCTCAAGCTCTCTTGCCTGACGAC
>ENA-OQES01000742-OQES01000742.1-human-gut-metagenome-genome-assembly--contig:-NODE-742-length-13102-cov-2.569249_pt1 | contig 13102 bp, 17 predicted proteins | sample MGYA00242798_ERZ504641 | MGnify/ENA primary metagenome ERZ504641 (study PRJEB26092, sample SAMD00036327) | human gut metagenome | host: Homo sapiens | study: EMG produced TPA metagenomics assembly of... | reverse complement strand
AACAACCGGCGTCAGGATCAGTCCTGCCATATAGGAAGCTGTTAATTTCCTGGGCTGCTGCATGGAAACTGCAAAAATCTCATCTGTAATTCCATAAGCAATCCCCAGTCTCTTCTTCATGGCCATCTTACTTTCCACTTTCTGAGAAACAGACAGAGACATCAGGAAATAACGGATATTAATGATCAGCGTGGTCATGGCAATCTCAATCATAGAACCTCCGGCTACCATCAGATTCACCCCTGCAAACTGACCTGCACTGGTTACATTAGTCAGGGATATCAACACAGCTGTCCATAGCGGCAGGCCGGAACGAACCGCTGTAATTCCAAATGCCGCCGATACCGAAAAATATCCCAAACAAATGGGAATTCCGTGACGAATTCCCTGTAAAAATTCACTCTTTTTCATTTTTCTCACCCTGTCCACAACTGCTATCTGTCAGCCAAATTGCGAACACTTTCCCGTACAATTAATTCCGTGGGCAGTCTCATCCTGCCCACCGGAACCTCTTCTCCATAGATGCGCCGCATCAGAAGCCCAACTGCTTCGTTTTCCCTTTTCTTCCGGCTTCTGCCGCATGGTCGTAAGCATCGGCCTGGAAAGTCTTGCATAAATATTATCATCGAAACCGGTTACCGACAGGTCTTCCGGCACAGAGATTCCTTGCGAATAAAAGATACTGATAGCTTCATTTGCCAGAAAATCCGAGATAAAAAACGCCGCCGTGTACCCGCTTTCCTTCACGTTTTGTGCAAACTGCCGCAGCACTTCGTGTCGGTAATTATCATGTTGAGGAAGATAAAAATAATCATCTTTGTCAAACTCCAGCTTATGTTCTTCCATCGCATCCTGCAGTCCGCGAAATCTATACAGACTACTTCCCATTGGATGTTGCTGATCCCCAAAAAAGGCAATCTTTCGATGTCCCTGACCGATCAGATAAGAGGTCATCTCATACCCACCCTCATAGTCCTCTAATCCGATATTGTCAAATCCTTCTCCATAGGAATCCACAAAAACAATGGGAATGGGGATCTGATGTACCAGAGCGGTACAAAACTCTGCTTCACATCCAAGCAGGATCGCACCTTCCAGACTGGAATTCTGCAGTACTTTTGCAAAACTCTCGTTATCGTCTACCGTTCCGCAAACCATGGCGCGATTGTATTTGCGCAGTTCCCGATCAATTCCCTCCAACAGACTCCCACAAAAGGGATCCGTCAGCACATGATTTTTTCTTTCCAAGGCAAATATAGACCGCTACCAGATGATGCTGCGGTTCCCCTCTGTTGTTTTTCTTTTCTTTCACATAATGATTACGGAGCAATGCTTCTTCGACACGTTGTCTGGTCTCCTGTGACATTTTTCCGGCGCGTCCATTTAACACATTGGAAACAGTTGTTGCACTGACCCCCAGCTGATCTGCAATTTCCTTAATCGTGATCATTTCTCTCATCCTTCTTCTCGTAAGGTATATGGAAAATCTACTTTCATATCCCGGAAATAATATTCCCGGTCTGTTTCTGTAATCTCGCGTAGCACACGGCATGGGTTGCCCACGGCAACCACATTGGCAGGAATATCTCTCGTAACGATACTTCCCGCACCGATCACCGAATTATCTCCTATCGTTACCCCAGGGAGCACAACAGAATTTGCTCCGATCCAGACCTTATTGCCAATGTGGATAGGCAGTGAATAATGTGCACCCATCTCTCGATACTGCGGATAGACCGGATGACCGGTGGTACAGATGGTTACATTGGGACCGATCATGACCTGATTGCCAATATACACATCCATATCATCTATGATGACCAGATTAAAATTGGCATAAAACTGATCCCCCAGATGAACATGATTACCGTAAGACATATGTACCGGACTTTCAATAAACACACGGTCCGTACAATGCCCGAGAATCCCTTTCAGAATTTCTTTTTTACTTCACATCCTCGCTCGGACGGGTGTTGTTATAGTCAAACATCACTTCTTTGCAGTGACGTCTCTGCGCTTCCAGTTTCTTTTCCTGTTCGATATCAACAGGATCTGTATGACCATGTTCATAAAAGGTCATGCCATTTTTAATACGGTCCTCTAAATGCATCTTTTGTCCTCCTCTTCTTTATCAAAAGCTCCGGATCTTATCGTCCTCTTCACTTTCTGTCTTGTCAATCTTGCGAATCACTACATAATAAGAAAAATCATCACTCACCTTGATTTCCACACGATCTCCTACTTTATGGCCGAGAATCGCTTTCCCGATAGGTGATTCTGTACTGATCAGTCCGCTTAAAGAATTCCCGCGGATGGAAGTCACCAGACGGTAGGTCTCTTCTTCGTCATCATCTTCCATGTAAAGTGTCACCGTATTATTCAGTCCCACTTCATCGTCCTTGGAATCTTCAGAGATCACAACCGCATTCTTTAACATTCTTTCCAGATAGCGAATCCTGCTCTCATTCTGGTTCTTTTCTTTTTTCGCCGCATAATATTCAAAGTTTTCACTGAGATCTCCCTGGGCTCTCGCTTCCTTCACAGCTTCGATCGCTTCTTTGCGCACCACCAGTTTCCGGTGCTCGATCTCTTTTTCTATTTTTTCCACATCATGTTTGGTCAACCGTTCTCCCATAATCTGTCTCCTCTTTTCCCGAAGCAGCCGCAAACGCTTGCCTCAGGATCTCATTATTATTCCATTTTCTAATCAATCACCTGATGTTCCAGCCACTTTCTGCTGTGGAACCGCAGAGTATAAAAGATGCCTCGCAGTGTCCAGTCTGAGAACATACCGATCCATACCGCGATCGGACCAAATCCAAATACCCGGCAGAGAACCACACACAGCGTTACCCTACAAAGCCACATGGTCGTACAGGACAGGAGCATGGAAAACTTCACATCACCTGCTGCCCGCATAGAATATGCCGGCATAAACGCCGGTACCCAGATAATTGGTTTTATGATCGTGATCCAGGTAACCATATAAAAGCACATGGCACCACTCTCCGCCGTCATGCCTCCCAGGTGAATGATCGGTTTTGTCAGTGCAAACACCAGCAGGCAACTGACAATAATAACCACTTCCGATACCCAGCACATTTTCTTTGTATAATACACAGCCTCATCTCTTCTTCCGGCACCGATACACTCACCGATCACATTCATCAGACCGATGCCGATGCCGATCGCCGCAATACCGTTCAGATTCTCCAGAATATTCGTCATGGCCTGGGCCGCAATGGCTGCTGTACCAAGAGTAGATACTGTAGACTGAATCGCCAGTTTACCAAACTGGAACATTCCGTTTTCGATGCCGGTAGGAATGCCCAGTGACAGGATCATCTTGATCTTATAACCGTCCGGCCGGATCTTTGTATAATCTCTGACACAGATCTTTTCTTTCGGATTCCGCAGAAAATACATCACCACAACAGCACAGAAGATTCTGGATACCAGTGTGGAAAGTGCTGCACCTGCCACACCCATCTGAAATCCAAAGATCAAAATCGCATTTCCCACGATATTCATAATGTTGGAGATCACAGAAATCGTCATCGGCAGTCTGGTATTCTCCTGCGCACGGAATACCGAAGAACCCGCATTAAATAAGGCGATAAAGGGGAAAGAAAGGGCTGTATACAGGAAATACACTTCCGAATTGCTCATAACTTCCGCTTCTACTTTTCCAAAGATCAGATGCAGCAGTGGAATCTGAAATACCACACAGATCACCGTCAGTGTTACCGCGATGTCGTGATAATAAAAATCAGCTGTTTGGCCGCATCGGTGGCAATTTTTTACACTTTTTTTGTCCCATATACTGGGAGCAGATAATGGTTCCGCCTGCTGCCAGTGCGGCAAATACCTGAATCACCAGCACATTGATCGAATCCACCAGTGATACAGCTGATATCGCTGCCGATCCCACATTGCTTACCATCATGGTATCTGCGGTTCCCATCAGGGAATTCAGGATCTGTTCGATCACCACCGGTACCAGAAGTGCCCACAGCTGTTTGTTGGTAAATAAATGTTTCCTTTGTTCTAGTTCTGCTTCCATGTTCCTTCCCCACTCTTATTTTATATCGTTTGCTTTTCTGCCGGAATCTGTTGCCCTCCGGACTTCTTTCCGTTCTTCAAACAGTTTCATTTTAGCTTTCTGTCAGCATTTATGCAACCTGGAATTTCTGTTTATTTTTACACATTTTCCGGTATGTATCTTCCAAATGCATTTCGATACGTTCTCTTTTTCTGCAATGGATTCCTCTTTTTAACGAATCCGGTCATTTTTCCTGGAGCATTTTTTATCCTATTAGCTTCTTTTTCAAACACACGTTAGAATATTTTCTCACACCTCTGCCGAAACTTTTCCAGGTCCCCGGCCACTTTCATCTGCTTTCCCATATCCTGACTGTCCGGAAAGAACCAGTGCAGATAGCTCCAGATCTCCTTTAGTTTAAACAACGCTTTTTCTTTCGTTGACGGATATCCTTATGAATGTCTCTTCCAGTTCCGCTGCAAAGTCATTCCATACTTCCAGATCCGGCAGATTTTTTCCGTGAATCTGCCCCAACAGTCCCGGATTACGCAAAACCCCTCTGCCGATCATCACGGAAGTTACCTGTGGAAACTCCTTTTTGAATCTTGTCCAGATCCTCCGGTGTGAAAATATCTCCGTTATAGCAAAGAGATGCCTGATGCATCTGATAAGCTCTGGCAAATGCATCCATTCTGGGTGTTCCCCGGTCAAAAATCTTCCCGCACTCTTGGATGAATGATCAGTTCTTCCAGTGGGTACTGATTGAAAATCTCCATCAACAGGCCAATCTCTTCCGGCTCATATCTTCCCAGTCTTGTTTAATGAATCTTATTTTCCTCCAAGACTTTCAAAGATCTCGTCCAGAAACCGCTGTAATCCTTCTCGGTCGGCTAAAAATCCGGAGCCCCGTCCACCGTTTACTACAGTCTTCGATGGACAGCCCAAATTCAGATTGATCTCTTCATATCCATATTCCTGCATACCTTTCGCCGTACGGATAAAGGCTTCGCTGTTGTTGGTCAGGATCTGAGGAACCAGATACAATCCCCGGTTACTTTTTCCGGTAAGATATCATTTCTCTCTTTATAATTAAAACAGCCTCCCCTTCTGCTCCTTTGCGGCGATAAACGGTGCAAAATATTTATCAAACGGATAAAAATGCCGGTGATAGGCATTCCTGTACACATACCCTGTCACTTCTTCGAGAGGCGCCATATAGTATCTCATGTCTCTTCCTCCCCCAGACGGATCCGTTCCATACGGGCGGCGGTCTCTTCATCCAGATGATCAAACAGATAATTTTTCTCGGAGGATCGTTTTTCCCGCGCAGTCTCACGGATCTGGCGGCTTACCTCGATCACATCTTCTAACAGCTCTCTTGCGGACATCCGCCGACCGCCCTGTCCAAGGATGATCACCTGTTCCAGCTGATCGGAGGTGGCTACCGTCACCCGGTATTTTCTTCCGATCTCATGCACAGTTTTTTGCGATATACTGATCGGCCGTTTCTGCTTCTTTTGTGTATACCACATGGATATTGTGATATTTTTCCACGCTGCCTGGATTTCCCTTTACTTTATACGCATCAAATACCAGGATCAGTGTACACTTTTTAAATCCCTGATAATTGCACAGAATATCCATCAGTTTTTCTCTGGCTCCGTCGATATTGACTGCTGCCAGTTCTTTCAGATCTTCCCAGGCAAAAAGTAATATTATATCCATCCACCAGAAGGTATTCTTTCTCTCCATCCGGCGTTTTTTTTCTGTTTGTAATCTCCGGTGGACTTTCCAAAGCCTTCCAGCGGATCTCTCCGGCTCCTCTTCCAGCCCTTTACACTTGGTCCTGCCGGCCGTTCTTCTCCAAGCTTCCGGATCGGGCCGTATGTCCGTTCAAAAAATCTCTTCCAGTTCTTTTTCTGTGGCCCAGTATTTTTCATTTTCCTCTTTCCAGCTTTTGGCTGTCACATTTTTTTGCCGCCTGGAGTTCCGGACTTTGCGGATTCTGCCATCCGCTCTCCACATGCATATATTCTTCCACCTGATCCCAGTTCACCACAAAACCGGCTCCATGGGCACAGAAGACGGACCCGGTAGGGTTCTCCAGATCTGCCTCCGGATCATATCCGGCTGCCTCCACCACTTCTTCCTGATTATGGCATGGGTAGTATCCTTTCAGCGTACAAAACAGCCGTCCTCTTCCACTGGTATAGGCGATCACTTCTTTCTGGTAATCCCGCATAGTAACCACCGGTGCAGATCCGGTTAGTATGGTCATGTCTCCATCCACCTTCGGTGGATCGAATTCTCCCAGCATCTTCTGGATATCTGTCATACACCGGCCCACCTGCTCTGACGGAACCTCCAGGCGAAACTCATAGTAAGGCTCCAGCAGCTGGCTTTTTGCTTTCCGAAGGCCCTGGCGTACCGCCCGGTAGGTGGCCTGTCGAAAATCGCCTCCCTCGGTATGTTTCAGATGGGCTCGGCCGGTCAGCAGTGTGATCTTCATATCTGTGATCGGAGCGCCGATCAGTACTCCTTTATGTTCCTTTTCTTCCAGATGGGTCAGTATCAGGCGCTGCCAGTTACGATCCAGTACATCTTCGCTGCAGTCAGCTGTGAAAGTAAGACCGCTTCCCACTTTCTGAGGTTCCAGTAACAGATGAACTTCCGCATAATGACGCAGCGGTTCAAAGTGTCCCACACCTTCTACCGACTCCAGAATCGTCTCTTTATAGACAATATTTCCTTCATCAAAAACTACATCCATTCCGAAGCGCTCTTTGATCAGACTTTTCAGAATCTCAATCTGCACTTCACCCATTACCTGGGCATAGATTTCTCCCAGTGTCTCATTCCACAGGATATGCAATAATGGTTCCTCTTCTTCCAGCTGTCGAAGCTTAATCAGTGCCTGATGCACATTCACTTCTTTCGGCAATCCAATACGATAAGAAAGCACCGGTTCCAACACCGGCATATCCGATGCCTGCTCGCTGCCAAGCCCCTGTCCGGGATATGTGGCGGTAAGTCCGGTTACCGCGCAGATCGTACCTGCTTTTGCTTCGGAAACCATCGTATATTTTTCTCCGGAATAGATTCGGATCTGGTTCGCCTTTTCCTGCCAGATTTCTTCCCTTTCTTCTCTCGGTTTTCCATTGGAAAGTACGGATTTTACTTTCAGAGAACCTCCTGTAATCTTCATGTGGGTCAGACGTTCTCCCTGCGGATCCCTGGTAATCTTATAAACCTTTGCACCAAATTCTTCCGGATAATCGTTCTCTTTCATCCGGATCTTCAGATCCTCCAGGAATTCTTCCACTCCGTTCATCTTCAGTGCGGAACCAAAATAACAAGGGAAAATCTCTCTTTTCCGGATCATCTCCCGGATCTGTTCCTGCGTGATCTCCTTTCCGTCCAGATACTGTTCCATCACCTGTTCGTCACAGACCGCCACCTGTTCTTTCCACTCTTCTGTGGTCTGATCGGCGGAAAAATCCACACAGTTTTCCTGCAGTTTTTCTTTTAATTCTCCCATCAGCACCACCCGGTCCGTTCCCGGCTGGTCCATCTTGTTGATAAATAAAAAGACCGGAATCTCATAACGGGAAAGCAGTCTCCATAAAGTCTCCGTATGTCCCTGTACACCATCCGCACCGCTGATCACAAGGATCGCATAATCCAGTACCTGCAGCGTCCGCTCCATCTCTGCGGAAAAATCCACATGCCCAGGCGTATCCAGCAGCGTAATCCCATATTCTCCCAAGCTGCACTCTGCCTGTTTAGAAAATATCGTGATTCCCCGGTTTCTCTCCAGTGTATTGGTATCTAAAAATGCATCCTGATGATCCACACGTCCCAGTTTCCGGATAGCTTTGCAGGTGTATAAGATGCCTTCCGACAACGTGGTCTTTCCCGCATCTACGTGTGCCAGGATGCCCATGGTAATCTGTTTTTCCGGTTTATTCTTCTGATGTATCTGCCATCGAAAATACCCCTTTCTGTTGTTATTATCTTAAAGTCATATAGAATCCTTTTCCAGTTTTTTCACGAACTTTCAAATGCGATTACATTCATGCTTTATCATAACACAGAAAGGGGATTTCGTCCATGCATCGTTATGTAATCTGCACACTCCAGTTTATACTAAAAAATTGACTTCTGCAAAACCGTCTTCACAGTTTGCAAAAATCATTTTTTCAAACATTTTCTAACACCAGCAATAGATCTTTTCCGGCCGCTGTCTGTTCCCGGAATTGTCTCCGGTAACATATCCTGCTTCTTCCATATAAGTTGCCGGAATGTCTCTGTTTTCTTTTCTCATGGCGATCTCATTTCCCTTTCCGTCATACAACCGCATCTGCAGACTGCCATTGATCAGATATGGACCAACCAGAATACCATCCAGATCCATCCCGAAGTTGCGGCTCTGAATCATATGCAGCATCTTATCATCCATCTCGCCCTCATTTTTTCTGATATCATAGATCAGAAAACCATTTTCTCTTCCCTGGTATTTATGAAAAATAATCTGTCTGGCCATATCTTTACTCCTTTTTCTTATCGCCCTTTGTTACTTTTATTATAGCAGAATTTTTTTAATAAATTTTCTTTTCTGCTGTATATATTCAAAATAGTGCTGTATACTATGTTTATCTCAGAAACGATCTGTTCTGCTACTGGTTATTTTTTTGACCATCTTTCGGGAGGATTTTATGTCAGATATTTATCAGAAAAGTGGTTATCTCAACGGCCCCTTCCGGCTTTTTTCATCTGGAAGATCTGCCTGCCAGAGAGTATACCTATCATTACCATGATTTTCATAAATTATTGATTTTCTTAACGGAACGGTCAGTTACCGGGTGGAGGGACGGGAATACGATCTGAAACCGGGCGACCAGGTTCTTATCCCCGCCGGTGAGATTCACTGTCCGGTTGTACATAACAGTGCACCTTATACCCGGCTGATTGCCTATATTTCTCCGGAATTTTTTACTCTTCTCTCTCAGAGGAGTGTGATCTTTCCGGCTGTTTTCTCATGCACTAAACTGCCACGATAACTTGATCCGTATCCCGGATTACTTTTCCGGCACCCTTTATCCGGTTCTGGAAGAACTGATCAAGACTTTTACTTCTGATGATTTCGGCACTGCCTTTTATCAGAAAATCAAATTCAGCGAATATCTCCTGCTGCTGAACCGTTATGTACTCCGGCAGCAGGAACAGTCTTCTATCGTTCTTCCCACTGCCAATCCACAGGTGCTGCAGATTCTGGATTATATCAACGCACATCTGACCGAAGATCTCTCCATCGACCGGATCGCAGATGCCGCTTTCCTAAACCGTTCTTACCTGATGCATCTGTTTCGTGATGAGACTGGTTATACCATCGGGGAAATATATAACAGAAAAACGCCTCTATCTGGCAAATCATGCGATCAGACAGGGCGTTTCTGTGACCGAAGCCTGCTATCAGAGCGGGTTTCGCAATTATACTACCTTTTATCAGGCTTATAAAACAAATATCATACGTCTCCGAAACAGGCGCGGGAAAAAATAAATTTTTATTATCATCCTTTTACAGCACCAAGAGCAATACCTTTGGTAAAGTATTTCTGTAAGAACGGATACAGGCAGAGGATCGGAAGCATCGCCACAAAGGCGATCGCCATCCGGACCGATGCAGACGGGATGTCCGCGATCGCTACTGTGGATGCTCCGGATGCATTCTGGGTCAGGGCAGTCAGGTCGGAGATCATCTTATTTAACAGGTTCTGGATTCCGTATAACTGCGTATCGCGGATATAATACAGACCATTGGTCCAGTCATTCCAGTATCCAAGACCTGACAGCAGTCCCATCGCTACCAGGATCGGTTTTCCAAGCGGCAGTACCACTTTCAGGAAAATCTGAAGCTGAGAAGCACCGTCGATCTGTGCAGCCTCAAACAACGCATCCGGTATGCTGGTGGCAAAGAACGTACGGATCAGCATAACGTTCATGGCACTCATCTAAAAATCCCGGAATGATATATGCCAGCAGTGTATTATTAATATGAAAGATTCCTGTATACATCAGATAAGTTGGTACCAGACCTCCGTTAAACAGCATCGTAAAGAAGATATAAAAATTCAGGACTTTTTCTTCCCGGAAGATCCTTCAGAGACAGCGGATAAGCCAGCAGCGCTGACATCATCAGATTGATCGCTGTTCCCACAAAGGTTACAAAAATCGTGATCCCGTACGCCCGGAACACATTAGATGCATTATCCAGGATAAATTTGTATGCATGGAGGCTGAATTTCTTCGGAAAGAAAGAATATCCATCCCGTACCAGTGCCGTTTCGGATGTGATCGAGGACATAAATAACAGAATAAACGGCAGTACGATACATACAGTCACAAAAATCATCACTACATGAGCCAGAACTTCAAATCTTTTTGCACTTTTACTTCTAACCATGATTTTCCCCCTTAAAACATTGCATTTTCCGGACTCAGCTTGCGAACCACCAGGTTAGCTGCCAGAACGCAGATAAATCCTACAATTGACTGGTAAAATCCTGCTGCTGACGCCATTCCGATATTTCCGGACTGTAACAGTGCACGGTACACATAGGTATCGATAACATTGGTTGTGGCATACAGCTGACCGGAATTTTGTGTTACCTGATAAAACAGTCCAAAATTCAGAATAGAAAATTTCTTCCGATATTCAGCAATGTCAGTGTGATCACAGACGGAAGAATGGACGGCAGCGTGATATATTTGATCTGTTTCCATTTGGTTGCGCCATCCAGTTCCGCAGCCTCATAAAAGGACGGATCGATACCGGAGATACTTGAGATATAAATCAGGCATCCATAGCCGACTCCTTTCCAGGTATTAACGATCACCAGGATCACCGGCCAGTATTTCGGTTCGGAATACCAGTTGATCTCTGATTTTCCAAGAAGCGGGAGGATAGACTTATTCAGCATGCCATTTTCTCCGCTGAAAAACTGCGAATGTGATATAGCTTACGATGACAATAGACATTAAGAATGGTAATAAAATAGCACTCTGATAAATCGTTTTACATTTTTTATTCCGGATATCACAGATAAAAAATCGCAAAAGCGATACCCAGTACCAGATTGATGATAATAAAAGCGATATTATACAGCAATGTATTTCTGGTGATCGTCCATGCATCATTAAACAGATAGGTAAAATTGCTGAGTCCGGCCCATGGGCTTTTAAAGATTCCGTCTACAACGTTATAGTTTTTTCAAAAATGCAAACAACAAGACCTGCCATCGGCATATAATTATTGATAAAGAGGTAGATCAGTCCCGGTGCCATCATCAGATACAGCGGAAGCCACCTTTTGAATTTTGCTTTTTTCATACTTGCTTTCTCCTTTTTTCCAAAGGCCTCTGGTACAACAGGGGGATGCACACCGGCATCCCCTGTCTGTCACTTATTTATTCTCTGCCAGCCACTTGTCTAACTGTTCCTGTTTTGTTTCGATCACTTTATCGATACCTGCTTTTTTCAGTTCCTCGATAAACTTCGGCAGTGTTTCCGCCGGATCTACGGTACCGGAACCAAGGGCCGGTGCATACTGTGCTTTTACATTGCTCAGTGCTGCCAGTTCATTGGATACGCCGGTAGAATCATAGGTAAAACCGAACGCTTTTGATTTTAATGCGCTTTCATTTTCTGCTTTTGTCTGTTCCCAGATATCCGGTGCGTCTCCCTCCCAGATGTACATCTTGAACTGATCAAACAGCTGCCATCCTTCTGCCAGATGGTATGTATTGGTATCATCTTTTCCTTCCGGATAACCGATGATTCCGTTTTCCGCATCTTTCACTTCATAGTCAACGCCTTCTTCACCCCAGTTTAAAAGGTTCAGAATATCTGCATTGCCATACAGATAATCCAGGCACTGCATCGCTTTGTCCTTATCTGTACAGCTGGAGCTGATTCCATAGGTCAGATAGGAGATCTGTGCGGTTCCCGCCCATGCTTCTGAGATCGGAGCGATGGCCATCTTATTGCCGCAAAGCAGTTCTGCACGGGTATCATAGCCCGGTTTGTTCGGTGCAAAGTAAGAAAATGCCGCACCGGCTTTGATCTGATTTTCCACACCTTCTGTCGTAGTTGCCGCATCTTTGGACAGATAACCTTTCTGCTGCCAGTCATACATGGTTTCTACGAAATCCTTGTATTCGTCTGACTCATAGTAGTCTACCACGGTTGTATCCTGTCCGTGATCCATCAGTACGCCGAATCCATCGGTCAGAGTATCAAACATCTCATATTTTACATCCGGTGTTGTACTGTTGTTACTTGCCATCATGATCATATCCGGATATTTTTCTTTTACCGTCGCATATACATCGGTAAGATCTTTATAGGAAGTGATAGAAGAAGGATCAATCCCACAGTCATCCAGAATATCCTGCCGCATGATGACAGAAGTCTGGCAGAACCATTCACGTCCGGTTGTCACTCCATATACATAATTATTAATATTTGCAGCTTTTGCCGTATCTCCCAGCAATTCTTTGATGTTATCTCCATATTTATCGATATAATCAGACAGGTCAATGATCTGTTTTGCGTTCACCATGGAGTTCGCCTGATCTACCAGTACCGGTACGATGTCCATCTTTTCTCCGCCGGAAAGGATCAGTTTCATCGTTTCGGAATAAGCACCCCAGCTGATCGGTTCGATATCGATCTGCATATTGATATCTCTTTTCATGATCTCATTGATCTTCTTTTCAATCCGGTCGGTATCTTCCTTCTTATCCCCCACATATGCCACAGTCACTGTGTATGTATCATCGGAAGAACTTCCTTTTGCTGAATCTCCGGATCCTCCACATGCCGTCAGTCCGGTAGCTGCCAGTGTCATTGTCAGTAACGCCGCCATCATTTTCTTTTGCATGTTTTTCACCTCATATCATTATTTTCGGCTTTTCGTTCATCGCCTTTTGTACTTTTATTATACGGATTTTTTCTTTTCTCATAGAAAAATACCGACTGCCCGCACGGTCAAATCCGATC
>ENA-OQES01000740-OQES01000740.1-human-gut-metagenome-genome-assembly--contig:-NODE-740-length-13115-cov-7.219510_pt1 | contig 13115 bp, 9 predicted proteins | sample MGYA00242798_ERZ504641 | MGnify/ENA primary metagenome ERZ504641 (study PRJEB26092, sample SAMD00036327) | human gut metagenome | host: Homo sapiens | study: EMG produced TPA metagenomics assembly of... | reverse complement strand
AACCGGTCATGGCCACCATCACCGCAGTGGCATGGGCCGGCGAAACGTTCACCTTCACCGACCTGACCGGCTTCGCCATGATCATCATCATGGTCTTCCTCGTGCGCTGACCGCTCGCCATAGCCATAAACTGTCCGATTCTGGAGAATCGGACATCCAGAACGCAAAACCCATACCTTAGTTGTCCGATTCACCAGAAACGGACACTTATTGGTGCGCACGTCGGTGCCGGCGAGCACGTCGGCCAGATGCTTGGCAGTGTTCGGGATTGCCGGCAGAGTCTCTTCGGTCCAAGCGCCGACCGCGTTCACGACCACGGCGAATACTCGCTGACTGAAGTCGGCGAAAGCCTGCGCCCGATCATCGATGCGATGAAGACATGGGGAAACCATTACCGAAACGAACACGAGTTCTGATTGTTCCAGTCACTGGAGTTGTCGGGAGCCGCTGAGCTCTACTGCCGCTTGGGGAAACGAAAAGGGCCGGAACCTTTCGGCTCCGACCTTTCACCATGGTGCAGCGGGGGGGAAGCTTGAACCCCCACGAGCATACACTCACTGCCACCTGAAGACAGCGCGTCTACCATTCCGCCACGCTCGCAGACAATCGACTAATCTACACCAAAACCTGTGCAACCTCAAATCGGCGTGTCGCGCCGCCATTTTCCGTAGGAAAATTCAAGCGGCGCGACACGGCTCGTCCGATTCTGGCGTTTCGGACATTCGACGAATGTTTTAGGGCGCTTGCTTGTCCGATTCTCCAGAATCGGACAACCGGGAGGGGCGGTATGGGCATTAGATGTCTGATTCTGGAGAAACGGACACATTGGGTGGTGGGTGGCTGGGGGTGAAAACGGCTAGATGTATGCATGACACGCGCGACACGCATGAAAAAAAGACGCCGACGGGTTTGTTCGTCGGTGCCTTGGAATGCGGAAGTATGGCTCAGCATTCGTTTGGGTGGAAGGCCCAAGTGAAATGCATCATCCGCGGGAACCGTTGGCGTAGAAGCGGGCCAGGGTTTCGTCGCGGAATTCGTCGAAATATCCGCCGTCAATCGACGCGCGAATATCGTCCAGCAGCTTCACGAAGAAATGCTCGTTGTGGATCGTCGCCAATGTGAAACCGTTGAATTCGCGGGCACGCAACGCATGATCCACGTAAGCGCGCGAATAATGCGTGCATGTGTAGCAATCGCAGCCCTCTTCAAGTGGGCCAAAATCATGCTTGAATTGCGCGCGCTTGATGTTGTAACGTCCGCCGCGCGTGAAAATCGCGCCATTTCGGCCGCAACGCGCCGGTGCGACGCAATCGAACGTGTCTCCACCATTCTCGACGCATGCGAAAATATCGTCGACTGCAGCGATGCCGAGCACGTGGCGCGGTCGGCTTTCCGGCATCGCATCGCAAATCCAGGCGCAAGTGTCGCCGATAATGCGCTTCTCGATCGCACCTCCAATACCGACGCCGTCGAAATCCAACGAAGCGATCTGTTCGGCCGCATGCCTGCGCAAATCCTCATAATTCGCGCCCTGTACCACGCCATACAGCGCCTGATACGGCTTGCCGACGCGCTCTTCGGTAAGTCTCTTATGCTCGGCAACGCAACGCTGCGCCCAACGGTAGGTGCGTTCCACGGAACGCTCCTGGTAGCCGCGCGTGTTCATCAGTGTGGTCAGCTCGTCGAACGCGAACATGATGTCGGCGCCGATCTTATGCTGGATTCCCATTGAAATTTCGGCGGAAAAACGGTGCAGTGAGCCGTTGAGCGGCGATTTGAACGTTACACCGTCCTCGTCCACGAACGCGAGACGCTCCTTGCCTTCGGCGATCACGTCGTCTGATTTCATGCCGGTCACGTCCATGGCGAGGGTTTTCTTGAAGCCTGCGCCGAGCGAAAGCACTTGGAAACCGCCGGAATCGGTGAAGGTCGGACCGTTCCAGTTCATGAATTTGGCAAGGCCGCCGGCTTCGTCGAGCACTTGTTCGCCGGGGCGTTCATACAGGTGAAACGCGTTGGACAGCAGGCATTGCGCGCCGAGGTCCTTCATGGTTTCGGGCAGAACGGCTTTCATCGCGGCCTGCGTGGCCACGGGCACGAACGCTGGAGTGTGAATATCGCCGTCGGGGGGTGTGAATGATGCCGGTGCGACCATATCGTGCGCCGCCTCGCCCCTTACCGTCCGCCGCGTCGGGAAGGCGGTTTTTCTGTTCGAAATAGAAGGCGTCGCGGCGGCCCGGCTTGCCTGGTTCCGCTCCACGCGGATGTTCGATGAGATTTTCGGACACTGCGGTTGCCGCGTTTTGCGTGTCTTGCGCTGTGTCGGTAGATGATTCGGTAAGGCTTGTCATGCGGAATATTTTATGCGATAGCAGCGATTCTTGAAAGTGCTGCAAAGAATGCGATCGGTGAAATGAAAACAAGGAAGATGTGGAAAGTGCGATGAAGGTGCCGATCGCATTTTGGTGCGATTTTCAGATTCAATGGTGATGTTGAACGTATTTGGCTGCTACTTTCAACAAACATTCAGGAAACTTCCAGAGCGAGTATCTTTACTCATAGATAGCAGTTCGAGCGGCACGATTGCTGATTTGTGAAATGCCGCGAGACGAATAAGGAGCGAAAATGGCTGAAGAGAACGACCAGAACGCCGTGCAGCCGCAGAATGACGAACAACAGACCGTGCCGATGCCGTCGGTTGATGCGGAACAGACGCAAACTTACGCAGGTGAGCCGTATGCTGCAGAGTCGGCTACCGAACCGATTGACGTGCAGGGCGGTATTGAGGATCAGCCGACGGCCGCCATGCCTGTTGCGAACGATGGCGCTTCGGCGGAATCCGCGGCTGCGGCGGGCGATACGTCGGATTATGCTTCCGCGGCGGGCGAACGTACCGTGGTTGGCGGTTCCACGCAGGATGCGCCGGCCCAGCAGTACCGTCCGGCACCGGAATATGGTGCGTACGGTCCCGTGCCGACGCAGCCGGCTGATGGCACCGCAGCCGCGAACGATACTGCGAATGGTGCGCCGAACATGCCTCCGCAGCCGCAATATGGCGCGTACGGGCAGGCTTCCGGACAGCAGCCGCAGCAGCGTCGCAATCCTTTCTTCGGGAATCCGTATGTGGGTGGAAATCAGCAGAACGATCAGCAGAATACGCAATCGAATAACGGCAATCCATTTATGAAGCCCGCTGCGCAAGGCGGAGCCAACGTGCCGCCAGCAGCGCCGAATACTCCCAATAACGGCAACCCGTTTGGGAATCCGAATAACGGTAATCCGTTCGGTGCCCCGCAGCAGAATGGCGCTGCAGCCAAGCCGAAGTCCGCTTCCGGCGTGACCGGGCATGTGATGACCGGCGTGGTGGCGGCCCTCGTCTCCGCGGCATTGTGCCTCGGCGTCGGCTACGCGGCAATCACCAATGGATGGGTGACCGTACCCACCTCCAGCTCACTGACCAGCGTGAAGTCCAACACGTCCGGATCCGGTTCGGCGAAAGCCAAATCCGGCGAGGCCGCGGACTGGAGCGCGGTGGCGAAAGAAGTGTCCGATTCTGTGGTGTCCATTGACGTGGCAACCAGCGACGGCAGCGCCAAAGGCTCCGGTGCAATCATCAGCGACAAAGGCTACATCGTCACCAACAACCATGTGATTTCCGGCGCGAAGCAGATTCAAGTGACGCTCGCCAACGGCACCATCTACTCAGCGCAAATCGTCGGCACCGACACCACCACCGATCTGGCCGTAATCAAACTCGACAATCCGCCGAGCAATCTGAAAGCCGCGGAATTTGCCGATTCCGACAATCTTGCCGTGGGTGAATCCGTGATGGCCATCGGCAATCCGCTCGGCTACGATGACACCGCAACCGTCGGCATCGTTTCCGCGCTCAACCGCCCGGTGACCGTGTCCGATGACAACAACAACGACATCGTCACCAACGCCGTGCAGATTGACGCGGCCGTCAACCCAGGCAATTCCGGCGGTCCGACCTTCAATGCGGCCGGCCAGGTGATTGGCATCAACTCATCCATCGCATCCACCACAACGTCTTCCGGCACCGCCGGATCCATCGGCATCGGCTTCGCCATTCCGTCGAACCTGGTAAAGCGTGTGGCTAACGAGATCATCGACAACGGCACCGTGCAGCATGTGGCGCTCGGCGTCACCATCAAGAGCTCCACGGTTGAGGCGGACGGCGTGACCCGCGGTTGCACGCAGGTGCAGTCCGTGGTCGACAACAGCCCGGCGGCCAAGGCCGGAGTGAAGGCCGGCGACTCCATCGTGGCGTTCAACGGCAAGGCGGTGAACAACAACTATTCGCTGCTCGGCTACGTGCGCGCCTCCGCCATGAACGACAAGGTGACATTGACGGTCGTGCGCGACGGCAACACCATGGAGCTTGACGTGACACTCGACCAGGAGGAATCCCAAACGAACTCCGCCAACAGCCAGAACCAGCGGAACAACGGCAATGATGGCCAGAGCCAGAACGGCAATGGCAACGGTTACGGTAATGACGGCAATGGCAACGGAAATGGACAGAGCGACGGCAACGGCTACGGTGACGGTGGCGGCCTGTTCGACCCGTTCGGCCTGTGGTAAAGCGAGATGTTGATGCGGTGCGTGAATTGACGGACGCAAGTTGTTGCGGTGCGCAAGTCAAGACTGTTGGGCTGGCTAAAACGTTTCGCGACATGCGAACGGACGGAAGCCACCCGATAGGCTGACGGCGAAGACGCGGCTGGCACCACGAAATCGCAAGTACAACGAAAACCGCGAAAATCAACAAAAGCAAGCCAAAGAAGAATGCAATAAGGGCTGTGTGAGCAATCGCACAGCCCTTATTGCTGTATTGCGGCACGAAAAATCGCAAATATTTGCTATGCTGAAAATATCTTTTTTACGCCGTGTATCGATGGCTCGCGCGGGCGAGGCGCCGATGGGTTAACAAGGCGTCCGATACGAGCGTAAGGAGATTCTCATGCGTAGAATCATCGATATTTGCTGGCGACTGTGCAAACAGGTTCCGTTACTGCCGATTACCATTCTGTCCGCGATTCCGTTGGCATTGCTGGGGGAGTGGAAGCCGTGGGGCGAGGCTGCGTGGGATTCGTGGATTTCGCAAGTCGGCGTTGACGGGTTGAGTGCGTTCAATCCGGGCGTTGGGCAGTGGATTGTGATCGCGTTGGTTGCGTACACGATTGTGGTGACGGTACGCGGCATGATCGACGATCTGCGGCACGGGCATGTTGGCGTCGATCTGCTGGCGGTCGTCGCGATTGCGTCGACGGTCGCAGTGCAGGAATATTGGGCCGCATGGGCCGTGGTGCTGATGATCTCGTCCGGCGAGGCGATCGAGGAATTCGCGCAGTCAAAGGCCGAAAGCAACCTGACCGCGCTGATCGACGCGGCGCCGCGAACCGCGCACGTGGTCGTGCTGCCCGGCATGCGGGGGCATGTGCACGCGTCGGGCAGCGAGCATACGGCCGACGTGACAGCCGACGGATTTCGTGCTGTCAGAGTGTCCGATTCTGGAGAATCGGACAACCAGGGTGACAAAACGCGTGCTTTTGCGTCTGAATCTCCAGAAACGGACACAAAAGGTGCTTCGCAAACGTATGATGCGGCTGGAGAGCGTTTCGAAACGGTCCCCGTTGATCAGGTACAGCTCGGCGACGTGATCCTGGTGTTGCCCGGCGAAACGGTGCCGGTCGACGGTGAGCTGCTGTCGGGCGTGGCCACGTTGGACCTAAGCAACATCAACGGCGAGCCCGTTCCCCGCGAAGTATATGCGGGCGCTCGCGTGATGTCCGGTGCGGTCAACGGCTCCACAACATTGACCATGCGCGCCACGCAACTTGCGCACGATTCGCAATACCAGAAGATCCTGGAGCTGGTCTCGTCGGCGCAAGAGTCGCGTCCCGCTGTCGTGAAGACCGCGGATATGCTTGCAGTGCCGTTTACCGTGCTTTCGCTTGCGATTGCTGGGATTGCATGGGCGATTTCCGGATTGCCGCTGCGATTTGCGCAAGTATTGGTGCTTGCTACGCCGTGTCCGCTGTTGATTGCCGCGCCGGTCGCATATGTGGCTGGAACCGGGCGACTTGCCAAAGCGGGAATCCTGATCAAAGCGCAGGATGTGCTGGAAAATCTAGGTCGCGTATCGCATATTTTCTTCGACAAAACCGGCACGCTCACCGTCAAGCAGCCGCAGGTCGTACGTGTAGAGAAGCCGTTTGAGACGAGTTCGCCGTTCAATGAGGACCATATTCTCATGATGGCCAGCGTGGTGGAAGGCTATTCGGTGCACATTCTGTCGAAAGGCATCGCGGCGGCCGGACGCAAGGCTATGGATGATTTGTATGCGCGGTATGCGGCGGGGCAGAGGCTGTGCGTCGAGCGCGATTTGCCGGGGCACGGGCGCGACTATCCGGTGGTGAAGAACATTGTAGAGGAGTCCGGCAAGGGTATATCCGGCGAAGTGAACGGGCATCAGGTGCGCGTGGGGCGGTTCGCATACGTGACGGCTGACGAATCCGGATTCACGCCGGTGCTGCATATGCCGGATGCGACGTATTACGTGTCCGATTCTGCCGAATCGGACAAACGGGAGACTCAGAATGCGCTGCGGATGTCCGATTCACCAGAAACGGACATCCAGAGGGCTAAAACGTGTGTTTACTTGTCCGATTCTCCAGAATCGGACACTATGGGAGTGAGGAACGGGGTGCCTGACGATGCGCAGCCTGCAGCCGCGCCCTCTACTTCCGCGTCCGTTGCAACCCAATCCGCCGCTCGCAAGCCTGAAACCGCAAACTCGCTGTTTGCCCCGCTCGCTCCTGACGAAATGGCTGCATACGTGGCGATTGACGGCCGTCTTGCCGCCCGCATCGTACTTCGTGACGTACCTCGCGAGAATGCGAAGCGTTCTTTGGCTCGCCTGCACGAGTTGGGTGTCAAGGAACTGTCCATGCTTACCGGCGACAAGGCTGCGTCCGCCCGCATCATCGCAAACGAAGTCGGTATCGACGACGTGCAGTCCGAACTGTTCCCTGAAGACAAGGTTGCCGCCGTCAAGAGCGCCACTGAATCCAAGCACCAGAAGCTGTCGTTGTGGAATCGCATCAAGCAACGCGTAACCGGCGAATCCAAGAATCGTCAAATCACCATGATGGTCGGTGACGGCGTCAACGACGCCCCCGTACTTGCGGTTGCCGATATCGGCATGGCCATGACCGACGGCACGTCCACCGCGGCTTCCGAATCTGCGCAAGTGGTCATCATGAATGACGACATTGCGTCCGTTCCGCGGGCCATCGCCATCGCGCGCCGCACGAAAAAGGTGATGTTGCAGGCGGTGCTGATCGGCCTCGGCCTTGCGATTATCGGCATGATCGCGGCCGCGTTCAATCTGATTCCCGTGGTTGTCGGCGCGTTCATGCAGGAAGCGATTGATGTTGTCAGCATTCTGTGGGCGCTCACCGTGCTTTTCGACCGTGGCGAATCAGCCTGATTGCGCCTCGAAACCCCGTATCTCGCCTATATATGGCAGATTTGGAGGTCTGTCAGCAAGTATTTCGCTTATATCTGGCAGGTCCATATGAGAAAACCGGACTTAGGGGGCGAGAATACACCCTCTAAGTCCGGTTTCTCAAAACAGCTCTGCCATATATAACGCAGATAGCTCCGGACGAACTTCGGAATCTGCCATACATAAGGCATGTATAAGGCAGATTCGGAAGTTTTGGGATTGTTTACAGCGAGCTCGGGGAGATTTCTCCAGCAATCGATGTGTGCATCCACTTGCCGAAGTCGGCTCCGGTCACGCCTTGAGACAGCAGGAACATGATTTTCGCATACGTGGCTTCCAGCGTCATATCGCCAGATCCAATTGCGCCGGCGCGTGCGATCGCATCACCCGTCTCGTAATGGCCGAGCAGCACTTCCGCCTGCTGGCACTGCGATGCAATCACAACGGGAACGCCATCATGCAGCACGTCGGCAATCACGTCAGTCAGTCCAGGCTCGTCGCTTGGCACATTGCCGACGCCGTACGCACGCAACAAAACCGCTTCCGGCCGCGGCGTAAGCATCGCTTCCAACCGTGCCGCGGAAATGCCGGGTGCCATATCGATCACCGCAACATCATGGCGAGAGTAAGGCTGAGGCGACGTCCAACCGCAGCCAACCGCAGCGGAATCGCCCGCATACCAATGCCATGGCGTGCCAGTGCGTGCCAGCGGGCCGACGGAAGGCGCCGAAAAACCTTCAAATGCCCAGCTCGACGACTTGCTCACACGATTGCCCGCAAACAGGTGATGTCCAAAAAATCAGTCCCACACCGTGGAATCGTCCGCTCATCGCGGCATTCAGCGCGCCCGTGACATTCGCAGTGGCGTCCGACTCGATCTTGCCAAGCGGATGCTGTGAACCCGTGAAAATCACCGGCTTGCCAAAATCAGCCAACGCATACGCAAGCGCGGCGCTCGAATAGCTCATCGTATCGGTGCCATGCAGCACCACGAACGCGTCGGCATCATCGCGGTGCGCACGCAAATCGTCGACCATCGTCTGCCAATTGTCGGGCGTCGCGTTCGACGAGTCGATAAGCGGATCAAGCTCGGTGAACGTGAACAGGCTTGCGTCCATGTGCGCGTCCTCCAGCAGGCGGAACAGCCATCCTCGAGTGTCGGCTCCCGGAATCAGGCCGTTCGGCGAGTCGATCATGCCGATAGTGCCGCCGGTATATGTGATGTGAATGCGCATTGCCACCTTCTTACGATTGCCTGGTATTTAATAAGTACTTGCTTGCGATTGCGGGATGGACGAATTCCGATATTTCGGATTCCTACATCCCGCGATTCTGCGACTACTTGCGATTGTACGTGCATCTGCCGCGCTCGTCGCGTGCGATTAATGCAGACACACGTTGGATTCACGGCGAAGAAGTCGTAAGAAAGTGCATAAGCACCCCTGTTACAAATGCAGGGAATGCATTAGGCTAGAGCGCGTGACTGAAACTCATGAACTTCGTATTGCTGTAATCGGCGCCGGTCCTGCAGGCGTCTACTCCTCTGACATTTTCCTGCGCCAGTTGAAGAAGCTCGGCGAGGAGCTTGGCCTCGGCACTGCCGCTCGCATCGACCTGTTCGAAAAGCTGCCTGTGCCGTTCGGCCTGGTGCGTTACGGAGTGGCCCCGACCACCCGTCCATCAAATTCATCGCGTCGGCACTCGAAAAGACGCTCGACAACCCCGACATCCACCTGTATTGCGACGTGGAATTCGGCAAGGACGTGACCCTCGACGAGCTGCTTGAGCGTTACGATGCCGTGCTGTTCGCCACCGGTGCCGTCGAAGACAAGCAGCTTGGACTGCCGGGCGCCGACCTGGACGGCGTGTACGGCGCAGCCAAGTTCGTGGAATGGTACGACGGTTATCCGACCGGCGCTCGCGAATGGCCGCTTGAAGCTGAGGAAGTCGCCGTGATCGGCGGCGGCAACGTGGCCATGGACGTGGCTCGCGAGCTCATGCGCAATGCCGACGATCTGAAGGAGCGCACTGACATTCCAGACAATGTGTACGAGGGCATCAAGGAGAACAAGGCTCGCGTGTTGCACCTGTTCATCCGTCGCGGCGTGGCGCAGGCCAAGTTCTCCGTGCAGGAATTGCGTGAGATGGAGAAGCTGCCGGGAGTGCAGCTGATCATCAACGAAGACGATTTCGATTTGGATGAAGACACGATTGAAGAGGCCGGCAAAGACAAGCTGACTCGTCAGATGGTCGAAGAGCTGTTCACGATTCGTGAGATGGCGGAAGACATGGAAGATGACGGTGACGTGGATTATGAGGGTAATCCGGCTGACCGCAAATATTACGTGCACTTCAATTCCGCTCCGGTCGAAGTGTTGGGTGAGGACGGCAAGGTCGTTGGCATCCGTGTGGAAAAGACCGAGACATCGGCGGACGGCAAGATGAGCCGTACCGGCGAATTCGAAGAGTATCCGGTGCAGGCTGTGTACCATGCGATCGGCTACAAACCGGCCACCGCGCCGGGCATTGCGTACGACGAGCGTCATGCGCACTTGGCGAACGCGAACGGTGACGGTCGTATCACTACGGCCGCTGAAGCCACGGATGAAGTGCGCGAGCGTCTGTATGCGACCGGTTGGGCGAAGCGTGGTCCGGTTGGCCTGATCGGCTCCACCAAGTCCGACGCACTGCTGATCGTGACCAATATGCTGGAGGATTTGTCGAAGGCTGCTGAAGGCGGTCGTGTGGCTGCCGATCGTGATCCGGAGTCCATCGACCGGCTGCTGGAATCGCGCGGTGTCAAGCCGATCGACTTCGCTGGCTGGAAGAAGATCGATGCGTTCGAACGTGCCGAGGGTGCGAAGGAAGGCCGTGAGCACAAGAAGGTCATCGACCCGGAGCAGATGCGCGCCCTGGCTCACGCTTAAGGTGGGTGTTTGGGATCTGATCTGATAGGTCCCAGGTTTCTTTCATGCGTCTTGGATGTCCGATTCTGGAGAATCGGTCACCCAAGACGCATTTTTTATCCTGTGCTTGTCTGTGTCTGGTGAATCGGACATCTGGAGTGTCCGAAACATGTTCTGTATGTCTGTTTCTGGTGAATTGGACATGTGATGTGGACGAAGGACTTGCTACTTGTCCGATTCTCCCGATTCGGTCGCCCAAAGGCCTCTTGGCATGCATCGGATGTCCGTTTCTCCAGAATCGGACATCCGGGGAGAAGCTGAGCATGCGAACTTCCGCAACTGCCCCCTAGCCTTTTCCGCAGTCCAGTCTCCAGCACATATCCAGCAAAAACTCAGGCTCCGTTTCTACGCTAGTGACCATGAACGGCAAATTGCGGGTGCATGGCCATTGCAATGGCTTGAAGACAACGCTGTTATTCGCGTTGATGTGGGGCGTCATCATGCTCATTTGGTGGGCGACCGGTGGCGGCCAGCGTACGCTTGGCATCTACATTCTCATCGGACTTGGCTCAACGTTCGCATCCTACTGGTTTTCCGACAAACTCGCGATCGCATCCATGCGCGCGCAGGAAGTCAGCGAGCAGGAAGCGCCGGTACTGTACAAAATCGTGCGCGAACTGTCGGCGAAGGCGGGCAAGCCGATGCCGCGTATTTATATCGCCCCAACCATGAGTCCCAATGCGTTCGCAACGGGACGCAATGAACGTCATGCGGCGGTCTGCTGCACGCAGGGCATTCTGCGGATGTTGAACGAACGCGAGATTCGCGGCGTGCTCGGGCACGAGCTTATGCACGTGTACAATCACGATATCCTGACGTCTGCGATCGCTTCCGCAATGGCGACGGTCATTTCGTATCTCGGCTATTCGCTCATGTATTTCGGCGGCGGCAATTCGCGTGACGATCGCAATGGTTCATCTTCTAATGGTCTTGGATTGCTGGGTGTGCTGTTGAGCGCGATTCTTGCGCCGATTGCCGCTTCGCTTATTCAGATGGCGATTTCGCGTACGCGAGAATATGATGCCGACGAAGATGGTTCCATACTTACGGAAGATCCGGAAGCGCTCGCGTCCGCATTGAATAAGATCTCGAACGGCGCTGAGACGATGCCGATGCAGAAGACTGCCGGTACGCAGTCGGTTGCTGCGATGATGATTGCGAATCCGTTCTCTGCGGAAGGTTTTTCTCGCTTGTTTTCCACGCATCCGGCGACTGAGGATCGTATTGCCCGGTTGATGCAGATGAGTCAGGAGATGAAGGCGCGGGGCGTGCAGTCCGGCTATTTGGCTGGCGGTTATGCGACGAGCGGGTATGCTTCGGCGGATATTCGTCGGCAGAATGGGGGGTGTCTCTGGTGCCGGCGCCGGTGCGGGTGCAGGGGGATACTCCGGTGGGGGCTATTCGCGAGATTATTCGCAGCATCCCGTGCAAGGCGGGTATGGTCGCTGATCGGCGGCGATTGCAATGTGCGCAGGTTGCGCAAGTCATGCGTGATTGCATAGGATTCCGCTGATTCTGACGCGAATTGTGTGTGTTTCCTGTGGGGATGCATTGCAGAATATTTTGATGTCATCTGATGAATGACATTAATGCTGTTGTGGTTGTTGCGCGTTGATTGATATGCGATTTGGCAAGTGGGTGACGGTATCGAATATCGGTTGATGGCCGTGAATCCTGCGAATGCATGCTAGACTAAATGATTGTGTCCAAAAGGCACATTTTTTGCGGATGTAGTTCATCGGTAGAACGAAAGCTTCCCAAGCTTTAAAGGCGGGTTCGACTCCCGTCATCCGCTCCATTCGAAACCCTTGGAATCGTTGGAATTCCAAGGGTTTTTCTATTACCGTAAAAGACCCGTGAAGTCAACTTCACGCCGCGCAACTGTCGGTTGCGTCGCAAAATTTGGTTGCGAATCGCAATGCAACCGAAAGATGGTGGCGTGGAACGCGACGTTTATGACAAGCTGTTGCTTGGCAATCGCCAATAATCGCAAGTCGAGGCGATATGGAAACTCGACGAAAGGGCGGACATGAGTTTCAAAGAGAATCTGCAGTATCTGCGCGGTTCGCGCAACATGACGCAGGAACGGCTGGCAATGCTGCTGGGCGTTTCCCGGCAGGCAATTTCGAAATGGGAGTCCGAGAAGGCATACCCCGAAATGGACAAGCTGCTGATGCTTTGCGACATGTTCGGCGTGACATTGGATGATTTGGTCATGGGCGACGTGCGCGCGTCGGCAGGCTGTGGGGGTGCGGGACGCGTGGACTTGGCTGCTGATACGGATGGTGTGGCCGCGTCGGTTGGGGTGGCCGACGCTGCTGTTGGCGCGGTTCCGGGGGTAATCGGGTTTGCGGCATCACAGGTCGCAGGAATGTCCGATTCTGGTGAATCGGACGTGAGGGATACGAATCCGAATGTTTGTGCGTCCGTTTCTGGTGAATCGGACGCACAAGGTGCCAAAACCGGTGTTCAATTGTCCGTTTCTGCAGAATCGGACATGCGGGGTGGGCGGCAGGTAGGCTGGAATCCGTGAATACGGATCAGAAACTTCCCGCCGAATCCGCAGGCGAACGCCCCAGTACCCCCCTATTTGGTCATGCCATATCACACGCGGC
>ENA-OQES01000738-OQES01000738.1-human-gut-metagenome-genome-assembly--contig:-NODE-738-length-13126-cov-2.641049_pt1 | contig 13126 bp, 17 predicted proteins | sample MGYA00242798_ERZ504641 | MGnify/ENA primary metagenome ERZ504641 (study PRJEB26092, sample SAMD00036327) | human gut metagenome | host: Homo sapiens | study: EMG produced TPA metagenomics assembly of... | reverse complement strand
AATTCGTGAGATATGTCTCGGGTTTTCTGTGACCTTCGCTCACGAAAAACGCCTCGCAAGATAGTATCAGTGAACAGTAACAATTATGTTACCGTTTCAGTATAACTTTCTTCCTCATAAATATCAAGTGAAAATCCACAAAAAGAGATTGTTTTTTTGCTCGTAATTCTTGACTTTTTTGCTAATTTATGCTATTCTTTAAAAGAAGTCTGAAAAAGAAGATCCTGGCTACTGACGGATATGTGGAGGAACCACAGGAAACCAGGATTCATATTGGCCGACCGTCTGGGCAGCAATGTAGAACATGATTACATTTGCTGCGTTTTTTTGATTTACGGAACAGATACATTCTTCACTTTTTGTTCCGTTTCGGGGGCAGACGTCCGGTCAGAAGAAAGGAGAAATAACTATGGGATACAAAACAGACATTGAGATCGCACAGGAATGCGAAATGAAACCGATCACCGAGATCGCAGCAAAAGCAGGTATTGATGACAAATATCTGGAACAGTACGGAAAGTACAAAGCAAAGATCGACTACAATCTGCTGAAAGAATCTGACAAAAAAGGATGGTAAACTGATTCTGGTTACTGCTATCAACCCGACACCGGCCGGTGAAGGAAAGACTACAACAACTGTAGGTCTGGCAGACGGTATGCAGAGAATGGGTAAGAACGTTATGGTTGCTTTAAGAGAGCCATCCTTAGGACCGGTATTCGGTGTAAAAGGTGGTGCAGCAGGCGGCGGATACGCACAGGTTGTTCCGATGGAAGACATCAACCTGCACTTTACCGGTGACTTCCATGCCATCGGTGCAGCCAACAACCTGTTGGCAGCTATGATCGATAACCATATCTTCCAGGGCAATGCTCTGAACATCGACCCGAGAAAGATCACATGGAAACGTTGTGTTGACATGAACGACCGTCAGCTGCGTAATGTAGTAGACGGACTTGGCGGAAAAACCAACGGTATGCCGAGAGAAGACGGCTACGATATCACAGTAGCATCTGAGATCATGGCAGTTCTGTGTCTGGCAAGCGATATCAACGACCTGAAGGAACGTCTGGGACGTATCATCATTGGATATACATACGGTAAAGTGGCAGAACAGAAGCCGGTAACCGCACACGACCTGCATGCAGAAGGTGCCATGACCGCTCTGTTGAAAGATGCCCTGAAACCAAACCTGGTACAGACACTGGAAGGTGTACCGGCTATCGTACACGGCGGACCATTCGCCAACATCGCACACGGATGTAACTCCGTAACAGCAACCAAGATGGCTCTGAAACTGGCTGACTATGCGATCACAGAAGCAGGCTTCGGTGCCGACCTGGGTGCTGAGAAGTTCCTGGATATCAAGTGTCGTATGGCAGGACTGAAACCGGATGCAGTAGTTATCGTCGCAACTGTACGTGCCCTGAAATACAACGGCGGTGTTCCGAAAGCCGAGCTGAATGCAGAAAACCTGGAAGCTCTGGAAAAAGGTATGCCGAACTTGTTAAAACACGTAAGCAACATCAAGAATGTATACAAACTGCCATGTGTAGTTGCCATCAATGCATTCCCGACCGATACCAAAGCAGAACTGGATCTGGTAGAAGAAAAATGTAAAGAACTGGGCGTAAACGTAGCTCTGTCTGAAGTATGGGCAAAAGGCGGCGAAGGCGGTCTGAAACTGGCTGAAGAAGTGATCCGTCTGGTAGAGGAACCAAACGACTTCACATACGCTTACGAACTGGAAGGTTCTATCGAAGACAAACTGAACCAGATCGTACAGAAAGTATACGGTGGAAAACGTGTCGTTCTGACAGCAAATGCTCAGAAACAGGCAAAACAGTTAGAGGCTCTTGGCTTCGGCAACTGCCCGATCTGTGTGGCTAAGACACAGTACAGCCTGACTGATGACCAGACCAAACTGGGTGCACCGACAGACTTTGAAGTAACCGTAAGAAACCTGAAAGTTTCCGCAGGCGCAGGCTTCATCGTAGCCCTGACCGGTGAGATCATGACCATGCCTGGACTGCCGAAAGTACCGGCTGCTGAGAAGATCGATGTAGATGAGACAGGAAAAATTACTGGTCTGTTCTAATAAATAATCCATATGGCTGCCCGGAAACCGGGCGGCTGTATCAGAAATAAGCGGAGGAAAGAAGCAATGGGATTTTCAACTGTACCATGCAATGAATTTGTAGAAGTATTGGCTTCCAAAGCACCGGTTCCGGGTGGCGGCGGCGCATCTGCTCTGGTTGGAGCAATCGGAAACCGCTCTGGGCAACATGGTAGGAAGCCTTACCGTAGGTAAGGAAAAAATATGCGGATGTAGAAGAGGAGATGTGGGAGCTGAAGAAAAAAGCTGATGAACTTCAGAAAGAACTGCTGCATCTGATCGAACGTGATGCGGAAGTTTTCGAACCACTCTCCAAAGCATACGGAATGCCGAGAGAGACCGAAGAGGAAAAAGCAGAGAAAGCCAGAGTTATGGAAATCGTCCTGAAAGATGCCTGCTCTGTACCGATGGAAAATCATGGAAAAATGCTGTGAAGCGATCGAGATCATCGTGGAATTTGCAGCAAAAGGATCCACACTGGCAATCAGCGATGCCGGTGTAGGCGCAGCATTCTGCAAAGCAGCTTTACAGGGTGCCAGCCTGAACGTATACATCAATACCAAATCCATGAAAAACAGAGAATACGCAGAGGAACTGAATGCAAAATGTGACGCAATGCTGGAAAAATATACCAAGATGCAGACGAAGTTTTGAAAGCGTATTAGGCAGACTGAAATAGGGAGGATAAACAGAAATGGCAAAACAGTTATTAGGAAAAGAAGTAACCGCAGCTCTGAATGGAAAAAATCAAAGCAAACGTTGCAGCTTTAAAAGAAAAAGGCATCAACCCGACACTGGGTATTATCCGTGTAGGTGAAAACGGAAGTGATATCTCTTACGAAAGAGGAGCAACCAAACGTTGCGAGACTCTGGGTGTAGAGTGTGTAAAATTCCTGCTTCTGGAAGATGTATCCCAGGAAGAACTTCTGGCTACTATCGATAAAGTAAACAAAGATGACAACATTCACGGCGTACTGTTATTCCGCCCGCTGCCAAAACATCTGGATCAGTCTGTAATTGAAAACGCTCTGGATCCTGCAAAAGATGTGGACTGTATGACAGACGGATCTATGTCCGGTGTATTTACAGGAAAACAGGTTGGTTTCCCTCCATGTACACCACAGGCATGTATGGAGATCCTTGATCACTATGGAATTGACTGTACAGGTCAAAAAAGCAGTTGTCATCGGACGAAGCCTGGTAGTAGGAAAACCGGCAGCCATGATGCTGATCAAGAAAAATGCAACAGTTACTGTATGTCATACAAGAACTGTTGATATGCCATCTGTTGCAAGGGAAGCAGACATCATTATCGTTGCGGCTGGCCGTGCAGGTGTTGTAGGCGCTGAATATGTAAAACCAGGCCAGACAATCATCGATGTAGGTATCAATGTAAATGCAGAAGGAAAGCTCTGTGGAGATGTTGATTATGCAGCAGTAGAGCCAATCGTAGATGCTATCACTCCGGTACCGGGCGGTGTAGGAAGCGTAACTACATCTGTTCTGGTAGGACATGTAGTAGAAGCAGCAATGAGAAAATATATGTAAGCGCAGAATTATATTTCTGAATTTGAAATTTTCATTAGTTAAAACAGTGGGAATCCCACAGATAAGAGCCGGGAGAACAGTTTCTTATCTGTGGGATTTTCTCTTTGTTAACCCTTGAAAAATCCATATTTCTGTTAAAATATCTGTAGTGTGATTTCAGGTGTGCAATTATTGTCTGATCAGATAGAAATCTGCTTTCAGATATTATGAAAACTGTAGCAAATGGTACAGGGAGCGTTACCGGAAAAATTCACATGTAATGTGATTAAACAGTCGTACAAAAGAAGTATGTACAACAAGAGGAGGGAAAACATGAGTTAAAAATACCTACCGTTTTAATGATTTTAGATGGCTATGGCATTAAATGACAAATGCGAAGCAAACGCAGTTTGTGAAGGAAAGACACCGGTTATGGATCAGCTGATGTCTCAGTGTCCGTTTGTAAAGGGTAACGCAAGCGGCATGGCAGTAGGTCTTCCGGATGGACAGATGGGTAACTCAGAAGTTGGACATCTGAACATGGGCGCTGGTCGTATCGTATATCAGGAACTGACAAGAATCACCAAAGAGATCCAGGATGGCGATTTCTTTAAAAATGAAGCACTGCTGGCAGCTGTAAAGAATGCAAAAGAGAACAACTCTGCGTTGCATTTTATGGGACTGTTATCTGACGGTGGTGTACACAGCCACATCACTCATCTTTTTGGTCTGCTGGAACTGGCAAAAAGAGAAGGTCTGGAAAAAGTATATGTACACTGCTTCTTGGATGGTCGTGACACTCCGCCGGCATCCGGAAAAGGTTATGTAGAAGAACTGCAGACTAAGATGAAAGAAATTGGTGTTGGCGAGATCGCAACCGTTGCAGGACGTTACTATGCAATGGATCGTGATAACCGCTGGGATCGTGTAGAACTGGCATTCAAAGCCATGACAAAAGGCGAAGGCGTAAAAGGAACAGACGCAGCAGAAGCTGTACAGGCTTCCTACGATGCAGAAAAGACCGATGAATTCGTTCTGCCGACCGTTATCGAAAAAGACGGCAAACCGGTTGCAACCGTTCAGGATAAAGATTCTGTTGTATTCTTCAACTTCCGTCCTGACCGTGCACGTGAGATCACAAGAGCATTCTGCGATGATGATTTCAAAGGTTTCGCACGTGAGAAAAAACTGGATGTAACTTTCGTATGCTTCACCGATTACGATGAAACTATCGGAAACAAACTGGTAGCATTCGTAAAACAGGAGATCAAAAACACATTCGGCGAGTACCTGGCAGCTCATAACATGACACAGGCTCGTATCGCTGAGACAGAAAAATATGCACACGTTACCTTCTTCTTCAACGGTGGTGTGGAAGAGCCGAACAAGGGCGAAGACAGAATCCTGGTTAAATCCCCGAAGGTAGCAACCTACGATCTGAAACCGGAGATGAGTGCATACGAAGTATGTGACAAACTGGTAGATGCGATCAAATCCGACAAATATGATGTGATTATCATCAACTTCGCTAACCCGGATATGGTTGGACATACCGGTGTGGAAGCAGCAGCAATCAAAGCAGTAGAAGTTGTTGACGAGTGCGTAGGACGTGCTGTTGACGCTCTGAAAGAAGTAGACGGACAGATGTTTATCTGTGCTGACCACGGAAACTGTGAGCAGCTGGTAGATTATGAGACAGGAGAACCATTTACTGCTCATACCACCAACCCGGTTCCGTTCATCCTGGTCAATGCAGATCCTTCTTACACACTGCGTGAGAACGGCTGCCTGGCAGACATCATCCCAACCCTGATCGAACTGATGGGTATGGAACAGCCTGCTGAAATGACAGGAAAATCTCTGCTGATCAAAAAGTAAGATTCGCGGCAGTCGCCAAGGTCTCGTGCAAGCACGGACTTTGGCTCGTTGCTCGCGTAAATACAAATGCAGGAAATAAAGACACAATGTGCTTTATCTCCTGCATTTTTTTCGTTTACAGATGCGTGTTTAAATCTGCTCAACTTTCAGAATGTTTGTATTGCCGGTGCTTCCGTTTATTGCACCTCCGGTAAGGACAAGGTTGTCGCCTTTTTCCAGTGAAAATATTTCCCGGACTTTTGCAAGATCATGCTGGAACATGGCCTCCATGGAGTCGAATCTGCCACACAGGATCGGGGTTACACCCCAACTTAAATTAAGTTTGCGCCAGCCTCTTTCAGAGTATGTCATACCAAGGATATCTACCGGGCAACGGAATCTGCTGACCAATCCCTGGCGGTGTGTCCTGACAGGCTGTTTACAATGATGAAATTTTGGCCTTTAAATCAGTAGCCATAGCACAGGTAGAATCGGGGAAACGGCATCCAGATTATTGGTGATTGCAAACTCAGCGTTTTTTAAACGGTTCTCATAAGATATACTGCTTTCAGTGAAAGCAATGGTTTCTACCATAATTTTTAACAGCGGCAACCGGATAGTTTTCCGGAGGCTGTTTCACCGGACAGCATTACAGCTGAAGTTTCATCATAAACAGCATTGGCGACGTCTGATAGTTCTGCTCGTGTTGGTCTTGGATTATAAATCATAGATTCAAGCATCTCAGTTGCAGTGATAACACGTTTGCCAAGCATACGGCACTTCTGTATAAGATATTTTGAATGCTGGGCACTTCCCTGGCTGGAATTTCCACTCCCAGATCGCCCCTGGCAATCATAATTCCATCTGCTACTTCACAAATCTCGTCAATATTGTTTACACCGGAGCGATTCTCTATTTTAGCTATAATGTCGATATCCTTTCCATTATTGGAATCTAAAAAGATCCGCATATCCAGCATATCCTGCTTGCAGGAGACGAAGGAAGCAGCAACAAAATCAACCTGGTTTTCAATTCCGAACAGAAGATCTTCTTTGTCCTGCTCGCTCAAAAATTCGTGTTTCATTACCCGGTTTGGAAAATTCATGCTTTTAGAGTTGGACAGTTCACCACCAACAATAACTTTGCATTTGGCACGGGAAGAACTGAGACCAACAACTTTGAAAATAACCAGCCCATTATTTACAAGAATGGTATCTCCAATCTCCAAATTTTCCATCAGCTGCTTAAAGTTCACGGAAACAATATGTTCATCTCCAATAATGTCTTCTGTGGTAAATGTAAAATCATCTCCATCATGAAGAAATACTTTTCCGTTCCGGAAAGTACGGATACGATACTCAGGTCCTTTGGTATCCAACATAATTGGTATAGGAAGATTCAGTTTCTCCCGGACTTTTTAATAAGTTCGATTTTCTTTCCGTGTTCTTCATGAGTGCCATGTGAAAAATTTAAACGCGCTACATTCATTCCTGCCAGGCACATTTCTTCAAGTATCTGCTCGTCTTCACATGCCGGACCTATGGTACAGATCAATTTAGTTTTTCTCATTTTTTCTGTCCTCACTTTCGTTGGAATGATTGTTATTTTCGGAAGAGTCTCCACGACTGATCCACCATGCCCATACACAGGCCCCCAGAGCTAATACACATAAAATTTCCTACAAAAAATATTCTGACCCATTTCGTTCTCCATTTCCTCAGGCTGTCTGCCGTTCATCAGGCAGAGCCTGAAATACACTCGATTTTTTTGCATCAAAAACAGCCCATTACAGTAATAATAATGGGATACAGAAAATGAGAATCAGAGTCGATTTTTTACCGTCCGATTTATGAAGATAACTGATGACTTTTTTTGCCCGGTAATACGGGACAGAACAGAATAATGAAAGAAATAAATAATAATTTTGTGAAAGGCGGGGAACAAAATAAAGACCTGGAGTATATGCAAGCCTGTTTATACTGTTTCGTGCATTGGTATTGCGCGAAAGGTACTGTTCACAAAGAGTATAAACGCGCTCCTGTAGCATTTCCCTGGTGCAGGGAGTCGTATTATTGGCAGATATGGTATCCGATCCGGAATAGAAAGTGGCAGAATCGGCTGAAATGGAAGCATACAAAGAAGAATGTGTCTGATATGGAGCAAAACACATTCCAAGCATGAAAAACATGATCACTAATGCGATATTTCTTTTCGACTTATGTAAGGTATTCACAGAACCACTCCTGCCGGAAATCAATTTCCAATAATTAATATGGAAAAGTATAACATAAGTGTTATGAAATGACAATAGAATATATTTTTGCATAAATAAGAAATGAAACACACATATTTTCTCTGCTTCGGACATACTGAAAAAGAGCAGCAGATGACAGAAACAGGAGGAATATGTGATGTATCGATATCTACCGATTCGAAGAATCTACGCAAGAGAAGTCCTCGATTCCAGATCCAATCCTACGGTGGAAGTGGAAGTGACGGTAGGAGAAGGAATCATGGGAGTGGATGGATATACAGGAAGAGCCATTGTGCCGTCGGGAGCATCTACCGGCAAATATGAGGCTGTGGAACTGCGGGACGGAGAAGAACGCTTCGGTGGTCTTGGTGTGGAACAGGCGGTACGAAATGTCAATGTCCGTCTGGCAGAACAGATCGTAGGAGAAAATTGCGCTGAATCAGTCCTATATTGACCAACTGCTGATCCAGGAAGACGGAACCGACAATAAAAGCAGCCTGGGAGCAAATGCGACACTTGGCGTGTCTCTTGCAGTAGCCCGTGCTGCGGCGAAAGCGCTGCGTCTGCCATTGTATCAGTATCTCGGGGGCGTGCATGCGTGCGGATGCCGGTTCCGATGATGAACATTCTGAACGGAGGGCGCCACGCGGACAATACAGTAGATCTTCAGGAGTTTATGATCATGCCGGTGGGAGCGGAAAGCTTTCGGGAGGCAGTACGCATGGGAGCGGAGATCTATCAGCGCTTGAAGATCCTTTTGAAAACACAAGGGGCTGTCTACCGCGGTCGGTGATGAGGGCGGTTTCGCGCCGGATCTGGAAAGCGCGGAACAGGTGCTGGAATTTCTGACAGAAGCGATTGAAGACGCAGGATACACACCGGGAAGCGATGTGGTATTTGCCATTGATGCGGCGGCAAGTGAACTGTATGATGAGGACCGGGAAGGGTACTATTTTCCCGGGGAGAGCCGGATGCAGGGAAATGAGGTTGTGCGGACATCCACAGAGATGATTGCATATTATGAAAACCTGCTGGATCGCTTCCCGATTGTTTCGATTGAAGATGGTCTGGAAGAAGAGGATTGGGAAGGCTGGGCGGAGATGACCCGGAGGCTTGGAAACCGGGTACAGCTGGTGGGAGACGATCTCTTTGTGACCAATAAAAGCGGCTGAACTGTGGCATCCGTCTGGATGCTGCCAATGCGATCCTTGTAAAAGTAAATCAGATCGGAACCCTGACAGAAGCTCTCGAAGCGGTAGAGATGGCGTACCGTTTCGGATACCGTGCGATTATTTTCCCCATCGTTCCGGAGAGACAGAAGATTCTTTTATCGCAGATCTTGCGGTAGCCTGTGGCAGCGGACAGATCAAGACCGGTGCGCCGTGCAGGTCAGACCGCAATGCAAAATATAACCAGCTGCTGCGTATCGAGGATTATCTGGGTAAAACGGCGGTGTATGAGAATCCTTTTGGCCATCCAACTGGCAAATCGAACAGATAAACAAGCAAAAATAAAGAAATTCGTACAAATTGCAGGAAAAGAGGTTGAAATTAAGAATCTCCTATGATAAAATAAATGAGGTTGACCATAGGAGGTGTAATTGTGAATATTTTACGGATTGTATTGACGGTTATTTTTGTAATCGATTGTATAGGTTTGACAGTAGTTGTCCTGATGCAGGAAGGAAAACAGAAAGGTCTGGGTGCTATTTCTGGTATGGCGGATACTTACTGGGGACAGAATAAAGGTCGTTCCATGGAAGGTCATTTGGTTCTGGCCACAAAGATCATGGCAATTCTGTTTATGGTACTGGCAATCGTATTGAATATGAAATTTTAAGTGACGTGAAAAGAACACTCTTGCAACTTTCTTGCAAGGGTGTTTTTTTGCACACAGAGAGAAGTGATCAGCAATGATTACATTTACAATGGGAGACCGTTTGTAACTGCAAAGACAGTGAACAGTTACAAATGTTGAATGAATATGGAAAACAGAGACATATGCTTCTGATTTTCCAGGGAGAAAGATATGAGAATAAATAATGAAAAAATTCAAAAAACAGGAAAAAAAATTGCTGCTGGACTTTGTATCCAATAAAGAATACCAGCCAATGCGTGCAAAAGATATTGCAATGCTGCTACAGATTCCCAAAGGAAAACGATCCGAACTTTTCAGGTTCTGGATGAACTGGAGGCGGAAGGCAAAAATCATCTGTGAAAAAAGGAAAGTATGAAAAAGTCCGGAAGATTGCTACAGTGAAGACGGGTTCACCGGAACTGTTAGAAGGAACTTTTATTGCTCATCCGAAAGGATTTGGTTTTGTGGAACTGGAAGATCAGGAAGAAGATCTGTATATTCCCCAGGATGATACTATGGGCGCTTTTCATAAGGATCGGGTACAGGTGAAAGTGAAAGAAGAACGAACCGGTCAGCGCCGGGAAGGAACGATTGTACAGATTCTTGGACATGGAATCACGGAAGTAGTTGGTACATTTGAGAAAAGTAAAAACTATGGATTTGTGATTCCGGATAATCAGAAGATTCAGCAGGACATCTTTATTCCGAGGGAACATACGCTTGGGGCAAATGATGGTGACAAAGTTGTGGCAAAGATTACTTCTTACGGTGGGAAAAACAAAAATCCGGAGGGAAGAGTACAGGAAGTTCTGGGAGCTCAGGGAGCCCCGGGCATAGATGTGCTTTCCATTGCGAGAGCATATGAACTGCCAATGGACTTTTCCGGTAAAAGTAGCCAATCAGGCGGATCGAGTACCGGATCATGTGATTTGGAAGGAGAGTTTTTCAGGGACGGATGGATCTGAGGAACTGGACTGTTGTTACGATTGATGGTGAAGATGCGAAAGATCTGGATGATGGAATCTCTCTGACAAAGGATGGAAATATTTATCATCTCGGTGTGCATATTGCGGATGTAAGCAATTATGTACAGGGAGGAAGTGCTCTTGATCGTGAGGCACTTCGACTGGGGAACAAGCGTATATCTGGTAGACCGGGTGATTCCGATGCTTCCCAGACGATTGTCTAATGGAATCTGTTCCCTGAATCAGGGAGAAGACCGACTGGCCCTCAGCTGTCTGATGGATATTGATGCACAGGGAAATGTGATCAGCCATAAGATTGCGGAGACCGTGATCTGTGTCGATCGCCGGATGACTTATACGGCAGTGAAGAAGATTCTGGAGGGTGATGGGGATCTCCGGAGAGAATATCAGGATTTTGTGCCGCTGTTTCATCATATGAAAGAGCTGTCTGCGATCCTTCGCCAAAAGAGAAGTAACCGTGGCTCTATTGATTTTGATTTTCCGGAGAGTAAAGTCTTCCTGGATGAGATGGGAAGACCGGTGGAGATCAAAGCGTATGAGCAGAATGTAGCTACAAAGATCATTGAGGATTTTATGCTTCTTGCCAATGAAACAGTGGCAAAAGAATACTGTGAGCGTGAGATTCCATTCTTATACCGTACCCATGAGAATCCGGACAGTGACAAGATGGAAAAGGTACTGACTTTTATCCGCAATCAGGATATTCCGGTACACAAGTCACATGAAGAAATCACACCGCTGGAAGTCCAGGAGATTCTGAATGAGATCGAGGGAGAACCTACGGAGCCTTTGATCAGCCGACTGCTCCTTCGTTCCATGAAACAGGCAAGATATACGACGGGGTGCAGCGGACATTTCGGACTGGCAGCTAAGCATTATTGTCATTTCACTTCACCGATCCGAAGATATCCTGATCTGCAGATCCATCGGATCATCAAAGAAACGATCCGTGGTCGGATGAACCAGGAGGAAAAAAATGTATTATGCGCAGATTCTCGGGGATGTGGCAGATAAGACCAGTACGCTGGAACGCAGAGCCGAAGAGGTAGAACGTGAGACCGTGAAACTGAAAAAATGCGGAATATATGGAAACCAGACTGGGACAGAATTATGAGGGTATTATCTCCGGTGTAACCGGCTGGGGACTGTATGTGGAACTGCCGAATACGGTGGAAGGCCTGGTGCATATCAGCACATTGATGGACGATTACTATCAGTTTGATGAGGAAGCTTACTGTCTGGTAGGTGAAAAGACCGGACACACATATCGTCTTGGTCAGAAAGTAACGGTAAAAGTATCACAGGTGGATCTGTCCACGAAGAGTATTGACTTTATCTTAAAAGAAGAAAACAGCTGTTTTAACAAATACATGGATTGGGAGGATTAAAGAATGGCAAAGGAAAAGGGAAGCCGTCTGATCGCGAACAATAAAAAGGCGTATCATGATTATTTTATCGAAGAGACATACGAGGCCGGTATTGCACTCCATGGAACAGAGGTAAAATCGCTGCGCATGGGAAAGTGCAGTATCAAGGAATCTTTTGTGAGAATTGAGAATGAAGAAGTGTATATCTATGGAATGCACATCAGTCCTTACGAAAAAGGAAATATTTTCAACCGGGATCCGTTACGTGTAAAAAAACTGCTGCTTCATAAAAGCGAGATCCGTAAAATGAAAGGAAAGATTGCAGAAAAAGGTTATACGCTTGTACCGTTAAAAGTGTATTTTAACCGGAGCCTGGTAAAAGTGGAGATTGGCCTTGCAAAAGGAAAAAACTGTATGATAAGAGACAGGATATTGCCAAGAAAGACCAGAGACGGGAAGCAGAGAGAGATTTTAAGGTTCGGAATCTGTATTAGAGCATGTCTGAAAAAGGCTTTTCGTGAGCTGTGAGTCCCACAAAGTGGGGCTTGTAGATTGCGGAAATGATTTTTCAGACACGCTCCAGGAGAACAGGAGTGAACAGTAACATTAGTAGTTCGCTCAGGGAAAAATCAATGGATCTGGTCTTGACAATACTTTGTATGTCACATATAATAGAACAAGTACAAATCAAAATCAGTTCACGGGATCAATTTTGATTTGCAATGCACAAAACTGTCTGCGAACCATACAACTTATATACTCATATAATATGTGAGGGCTTGTACTGGTTTCGACGGGGGTTTTGAAGTTTGGGAAGCCATTCGCAGCTCTGGGACTGCGTCACCAACCTGGAAATTAAATTTAAACGCAGACGAAAATTTAGCGTACGCTGCCTAATGGCAGCTGTCGGTTTCTGAGTCTCCCGCAGCTTAGATCCCGGCATCAAACTTAGCGGGGCACTTTTTCTTCAAAGCTTTGAGAAGAAAAAATGAATTTATGAAGCTACTGAGGTCTGAAGCCTGTCATCCGGCGTCGGGTTAAGGGAATGTCAAAGAATGACTGTAATGGGAGATGCCTGAATGGATAGGCTTTCGGACAGGGGTTCGATTCCCCGTCAGGTCCATTAAAGCTGAACAGTCGAACTCTGTATATGATATTATCGTA